>OFGR01001976.1_pt1 | contig 14677 bp, 18 predicted proteins | sample 1521811 | NCBI WGS metagenome assembly OFGR01 (sample SAMEA3504098, study PRJEB24116) | mouse gut metagenome | biome: mouse gut; feature: mouse-associated habitat; material: faeces | place: Denmark | collected 2011
GAAACAAACTTATAGCCCACGCCTATAACGGTCTTTATGTAGTATAGCGAATATTAAATTGTTGATAGTTTAAATAGTTGCTGCTTCATCGGGATTAATTCCATCCATTTTATATGTCCAATGATAAACGATTGGATCGGCATTGATCTCATCGAAGTAGCGGTATATCCGCTCCGACAGTTCCTCCTTTGAATTGACGCGGATGCCTTTTAACATCTGCTTTGTCATTTTGCTGAAAAAGCTTTCAATCATATTCAGCCATGAAGTGTGTGTCGGGGTAAATACAAACAAAAAACGGCCTTCGGGTAACGTTGCAAGAAACTGTTGGGTTTCCTTTGAAGTATGGGCTGAGTGGTTGTCCAGTATCAGCCGTATTGTGTCACCCTCCGGGTATTTTACATCAAGAATCTTTAGAAACTCGATAAAATCAGAACTTTTGTGTGTCTGGCTGACCAATGGAATTGCCTCCCCTGTCAAAAGGTCAATACCTGCAAGCAGTGACAGCGTCCCAAGCCGCACATACTCATAATCCCGGCGGACATAACCTTTTTCCTCTGTCGGGGTATGGTCGGGATATTTGTTGGCAACAGCCTGGATGCCGGGTTTTTCATCATATGAAACAGTATGTGTCAAATGCCCGTTTTCCGGTATGATGATATTCCCATCAATGCCAAACTGCATCTCGACCTGCTTATAGACCAGGAGGATGTCATGCATCTTATTCTCAAAATCAGGGTCTTTCCGTTCAAGATAATACTTGATCCTGAATGGTTTTATATCCATCTTTTTGAGATATTTTTGGAGCCATGGTTTGGTAACTGTCTTTAAGCGTGGATAGCCGGCTTCTTCAGCATATGCCTGTATATGTCTGTGCAACGCAGCCAGTGTCCATAATTCTGCAGCATAGCCAAGGTCACAGGGTTTTTGGCAGGCTATACTGACAATCCATGCTTTTGCATCGTCAGTAATCTCAACTGGTCTGCCGGAACGCTCGTCATCAAATATGGCAAGGTTAATTCCATTGTTAAGATAACGGTCAATACAGCGCCGGACGGTATTCACACTAATGCCCAGGCCGTCTGCGATAGCCTTGTCTGTCCTGGCTTCGGATTTCCATAGCAATATTCGGGCACAGTCAACAACCTGCGCCTGGATAGTTCTGGCTTTTATCAATGATTTTAGGTAATCACGTTCTTCATCTGATATTGTAATGCTATAAGATAACGCTGGCATAATCAGCCTCCATAAATTATATTTATTAAGTCTATTATACCAGATACCGAAACTATCAACAACTTAATTTATGATATAGTAGGTAGGCTTGCGGTTGTCCGGCTCTATCTTTTTTCGCAAGTTGCAAATTACATTGGCAACGCTTGACTGGCAGCTTTCACTTTCCATGCTCCATACAGTTTCAAAGATTTGCGCCTTTGTAAATACCCTCCCCGGACTGGTGGCAAGGCAACAGAGTGCGCCATACTCTAAACGGGTGAGATTTATGTCTGCCCCGCCTTTCAGTACCCGGCGTTGGTGTAATCTGATTTCCAATCCTGGAAAAATCAGTGTGGGGAAGTGTGGCGGCGGCATGGCTTCCAGCGGTATTATATGGGCAAGGCCAGCTATGGCTTTTTCAATCGCTTTTTCTTCTGTGCCATTGAATGTAAGCATGACTATTTTCCCGACAAATCTCACCTCCCATTATGTAGCCTGTCCGTCAAACCGAAAACGGAACAAAGCAGAGATAAGCCGCTGTTTTATGCTATCCTCGGTGTCTGTATCTATATGACCATTTTCAAGGGCTGCCATACGGATACGCTTGCTGTAATGTCGTAAAACCTCTTCCACGGCTTCCGGCTCTCCGCTGGTCGCCCGGACAATCGTTTCATAAGGCAAAAGATTCGGATTCCCCATGTGAAAGCACCTCCATTTCTTTATGCAGGAGTTGTAAAGTCCTATGGATTTGATACCCGGTCGTACTCCGGCAGCGTCCGTACATTTCCCCGATTTCCCGCTGTGTGTAATGCCCGAAAAAGTAAAGGAAAATGATTTCCCGGTTCTTCTCCGGCAGAGATAACAGGGCGGCGGCAAGCTCCCCATTGGTGAGGATAACTGTCTGACCGCATATCGTAATGGGGTATTCTTCATAGGGTGCTTCAAAATATTCGTCTGTTGTGCCTAAAGGGTAAAACTTTTCTTCTGTGAGGTATTCAAGGGATATTTCTTTTTGCCGCCGTCTGCTCCTGTCACGCCATGCGTTGATAGCTGCAAAGCGTATAACGGTCTTGCAAAAGCCATTGAAAGTATACATGATGTGTTCCTTATATGCTTCTGTGCAAGTCATAGAAAATTCCTCCTTTCTCTCACATGGGGTGGTGTGTGATTTACAGTTGCGTTTATACTGCAAAGGGACGATTATGCTTTGAACTTATTGCCCCTCGGCTTACAAATTGAAAATTCATTATTTTTATTGGAGCAATGCCAAAAATATTACAAAGCAGCTTAAAAAATTAACCATACAATGTGAAATTATTCCAATACATATATTTTTTTTGCAATAAACAATGTATATAAATGGCAGAACCGCAATCATGCGAGATATATTTTCCCATGGTGCAAATAAATGGTATATTGAAAATAGAGCTGCACTTATTAAAGGTGCAAATTTTCCAAATTTATTCATTCGTGGTAAAAGAAATCCCCTAAAATATATTTCCTCCGTGAACGGAAGCAGAAATCCTCTAAAAATAAAATTTAATATAATAGTCAAAGGTAGTAAGCTGCCTATATTTGACGCATAACGGTCAACTATAAACCATTCCGGCACCCCTGAAAAAATTCCAGAAATTCAAATAGGTTGCTCAATTTTGGTTCCAAAAGTAAAAATAAATGCAGCAAAAACAATTCCTGGTAGTGCATATAAAATCATATTTTTCATTGGCATTTTAGAATGAAAACCTATTGTTTCAATCAACTTCTTCTTTTCCTTGTGAGCAGTCAAAATTAAAATAGCCCATTGCACAGGAATTAAGTATAATGCAAATATGATTAGTAGAGAAAAAAAGATTGGGAAACCAAATCCTAAAGATGGATTTGAAAGTACGACAGCCAAAAACAATACAGGTACACCGGGTAATATATGATAAAATAGTATCTCATGTACCCTCATTTGCTTATAAGTTCTTTGCATAAACTCTTCCTCCTTGATTTAATAAAGAATGGTTGGTCGTTTTTAATCCTTTTTAAAAACGCTTCATGTCTATACAATCAGCGTTTTAATTCCATTTGTATGATATATAAATAATGCTGATAGATTTTCTATAATCTCTTGTTTGGTGTTACTAAATTTTATGATAGATACAATACCTTGTATTAAGCTAGTAGCTAAAACTTTAGCTATCAATTCCGGGTAATTATTATTCTTCATTCGTCGGGCAAATTTTTTCGCAAAAATATCAATCATATCATCTACCATTCTTTCATATTTTGTACCTGAAGAAGAATCAATTAAAAGTAATATTATTTCTCTATCATTTAATATAAACTCACCCGTTTTATTTATAAATTCATTAACAAATAACTCTAAATTTGTACCTAAATCAAAATCAGTTCTTACAAAATAATTTTTAATTTCTATAAATCTATAAACAGTATTTTTCGTTAAAATTTCAAAAATATCTTCCTTTTTTTCAAAGTAATTATAAAGATTACTTTTGCTGATACCTGCCTTTTTAGCTATCTTATCCATTGAGGTAGACAAATAACCGTACTCCAAAAAAAGCATTTTGGCGGAAAGTAATATGCTATTCCTTATTTCTTCTTTTAACACTTGCACAATAAAGACCGCCTATTCGTTTTTGATATTATAACAAATATTTTTATTCTTTGTCAAGTGATAAGCAAATCTCATATACCTTATCATATATAAGAAAAAATGAGCAGGATTCCGTAGTAGTCGGCATTCGTGGAAATGTGTATAACTGGCTATCTCATGGAATTGTGGGTAACTCTGTTTGCAGGACGTGGGAAAGCTGCACTTTAGCTTTTCCATGTGCTGTGAATAGAGTTATCCATGATTCCATAGCCTGTTATGCACATTTCCATAATGCTTGTCTTTTGGTCTTTAGTTTCTTTGGTTCGGAATAGTGTGGTGCTGGCGGTCTATCTCTTGTTTTCGGGTACTTGCTTCTTTACCGTATATGAGCATTATCCTCCGGAATATCTGGCGGCTCCTGCATTACCGTTGCCTGTTTGAGCAGGCGAGCCACGATGTAAACAGCCATCTTCAGCAGATTGCGCTGGAGGCCGCCCGCCTGGTGGGTGTCACCGGCGAGGTCCGGCTATTGGCGTCTCCCCTGGTGCAAAGTCCCATGCTGGTCGGGTTCTTCCGTCCAACGATTTTACTGCCGTCAGAACACCTGCCAGACAGCGACGCTCGATATATCCTGGCCCACGAACTGACGCATTTCCGACGTAGGGACCTATGGAAGAAATTCCTGATGAACATGATCCAATGTATCCACTGGTTCAACCCTGTGGTCTACCTGCTGAGCCGGGATTTTGCGTACTGGCTGGAAACCTCCTGTGACGAGGAAGTTGTCAGTTCCCTTGACTATGCACAGCGAAAAGAATATGGTTACCTTCTGATCAATTACGCTCCCGCCACTCGGCATGTGGGACCAAGACTATATGTTTCCTTCACCTCATGCCGATACAAACTCAAAAGGAGAATTTCTATCATGATGAACTCGAACAAAAAGTCCCGCTCCTTGCTTGGGTTGTTGCTTGCCCTCGCCCTTGTTGTGGGGCGCCTGGCTACCTCTGCACTGGCAGCAAATATCAGTGATAACGGCACTACTGATGATTTTGCTCTCAGCTTTGTTACCGGGCAAAATATCTCCATCAAAGATGCCCAGAATGCGGGTACCGGGATGGTTTCCGTTGTGGACGATGCGCCAGCAATGGTGAATGACGGCGTTCTTCAACTGGAAGATTTGGCCCACGATGAACTCGATATGTCCTCGGTGCAGTATTTTGTCAGTAGCGCTACACCGTTTGCCTTCGGTTCCATCAGCACAAGCGTACCTGGCAATAAGTCTGCGGTTGCGGAGGATAGCTTTTCCCTTGAGGCTGGCGAGACTGTGACAATCAACTGCTCATACTCACCGGCTTCTGCCAGTGTTGATTTCGGCCTGATTGCCCCCGATGGGTACTTCTACTATGTAAACAGCATGAACGGAAGTATCAATTCTACGCTGGCAGTCACTGTACGTGGGCAGTATACTCTGGCTGTGAGAAATAACTCCAGCAATACCATCAGCGTTGTGGGGTATGTGAACTATTAACATGGTTTCTAAAACCTGAGACAACATCCGCCCTTAGTGCAATAGACAGAGCGTCCAGAGGCTTAATGTCTCTGGACGCCGCCCTTTTTCGCCGGACAAATAGAGTTTTGCTTTCCATGAGCGTTCCAGCCAACAGACTGACGACAAGCGGCAAATTTATTATTGATTTTTCCTTGCGCAGCCTTTATAATGTGAGCATAAAGTATCTGTAGTTTGCCCTCTGGCAAACAAAGTATCTGTGTATCAAAGCGTCTGAAGGTGTATGCCTTTGGGCGCTTTTTTATTTTCGCCTATGATTTAGCTACATAAAACTTTATACTTGACCTCCGTCACAAAGCGCATGGACAGCATTTCAACTGCCCATGCGCTTTTTTATATATACCCAGGCAGAGGGTATCTGCCAAAAATATTACTAACGAGGTGACAAACATGGTAAAAGACGAATTTAGACCTGATGTTGGGAAAAAGATTTTTGTCCAGCACCAGGCCGAACTGGAACAGGGGCTGCAACATCTGGCGTACGCTCTGGGCTGCCCTCAGAAGATCCCACTCCCTGCGGAGTTCTTCCAAGCATTTATCAGCGGGTTCTGGGATCCATTCCAGGAAGCCTGCGAGGTTGGCAACCAGCAGCAAAAGGAGATCACCGAAAAAATCCGTTCATTGGAATGCCAGCTCCGCCAAGGGATGACGCCTGATACCCAGGACATTTTGGGTCAGTACAGCGACTTGCTGGCCGCACGCAACAGCACCGGTCTGGACTATGCGTTCCTTGTGGGATACCAGTGTGCGTTTCGGTTCCTGATGATGGGACTGAGCCCCAGTGCCATGGACTTTCTGAAAGAGGAGGACAAAGAATGACGCCGACCTGGATCATACATTTTATTCCCTGCGGACAGCCCAGCTACCATACTCATGGCTTGGATCGCTATGGAAGTCTGGAACTGGAGCTGAACCTACCGTTGGATCTGCAACAGGCAACGCTGTTTATCAACCTGATCGCCAACGAAGTTGCGGAGAAGGGAAAGCGGTACCGCTCCGGGGATCGGGAGGATAATGTGTTCAATCTCCCGTTTTACCTGTTTGAAACGGTTCCTATCCAACCCAGCCGGGAGAATGACCGCGTGCTTCGCATCCTGTTTTGCGACCCTGCCGGTAAATATCCGTGGGAACCGGAGTGCGAGGAGCCCTACTCCATGCAACTGGACAATGCCGAGAAACAGGCAATGGCCACCCTGCTTGCGAGGCGGTGGGTGGAGGATGTCTTCTGATGGCGGGCCAGATCGACCAGGTGGAACAACTTGATCTGCTCCACCTGAAGGCAGGAGATCTGCGCTGGCTGTACGCTACCGACCGGGGCCAGACTACCGGTTTCGGCAGGAACAAGCAGCATTCCTTCCGCCATGGCGTACAAACGCCTGTAGGTGACATTGAACTGTCTGTCTGGATCAAAGCGGCAGAACACATCATAGAGCGGGACGGACTCCAGACAGAACTGGAGCACCTGCAGCCATATGCGGTTGACTACGGCGGCGGGAATATCTACTCCAAGCAGCTTTCTCATGGCGGGCATCTGAGTATGTGTTTGTCCGCAATCTATCGTAATCCGGCTTGGGTGTTCTTTGTCCCCTATAACCGGCAGTACCACCCAGAACTGTTGGATACCACCCCAATGGTAGAGGTTGTGATGGACTGCTGCAAAACGGCCCGCGCCATACCAAGAGCGCAGATTCATAACGAAAACCAAATTGCTCACTGTCCTGCTTGCGGGCGGTGGGCATCTTTCAGCTATGCTGAGAACAAAAAATCAGAATAATTTGGAGGTTCAATATGCACTTTACTGTTCTTTCTGCCCTGCCGCTGCCCCAGGATACCTCAACTGCTATGAACGCCGTCCCTGTGGACGATGTGGTTAGCTTTGTGGCAGGTAAACTCCTGTTGGAAAATCTGGCCAGCCAAAAACCGGTGAAAATGCCGGAAGTAGATTCCGCAATGATCGACTCATCGCGCTGGGAATGCCTTGTAGAGTGCATGGTTGACAGTCTGCTGGCACCCTATAACGAGAACAACACAGATATTGCTCACATGGAATTTGATGACCATACTGACGAGGGGCATACGGCCTATGAGCAGAGCGGCGTTGACTGCGTCAAGACCCCGGATGGCCGTATTATTACCTGTCACTGCTATGAATTCAGCAGACGGTATAAACTGCATGATGGCAAGGTCTACAGGCGGAGTTTTGGACCGCTGCATCACCGCAAGCAGACTAAGAAGTCTAAAAAATATCTTGCGCTGCCCAACTATCCGTTTCAAAAGCTGTTTCCCACATTCGACGCCTTTATGACAGAATACTGGGGTTGTGAGTCTGGCGAGGAGGATGGCCGTTATGGCTACTACTTCAATCCGAACGGACGCTGGGACTGGTGGCAGATTGGCGGACGTTGGCCGTTCCGTTTTCTGGTCAAGGATAACTGCAACTCAGCAGTTGCTGGCGAGGCTTCCAGCTTGTTCAGAACAGAGCCTCAGCGTGAAGCCCCTGACGGATACTGCTGGGTAGCTGGAGCACGAAAATGTGATATCGCATGGGACGTGATGCGGGAGTTCATTCGCAACAAATGCACTGAACAATTCCGTCAGTATGAAGCGTGGTTTAAGACAGGCCAGATTCCCACAGAAAATGCCAGCAGTATCACCCTGGTCAAAGACGGCATCATCTCCTGGGGCGATTATCTGTACCGGAAAGGTGAAACCTTGGAGCATCGCATACACAGTATGGGCCTCTCTGACCAGCACCCCTATCCTATTACGACTTTTGCCTATGTGGATGCGGACGGCTGGGGCGATCAGGGCTGGGGGGCAACCGACTCAAACGAGGATGAGGTTCAAGCCTGGTTCAAAGCGGTCGCCGATTTCATTGCGAAGCAGCCAGATGATGCGCTTCTTGTCTCGGTGGATTGCCATACCTGAAGGAGGAATATCGCTAACAATGGATATGGAATTTGATTGGAAACTGCAGCGCATGACAACTGATGCCATGATGGACATTATGATCGCCAATGAGAACCCTCGACTATCGGCAGCGAAATGCGATGCGCTTATGGAAATCAAGAGGCGCTGCTGTAAATACCGCGAAATCGGTTTTGTCTCTGATCTGGTACTGGCTGTCTTGGAGAAGAAACTGGAACTGCTTAAAAAGGCTGATACCATCAAGGACTGCGAGAAGATTCAGGCCCCCAGTGCACCGATCTACCACCAATACAGTGGTGATTTTAGAACTGATGACCCCTGGGTCGCAGAGGAAGAATTGATTCAATGGTCATTGTCCAGTCTCCGTACCCCATTGCTTCCGGATGTCTTTAAGAGATTTCATGACTTATTTCGGCAGGTTTTTGGGGTAAATATCTAAAAAATCATGCGGATGTGAACGCACATTATGAAGATACGGAGACACTGCAGTGTCTCCGTATCTTCCGTTTTGGAGGTAAAGCGATTGAAACATCAATTTGATAAAACATTACTGAAAATTGCAGAAATAACCCGCGGACGCATATCCAGGCCACAAACATTATCCGATTTTTTAGCATATTGCGCTCTCCTTTTGAGCATACGCACCGACCCAGTCCATTCAGAGCAACGGTCGAAATCTTTGGAACGGCTGAAAGCGAATTATAAAAAGGACGAATGGGAGGCTTTCCATCAAGGATTGGTTGATTTATGTAGAACATTTGTCAGAAATATCCAAGTCGGGCGTTATGAGGATCTGTTTGCTGGCTCTTTCACCCAAGTTAGAGCAACCAGTCGAGCACTCAAGCAGGATTTTACTCCGGTCGACGTAGGAAAACTGATTGGCGCGATTTCCGTTTCCTCCAATCTTTCGCTCCCAGAAAAAGGATTCTTTTCCTTAGGCGATCACGCGTGTGGGAGCGGCACACTTCTCCTTGCCGGAGCACAGCGTATTGCAGATACCGGTTACAATCCTGCGGAACAGTTGGTGATTCAGGCTGCCGACCTTGATGCACGCTGCGTCCACATGACTTATCTCCACCTCTCACTCTATGGCATCCCTGCTGTCGTTGTCCACGGCAACACAATAACTCTGAACGAGTATGATCGGTGGTACACCCCCGTTTATCTCTGGAGAAAATGGATTTGGCGTGCCCCAATGCCTTTTGGTGACAGCGGATATATCAGTGATGAAAAGTTGAAGTGCTTTGACGAACCGATATACGGCGCATACCGGTATATGGAACAGCAATTTTCAACAGCTGACGCAAATAGTTCGACAGACAAGCAAAAAACAACATAAGAAGAGAGGTATTATGATGATAGATGGAAAAAAGCACAGCTATTTCAAGCAAATCGCAGGCAGACGGGTGGAACGTATCTTGGAAGGCTTGGAGGCTTTGGGAAATTGTTCTTCACCCGCCACTTATGACTACGACAATCAGGAGCTACCGCCCATCTTCGCTGCAATTACTGAGAAGCTGGTGGAAACCCGCCAGCGGCTGATCACGCACAGCCCCTATAACGGAATCCCGTTCCGGCTGCGGCCACCCAATATGGTAGAGTTGGATGGCCACGCTTTCGACCGAAAGCAACTTCTGACCACAGCGGAGGTACTGGCCCTTTTAGAGGAGAATGGGGCCCACTTTGTATCGCTGGAGCCGGTAAGGGATCGCTATCAGGCCGCATTCGGTGACGAATTGTGCTGGCCTGTCCCAGCCTGCATCGGCACACATCTTGGCTGTACCCTGCTGGCCGTTCGGGAAGGCTTGCTCTGCCTGCCCTATGACTGCCTGGACGGTGAGACCTATGAACAATTTGCCGTACAGGATATCAGGCTTTTGTCAAAGGAACAGGCGCAGCTCCTTCTGAACAGACTGCAGGATACTTACACACGACTGCTCAATGTCCTTGCCGACGCCCAAGCGTTCGGCCTTGTACGTGGCGACAATACTGAGGAGGTGGGACATGAATAATCTGTCCTACTATAAAAATCTCCAGGGGGTAATGACCCAGTTTGAACCGCTGACGGAAGCTGATCTGCAAAAAGTTGATGCAGATGGGCTGACCATCCCGGAAATCAAAAACGCACTGGAAAAGCATGGCCTTGATCTGCAATATGTTGTTCACGATCCCTCTCGTTCCATATTCGGTACTTACTATGCGGATTATAACCAAGGACTCTATGGCGATATTTTCTTACAGCACAATATGATTGACAGGCTTCCCCTTTATAGGACTGCGGATAAACTCCAGGGCGAGACTGCGCCGGAATTGGCCTGCAAGCAGTGGAAAAGCTACTATGAGAAATGCGTCCCACTACCCATGCTGATCTATGATTTCCAGCGGCGCTACTTGGACATCCCGCCTGAAGAGGTGTTTCAGGTCTGGTACAGCGTCTATAAGCGGATTGACTATTCCAATGGAATGTGGAAACCGGAGTTGCTGAACTATGTATTTTCCCATGCCCCTGCACCGGAATGCCCTGAACTTAGTCCAGATGGTCTGATCACGGTTTATCGTGGCATGGGGGAGCTTTCCCTGCCTCCTGAGCAGGCTATCTCCTGGAGCACCCATCCAGGCAATGCCCTCTGGTTTGCTGTCCACAGTGGACGCGGCATCCATGTGGCTGTCGCCCATATCCGTCCGGAGCAAGTGGTGTGGTATGCAGACAATTTCTATAATGAAAATGAGGTCATCGTCCTCCCTGGTTCCATTACAGAATATTACTATGAGGATATGATTCCTGCGACAGAGGAGCATATACCTGCTATATTGGCCTCTGTCATGCTGGAGTTTATCCGGTATGGACAACAAGCCAAGAAACTGGGCTACAGGGAGGAGAATATCTTCCATTATCACGGGCTGAAGCATATCTTACGGGTCCTGCTGCTCTCCCTTATCTATTATAACAACTCTGGCGATCCCCTAAGCGATGCGGATAAACGTATTCTGGTCTACTTCAGTCTGCTCCATGATATCGGGCGTATTGACGACAGCAAAGACGATGCTCATGGAGATCGGTCTGTATCCTTGATTCGCGCGAAAGGCATCCGCATCAAATGCCTTCCAATGACCAGGAAGGACTACCGTATCGCAGAACTTTTGATCCGATACCACTGCCGCAACGATGCCGTTGGTGAAGCTGCGATCCGGTCTGCGACTGGCCTGTCACAGAAAGAGAAGACCCATGCAGTCCACCTATACCACATCTGCAAGGATATGGACGGGCTGGACCGCATCCGGTTCAACGGCCTAGACTACAGACGGCTGCGCACGGATTATGGTCGCCGTCTGCCGCTGGTGGCCGGTGCGTTGCTGGACGAACCAGTGGTACACGCTCTGGATATGGATTGGAGTGATATAATATCTACAGTATCGGACAATGGGAAATGAAAAAATTTTGCGTCCCCGGTATTGCGGCAATCGGAACAATCGGATAATTTTTTCTAACGTGCAACCTCACTCCTCATTTCCGGTGTATAGGAGTGAAAGCCGCTTTCGATCTATTCTAAAATAAGGGAGGGATTCAATGGAGGATCAAAAGATAGTCGAACTGTTTTTCTCACGTTCGGAGTGCGCCATTTCTGAAACCGACTCAAAGTATGGTCGCTACTGCAAGTATATATCCCAAAATATCCTGTGCAATCGGGAAGATGCCGAGGAATGTGTGAATGACGCTTATTTGGACGCTTGGCGGGCCATCCCACCCCATGCGCCGCAGAATCTCAAGGCCTTCCTTGGAAAACTCACAAGAAATCTTGCCATCAAGGCATTAGAAAAGAAGCAGGCAGAAAAGCGGGGCGGTGGACAGGCTGAACTGGCGCTGGCTGAGTTGGACGAGTGTATCAGCTCAAACAGCAGCGTTGAGGATCTTCTGGATGAAGCCCTTCTGACTGCCGCAATCAATGCGTTCCTGGCTACGCTCCCAGCAATTAACCGCCAGATATTTGTCCGCCGGTATTGGTATGTCAGTTCTATATCCGATATCGCAGAGCAGTATGATATGAGCGAAAGCAAAGTGAAATCTATGCTGTTCCGGCTGCGAAAGCAACTAAAATCCCACTTGGAGAAAGAAGGTTTCTTTGTATGAGTAATCGCAATCCGTTATTTCGTGCTGTAGGTGGTATTGAAGATGCCTACATCGAAGAGGCTGCACCCAAAGCCAAAGTGCATCCCATCAGGCGGCGGTTTTCCAGGTCCTGCATCGCGGTCGCGGCTGCAGTTCTGCTCATAGCGGCCATCCCACTCACCGCATTCGCGCTGGAGATCTATCACTATAACGCCGCAGTGGACTACTTGACCTCGCTGGGCATTGATGCAAAAGACCTGAGCGACTATTCCCGTCGCGAGGTCATTGAGGCGGTGGAAGTTATCGATGCGCCCGCAGGCGAGGAGAATGACCTGTTGAATCGGCTTCTGCCCGAAAACAGCCTGCCACCGGCTCGGCCCACAGATTTCACCGATGTGACTTCGGAACAAGTTATGCTGCTGACGCCGACCATGACGTCAAAGGATGTAATCGAACTGCTGGGTGACACCCAGGACGTTGGCTCCGGCCTTTTCATCCTGTGTTACCGGGTGGACGGCGCATATACGCTGAACATCCCCTTCGCCACCCTGAACGCACAGCTTGGTGTGACCGGGGAGCAGCTACTGCAGGCGAAACAGCCTATTGAAAACTGATCTGGAACAAACCGAAAAATGCGGGGGTGAAGTGCAAAGCTTCACCCCCGCAAACTACATTAGGCCTACAATAGCAGGCCCCTACGTTTCCGTTTATCACTCTATCGTGGACCTATTGTAAATGATAGCGTAGAAAGCTCTCTAAAGTATGTCAGATTATTTTCCAGCATAGTGTGATCCAAAAATATCATAATAGATGTTCTGGGTATTATTTGTTAAAACAGAAAACTTTTCATTTGTAGTCCACAAATGTTCTATCTGCTCCATATTTTTATCGGGTTCTGACAACAATTCCGCCAAATGATCAAGTTCATACAACTCACGTTCGCTCAACGTATGTATGCCGCCACGAAGATATAAGGGCTGATAAGAATAAAAAATTTCATTGTTCATCAAGGCATGAAAATCCATGAACAAATAATCGCATAAACCTTCCAAAGCAGTTGGTGTAAAAACGTCTAATTTTTTATTTAACGTATTTTGTCTCATACCAATCCATGCTTCGGACGCGGTCACAAACTTCCGACGCGGTAAATCAAATTGGCTGTAACCAAAACGGTGTTCATACTCATAATAACCATCAACATCTACCAAAACCCATCTGTTTTCATTAAAATCCCAGTATTCGTTAACCCAATGCTCCATATAGCTGTCACCCTCATCTCCAAAATCCATAAATCCAGCTCTGGAGCGGCAGGGGATTCCTTTTGCTTTTAAAATCGCACTGAATAATACCGAAGCCTGTCGGCAGGATACCGTGATTCTTTTTGTTACGTCCCTATTTTTTGTAAATCCTGTTTCGTCCAGACGCAAAATGCCAGCAATCATTGAAACAGCGGTAATATATAGTTCATCTTCATTTCTAAAACGATTTTTCGGATAGGACGCAAACTCCCCATAGTAAGCACTTTCTAAGTAAGGAGATGGTTCTGTAAAATACATAGATGGGTGGGTAATTTGATCGCACACTAATCTCCCTATGGAAGGTATGTCGTCTGGTAGTGATCGTATAAAATCCTTATATACCCCTACATAGGTATAAATGCTGGTTTCCAAATAACGCTGGCATATTCCTCTGTTCATGTAATTTTTTGACCTCCCAGTATTTTTAGACGTAGATGTCTGCTCTGATAAAATGCTATCAAAATAAAAAATTACGTCAATGAAAAAGTGTTCATTTGTTTGCTGTTTCTTTGAGAATCTATTGTAATGGAACACGCTGTAATATTAAGAGGGCGGGGGTGAAGTCTTGAGCTTCACCCCCGCCCTCTTATGCTATAGAAGTATTTTGATATACTGATATGGCGATCCGAGACAGCAAGGAAACATCCATTGGCTCCGGTTCATCCTGCAGATCATTGGCGATACACCACAACCGAAGCGATACCATCATGTGATTATGAGCAGTGTGGAAATGTTGCTCAATTAAGCGGAGCTCCTCCCACCTGCGGATCAATTCCTTTTGCTCCAGGTACTCCGGAACCGGCTCACGGTCTACCCATACCCAGCCGAGCTGGTGAAAGCTAAGTTTATAAAACTGGACAGTGAGCATATCCGCTTTGTGCTGGACTGTATGCGGGAGAACACAACGAAAATCCGCAACATCAAGCAGTATTTACGGGCGGTGCTTTTCAATGCCCCGTCCA
>OFGR01001977.1_pt1 | contig 14674 bp, 10 predicted proteins | sample 1521811 | NCBI WGS metagenome assembly OFGR01 (sample SAMEA3504098, study PRJEB24116) | mouse gut metagenome | biome: mouse gut; feature: mouse-associated habitat; material: faeces | place: Denmark | collected 2011
ATCATCCTTCTCATACTGCTTCTGTGTTGCAATCCAGTTGTCAATGATCGCCTCCTTCACAGCATAGGAAACTGCCTGATACAACTCCTGCTCTGAGACCTCCTCAATCTCCTTACGGAACAGATGTTTTACATTCTGCTTAACTTCCTTCTTAAATGTCTCTTTCTCAAATCTCGGATTATACATATTTTTCCTACCTCTTCCTTTCCCCTGCGGGGCAGACAAAAACTGCCCCCCAAAGTAACGTTATTTCCTCTCAACTCCAAGAGTTACCATCTCACCGTTAATCTTCCATTCCTTCACATATCCTGCCGGTGCAGCTTTCGTAACCTTCTGCGCAAGAGTTTCCTCTCCAATGGTATCTCTATTAGCGGCAAATACCGCCTCTGCCTTGTCGGTTCCCTCATAGGTAATCTCAATCTGATCCATAACCTCGAACCCTGCTTCCTTACGCATGGTCTGTACTTTACTGATAATCTCCCGCACAAAACCTTCCTCAAGAAGTTCTTCTGACAGGTTCGTATCCAGAACAACCGTAATACCGTTGTCATCCTCAGATACATATCCCTCCATCTGAGCGCTTTCAATCAGTAAATCCTCCCGTGACAGTACAACCTCCTGACCGTCAATCTGAAGCTTCAAGGCATCCGTATCATTTAATTCATCCATAGCAGCATTGCCATCCATAGAACCAAGCATTGTCCTGATTCCATTTAACATTTTACCATACTTTGGACCCACTGTCTTTAGTTGAGGTTTAAAAGAATATGTCGTAAAATCACGAACCTCTTGTGTAAATGTCATAGATTTTACATTCAATTCATCTTCTACAATCTTTTGATAAAATTCCGGAAGTTCAAAATCCGCCTTCACATACATCCTGCCAATAGGCTGACGATTTTTAATATTTGCCGTGTTCCGGCACGCACGGCCCATGACAACCAGCTTTAACACCTTATCCATGTTCGCCTCAAGCTCATGGTCAATACATGACTCGTCCGCCTTCGGGAAATCACACAGGTGGATACTCTCCGGTGCGCTCTTATCCACACTCTTTACAAGATTCTGGTAAATGTCCTCTGTCATGAACGGAATCATCGGCGCCGCCGCCTTACTCACACCAACCAATGCTGTATAAAGAGTCATATAAGCGTTAATCTTATCCTGCTCCATTCCCTTCGCCCAGAAACGCTCACGGCTTCTTCTTACATACCAGTTACTCATGTCATCCACAAACTCCTGCAAGGCTCTGGCCGTCTCCGGAATCCTGTAATTCTCCAGATGGCTGTCCACATCCTGAATCAGCGTATTGAGCTTGGACAAAAGCCACTTATCCATAACCGATAACTTATCATATTCTAACGCATATTTTGTCGCGTCAAATCCGTCAATATTCGCATACAATACGAAAAACGCATAAGTGTTCCACAGAGTTCCCATGAACTTTCTCTGTCCTTCTACGACAGCCTTTCCATGGAAACGGTTTGGCAGCCATGGCGCGCTGTTCACATAGAAATACCAGCGAATGGCGTCTGCGCCATATTTCTCCAAAGCGTCAAAGGGATCTACTGCGTTACCCTTGGACTTGCTCATCTTCTGCCCCTTCTCATCCTGTACATGTCCAAGAACAATAACATTCTTATAAGGCGCCTTGTCAAATATCAGCGTTGAAATTGCAAGGAGAGAATAAAACCATCCGCGGGTCTGGTCCACCGCCTCGGAAATAAAGTCCGCCGGAAACTGCTTCTTGAACAATTCCTGATTCTCAAAAGGATAGTGAAGCTGCGCAAACGGCATGGCGCCGGAATCGAACCAGCAGTCAATTACCTCCGGTACTCTATGCATCTCTTTTTTGCAGACCGGACACTTGATGGTCACTTCATCAATGTACGGGCGATGCAGCTCGATATCCTCCGGACAGTTATCCGACATCTCTTTTAACTCTGCAATACTTCCAATAGAGTGCTGATGTCCGCATTCACACTCCCAGATATTAAGCGGAGTCCCCCAGTAACGGTTACGGCTGATACCCCAATCCTGAACATTCTCAAGCCAGTCACCGAAACGTCCCTTTCCGATGCTCTCTGGAATCCAGTTGATGGTATTATTGTTTGCAATCAAATTTTCCTTCACGTCCGTCATCTTGATAAACCAGGATTCACGGGCATAGTAGATTAACGGGGTATCACATCTCCAGCAATGAGGATAGCTGTGCTCGAAATTCGGCGCATCAAAAAGCATTCCCCTTGCCTCTAAATCCTTCAATACCTCTGGATCTGCCTTCTTCACAAATAATCCGGCAAATGGCGTCGATTCCGCCATATTTCCCTTTTCGTCTACTAACTGGACGAAGGGCATGTTATACTTCCGACAAACCTTGGCGTCATCCTCACCAAACGCAGGCGCAGTATGAACGACGCCTGTACCGTCTGTCAGTGTAACATAATCGTCGCAGATCACATAAAAGGCTTTCTTGTGCTGATTGGCGATTCCGTCTGCCGCACACTGATACAGCGGCTCATACTCCTTGTACTCCAAGTCTTTGCCCTGGTAAGTTTCAAGCACCTCGTAGGCCTTTTCTCCCTCCTTCGCAAGAGAACCAAGCACCGTATCCAAAAGAGCCTCTGCCATATAATAAGTATATCCGTCGATACATTTCACCTTCGCATAAGTCTCTGTGGGATTCACGCAGAGTCCCAGATTAGAAGGCAGAGTCCAAGGCGTTGTCGTCCACGCCAGGATATACGCATCCTCCCCCTTTGCCTTAAACCGTACAATGGCAGAACGCTCTTTCACGTCCTTGTAGCCCTGAGCCACCTCCTGGGCGGAAAGAGGCGTTCCGCAGCGGGGACAATAGGGAACAATCTTGAAGCCCTTGTAAAGCAGACCCTTATCCCATATCTGCTTTAACGCCCACCACTCGGACTCAATGAACTCATTGTGATAAGTGACATAAGGATTCTCCATATCTGCCCAGAACCCGACGGTACTGGAAAAATCCTCCCACATTCCTTTATATTTCCACACACTCTCTTTACACTTGTCGATAAATGGCTCAAGACCGTATTCCTCAATCTGCTCCTTGCCGTCAAGTCCCAAAGCCTTCTCCACCTCAAGCTCTACCGGCAGTCCGTGAGTATCCCAGCCTGCCTTCCTTGGAACCTCATAGCCCTTCATGGTGCGGTATCTTGGAATCATATCCTTAATTACACGGGTCAGAACATGCCCGATGTGGGGCTTGCCGTTAGCGGTCGGCGGCCCGTCGTAAAACATATAAAGCTCGTTGCCCTCTCTCTCCTCCATACTTTTTTCAAAGATATGGTTCTCCTGCCAGAACTTCTCGATCGCTTTCTCTCGGTCAACAAAGTTCAAATCTGTTGAAACCTTTTTATACATATGCTCCTCCTTCTTATACATTGTTGGACGAAGTCCACCAGTCCTTTGGGTATACTTAAGCCAAAAAAGCTCTCGTCCTGAATAGGACGAGAGCTAACCTCACGCTTATAAACCACCTAAACATACAATCATATGCCTTCCCTGTAACGGGGGAACTCCGTCAGCGCCTACTTAACCTTCTGGGTATCCCAATAGATACCTCGTCTTTCGACAGCCGCAGCTCGGAAGTGATATTCAGACATGCCTTACTCGTATCAGGCTTCCACCCTCCCTGACTCGCTGTAGCTTTCCGATATGTCTTACTGTCTCCGTCAACACTTTTTCTGTGTGGGTTTAATTATAGTCAAAACCCAGGATATCGTCAAGAGTTTTTTAAACCTCATTCGCAGAAATCTTATTTTTCTACCATATCCTGTCGATAAAAAAAATAGAATAAAGTATCATTATACAAGTAGGAGGTGAATATTTTGAACTTTTTCACGATGCAATCATTGGGTAAATATACAAAAACTATGGAAATGCAGATGAAGTGGCAGCAGAAGAAATCAAACAATGACTTTACTGCAGACGGCACTACAAAATTAACTGATCCAATCGCACGGCAGGCAGAACAAATCCGTTTAGCCCAGGCGGACGGCTCATCCAAGCTTTCTTCACAGATCAGAGCGAAGCTGGCAAGCGGCAAGAAATTATCGCGGGAGGAAATGGAATATCTGCAGAAGAATGATCCTCAGACATATCAGAAAGCAAAAGCGCTGGAAGAAGAACAGAAAAGTTATGAGGAGGAGCTTAAAAGGTGTGAGACGAAGGAAGATGTCCAACGCGTGAGAATGAATCGTACGGCAGCTTCTCTAAGCGTAGTCAAAAGTGTTGAGAGTAATTCTGCTATACCCGAAAGCGCAAAGCTTGGAATCATGTGGCAGGAGCTCATGAAAAGCAAAGCTTTAGAGGAAACCCTTAATACATTTATAGAAAGCGGCAGATATGCCCAGCTTCCCACAGAAGCAGAAAAACTGGAGGCAGAAAAGGCTCTTGAAGAAGCAAAAGCTGCAGAACTTGAAATCGAAGCTTCCGAAGAAACTATGGATGATACAGATCGCAATAAGAACGAAGTAAGTGCAGACAGTGTGACGGAGGATATTCTAAAGGATACAGTAAATGATACTTCACTCCATGAAGCTGAGCAAAGAAACCGAGCTATTTTGCAAGAGCACAAAATGACACTTGCGGAAGCTGAAACAACGCCGGAAGCTCTAAAAGTAAAACGTGCCAAAGCCCATGCTGCGTATAAAGAGAACCAAGTCGAAATCCCTGAACAGATTATGGATTTAAAAAATTAAAACAAAATATTTTAAAAAAACCGCTGTAAGTCCTGTATTTCAAGGTCTTACAACGGTTCTTTTCTTCATTGGCTGTTCCTTTTAATCTTCCTTTTCTTTCTTTTTCCGTCAAGAATTAGCTTCACAAGAATTGCCACTAACCCGACAAGCAGGACTCCTGCCGCGCCAAGGGCACATTTCTTTATTATCTCCTTGTCCTCAAGGAGCCCTTCCTTCTTAGCCTCTCCACCTTTCACATTCTCCTGCTTCTGCGCTTTTTCTGCCTCCTGCTTCTCATAATAAGTCTGGCTTAAGACCGCCCTGACACTTCCCACAGGATTACCCTGAAAGCTGTACGTCAGAACACCCTCTTTGTCAGCTTCTTCGTCCGGCACAATCTCCATATCTAAATCCTGGAACTCAACTCCATTGGGCACGACGATATTCTTCTCAGCCAAAATCTCAACCACATCCTCCGACTTCTCATTGGCCGCCGGAAGCGCCTTGCTGAAATTAGCAAAGCCATACTCCAACAGGTTCCTGGTATCCGGATAAACATTCACCCCATGAGTCTTAAGCACCACACATACAAGCTGCATATCCCCGTTGTCCGCCATTGTAACCAAGGTTGACAGCGCCTCATCTGTATATCCGGTCTTTCCGCCAATCGCAAACTCATAATAATTGGCGTTGCCCTCCTTCAGCATCTTATGCTTTTGCTGGAAAATATGCTCCTCCGTAGTATCAGACGCCGGAATCGTATACTGCAAAGTCTGGACAATATTAAAAAATTCCGGATGCCTGAACAGCTCACGGCCAATTAACGCCATATCTCTGGCACAAGTATAATGGTTATCATCATGCAGTCCGTGAGGATTGACAAAATTAGAATTCTCCCCGCCAAGCTCTTTGCATCTGCTATTCATCTGCTCTATGAACCAGGCATAATCATGTTCCTTATTCTTTCCCACATTCTCGGCAACCCCATAAGCGACCTCATTTGCCGAGGCAAGAAGGGTAGCGTACAACGCCTGCTCAAGAGTGATCTGATTGCCTTCCTTCATACCGATATAGGCATCACCTGGCTCTAAAAAGGCAAGGCTCTCATGGGAAAATACCACAGGGTCTGTAAACTCACCGTTCTCTAGCGCCACCAGCGATGTCAGAAGCTTCGTAATACTCGCCGGAAAATGATGGTCATCTATATTCTTCGCATATAAAATCGCGCCTGACTCCACCTCCATGACAATGGCTGCTTCGCCATACGTCCCTGGCGCCTGAGGCCAGCCCTCTATCTCATTTGACTGAACCGGTATAGCATAGACTGTGTCCAACTCCTGCTGAAGACGTTGTTCCTCTGTCAACTCCCCCTGCTCCTGTGCAGGGGGCGCCTCACCCTGCCCTGCATCAGTAGCAGATGCGGCCGTCCCCAGACATATCCAAAGGATTGCCGCCCAAGCGGCAATCCATATCTGTTTTCTCCGTCTCATATCTACTCGGCTTCTGCCTCTTTTTTCAGATAATAGAAGCCAAAGGCCGGAATATTCACGCCTCTTGCCTCCATCTTCTCACCTGAAATCAAATCCACATACATACCATCTTCTTCATTGATCCATGCTGTCTTATCATACTCGCTGAAATTAAATATTCCAATTAGCTTCTCGCCTTCAAAATACCTTCCGATAGACAGAACGCCGGCTTCCCAAGTCTCAATGGTCCATGTATCCGCAGTAGATACAAATACCTTCTCTGACTTACGAATCTTCTCTAACTGTCCCAATCTCTGGAATACCTTGCCCTCCACAGTATCTGCATCTGTAATATTCTCTGCCAAATCCCATCTCATTGCACCGCGGTGGATGTAACGGGAATCAGCCGCCTTGTGCGGATCTTCTTTATAAGTATAATCATTTACCTGTCCAATCTCATCTCCGCTGTAAAGCACAGGAATTCCAGACTGCATAAACATATACGCATGAAGCATAATATCCTTTTGGATTGCCCTCTCCATAGCCTCGGCATCCTGCTCGAAACCTGCCTTCTCGATACCGCACATAGAAGCAGTCGTTCCGCAGAACCTTGCGTCGCCAGTGATTGGGTCTGCATTATACAGCTCTCCGCGGCTGGTGCTCTCACCCACATATCCCTGGAAATAATCATTCAAGTACTGCTTGTGAGGACGCTCACGGATTCCCTCCCGTAAAAGAGACGCATAATCCAAGCCCCATCCAATATCATCATGACAGCGCAGATAATTCAAGAACACATATTCCTTTGGCAGACGGTTGACAATGTCAAGCTGCTGCCGCAGAAGTCCCACATCCCTGGTTGCCACAGTATGCCATGTGGTAGCCATGGTCGTAACATTATAAAGCATATGACACTCCGGCTTCTCCACAGTTCCAAAGTATGGAACCACCTTCTCCGGCTCCATCACGACCTCACCCAGAAGAAGAACGCTTGGACATACAATCTCACCAATCATACGCATCATGCGGACAATAGTATGTACCTGAGGAAGATTCCTGCACTGTGTATTCAGTTCCTTCCATATATACGGAACCGCATCAATACGAATAATATCAATACCTTTATTCGCCAGGAATAAGAAATTATACATCATCTCATTAAATACTCTTGGGTTCTTATAATTCAAATCCCACTGGTACGGATAGAAGGAGGTCATAACAAAATGCTCTACCTCTGGAAGCCATGTAAAATTCCCCGGCGCTGTCGTCGGAAATACCTGCGGTACAGTCTTTTCATACTGAGCCGGAATCGAATAGTTATCAAAGAAGAAATATCTGCTCATGTACTCTCCGATTCCCTGTCTTGCCTTCTTAGCCCACTCATGATCCTCCGAAGTATGATTCATGACAAAATCCATACAGACATTGATATCCTTCTTATGACATGCCGCAGTCAGACTCTCCAGATCCTCCATGGTACCAAGCTTCTCCTGCACCTTACGGAAATCCGCTACCGCATATCCACCGTCAGAACGCCCTTCCACCGTATCCAAAAATGGCATCAGATGGATATAATTTACATTACTTTTTTCAACATAATCAAGCTTTGATTCCACACCCTTCATATTACCGGCGAAATTGTCGATATAGAACATCATGCCAAGCATATCGTTCTGCTTATACCAGTCAGGACACGCCTCGCGGTTCTGGTCAATCTCCTTCAAATCCTTGTTACGTTCTTCGTAAAAACGATAAAGATTGTCGCACAACTCTGCAAACATTGAACTATTCCCGTATAACTCCATATAGAGCCACTTTAGTTCATCGAAATGTCTTGCAAACCGCTTCTCATAAACTGCTCTTTGCTCTGCCTTTCTGAAAGCTTCGTTATCTTCTGTTTTCACTTCTTCACTCGTACTCTTTGCTTCGGCTTCGTTATCTTCTGCCTTCACAGCTTCACTCGTACTTTTTGCTTTAGCTTCGTTATCTTCTGCCTTCACAGCTTCACTCGTACTTTTTGCTTCGGCTGCATCTTCATATACCTTCACTTCTTCTACGGCACTCTCAGAAACCGCTTCTGTCGTCTTTACAGCTTCTTCCTCTTGAGTTTCCACTTTAACAGCTTCCATATCCTCACTCTCCACCTTTGTTTTGACCTCTGCCGCCTGCACCGCTACATTCTGTTCTACAATATTCTGTTTTCCCGTGTTCTGCTTTGCCGCAGCTTGCTTGCGCTCTTTTCTTGATTTCTTTGCCATAGTATTTCCTCATTCCATATATTTATCTCCTCCGGACATTCCAAAACATATGCCCTTCGGGTGAGTGGACAGCAAAAGCAACCGTAATCATACCAATTCCTTCCTGCCAATCTTATTATACTAAAATATATCTTAGGTGTAAAGTTCCTGCACGTGATTCTGTCAGCTTCTAAGAATCACAACCCCTTTCTTCTTAAGTTCCAGGCAGTCTCCGCTTCTATACACCTTTCCGTCAACCAGATTCCGGCAATCCCTGTCCAGAACCACCGTATTGCTCTCCTTCTCATGATTGATCAAGAACAGCGTCCTCCCCTTTTCATTGACGCGGACTGCCGCCTCCACACCCTTTGGAGTGTTCATAACCGGCTCAACACCTGCCTCCTGAAACACATTTTTCAGAAAATGCAGATAAAATTCCTCATTCGACCGAGTTCCCACATAATAAGAAGTTCCGCTTCCATAATGATTCCTGGTCAAAACCGGCATCCCTCTGTAGAAATCCTCCTCATATCTGCTCATCTCCTGGGCGTCCTCCAAATGCATTAAATCACAAAGCATGGAGGCCGGATACTTTACACCGTCATAGACAAAAGAATTACTCTCCCCTTCCGGCAAGGCGTCATTTTCCTCCACCCATATTCCAAGCACATTCCTCAATTCCCCAGGATATCCGCCTTCAATCACCAGGTCGTGCTCGTCCACAATCCCACTGAAATATGTAGTAATAAACGTTCCTCCCTGGTCTACATACTGATTCACCTTCTGGGCATATCCTGTCTTTGTCATATAGAGCAGCGGCGCAATCACCACCTTATAAGGAGACATGTCATCCTCAACGCTGATAATGTCAACCGGAACATTCTGCTCAAATGCCGCCGTATAATAATCCTTCACAGCATCTAAATATTTCATAAGAACGCTCGGCCCTGCAGAATACTCTAAGGCCCACCAGTTATCCCAGTCAAACACAATCGCCGTCTTAGAAGGCGTGCGTCCCTCAAGGAACTCGTCCTTCAGTTCTTCAAGCTCCCTTCCCAGAGCCTCCACTTCAAGAAATACCCTGGTATCATCCCTTCCCGCATGGTCAATCACTGCGCCATGATACTTCTCACACGCACCGCGGCCTCTGCGGATTTGAAAAAACTGAATGGCATCCGCCCCGTGCGCCGCCGCCTGTAGGCTCAAAAGCCGCATCTCTCCTGGCCTTTTCAGCTTGTTATAGTGATGCCAGTTCGTCACGCTTGGCGTCTGCTCCATTAATACAAACGACTGCTGCCCCTTAATGCCGCGCATCAGGTCATGGCGCATAGCAACCGCCGCCGGACTGTCTAACGGTTCCGGATAGCTGTCCCAGGAGACGAAATCCATCTCCCCCGCCCATTTCTGATAATCCAAATCCTTAAAAAATCCCATCAGATTCGTGGTAATAGGCACATCCGGCATCTCCTTCTTTATTGCATCATATTCCAGGCGAAAACAATTAAGAATACTGTCTGACATGAATCTTCGATAATCCAGAGAAATCCCCTGAAACATCGTGCGCTCTCCTGCATCTCCATGAATAAAATGCTCGCTTTTCAGATTGGGAAGTACAATCTCGTCCCAGTCATAAAAGGTATGGCCCCAGAATTCCGTGTAAAAGCAGCGGTTGACTTCCTCAATCGTTCCATATTTGTCCTTAAGCCACTCCCGAAATGCCTTCTCGCAGTTCTCGCAATGACATTCCCCTCCAAATTCATTGGACACATGCCATGCCACAATATTGTCATAATCCTTGTACCGCTTCGCAAGCTCGCCCGCAAGCCTGGGCGCATACAGCCGGTAAGTGGGACTATTGGGGCAGGAATTATGCCTCCCTCCAAAGCTTCTCTTGGTTCCGTCTGCATCCGTCCTCAATATATCCGGATGCCGCTTCGCCATCCACGCAGGATGAGCCCCTGTCGCCGTAGCCATACAGACCTTAAGCCCATTTTTCCGCACCAACTCCATAATCTTGTCCAGCCGTTCAAAGCAATAAGTATCCTCATTGGGCTGCAGGGACGCCCAACTGAACACATTCAGGGTGACCATATTGATATGGGCCTTCTTCATCATTCGCATATCCTCCTGCCATATCTCCTGCGGCCATTGTTCTGGGTTATAATCCCCTCCATACAAGATTTCCTTTACATTTTTTCCATATGCCATAATACTCCTCCTTTTCGGCAGAAGCCACTTTTTAATGCTTCGCATTAGGCTTCCTTCTATAAAAAATCAATTTTATAAACTGTCTTCTGTAAATATGCTCAATGTATCTGCTTCGTAATTATACCTAAGAATCTTTACCTCCAAAAGCTCTTTCGCCCCTTCCACGATATGTCTAAGACCCTGCACTAACGACGGCATCATGGAAGCCATCTGCGGATTATCCTTACCTAAATATGCAAAATCATTGTCACATAAGCCAATCAACAGGCCTGCGCACTTATGCGCTTCGCAGAATTGCCGAAGCAAGGGTCGATACAGCACGCCCGACGCACAGCGTTCCCTGAGAGAACCCGTGACACACCATATGCGGCTTTCTTCCTCTGCATCCTCCATTGCCTTGGCAATTCCCCGAATAATAGGAAGTTTATCCTTATCCTCACAAAATTCCTCAAATTCCCGAAAATACTCTGAAAACGGAATAATCTCCGTATGCATAATCGTAACCGTACTTTCTAAAATGGCGTGAAAAATATCCTCTTCTGACATCCCCTCACATTCTACATCCTCTGGACTTAGGTAAACCGGCTCAAATATATATTTGCTAAGTAACTCAGGATCAAACATAAAATATACGACCGACACCCCATATTTGGTCCGGTATCTGTATACCTCCGGACTTAAATCCGCTGTTTCCAGTTCCATTGTCAGTAATGCTAATTCATTTTTCTTCAACATCGCTTTCTCTCCTTACACTCTTGACTCTACAACTACTTTGTCATTTTAAAATCCTCTTTAAGTACTATGTTATACTGTATATTTTACTACGTTCCGAAGACATTTGCCATATTATTATAGTCGCAGTAAGACTATTATTCAATACACGTTTTTTTCTTTTTTATAATGGGGAAAAAGGTATGGTGATTCGTATATGATATTTGAAAATATCCGGAATTTACGGGAAGATAACGATAAGACACAGAAGGAACTGGCTGAATACTTAAATATTAAACAGACAACATATTCTAAATATGAATTAGGCAAAATTAATATCCCGATTGAAATGCTAATTAAGCTGGCTGATTTTTATGACGTATCCCTTGATTATCTGACGGGAAGGGATTCCAGAAAAAACAGAACATAAATAGGGATGTCGTCCTAAGCAAAAATGGTATATTTTATGCTTAGTGTGACACCCCTATTTATCATTTGCTCGTATTTAGTTATAGTAAATAATTATTCTCTTTATCAGCCACCTGCAAGGCCGCCAGCGTATACGTCGCATACCCCTCGGCTACAAGCGGCTCTAATTTGCAAAGAGCTTCAGCCTCCTCATAGCTCTGTGTCTTAAAAATAACCATACCTGCAACACCTGGATAGCCTTTAAACGGGCCGCAAAGCACTATTTTCCCATCGGCGTCTAAATTTCTCAGATTCTCTACATGCCTCGTAATTACCGCCTTTGTAACTTTGTTATAAGTCTTTCCCTTTTTTATTGTCATTACATATAACCATTTTTCCATGTCTTCTCCTCCTAAATCCTGTCATTTACGTCAGTTTTCATCCAAACTACACAAAATTACATATAGATTTTAACAATATCAGCCGCTCTTTCTTTGAGCATGGTGCGGGCTATCTCCGGCTCAATAATTTCAACATACTTTCCAAAAGATAGAAGATAATTAAAAGTCCAGTTGTTCAGCTCATATTGAACTGTTACGTAATAATTCCCATCATCACATAAGCAGACTTGATCTTCTTGAAATTCATCATATAGCCTATGTGCAATTTCAGTGGAAAATTTTAATTTTAAAACGGGAAAATTACATTCTTCTTTACATTCAGATGTCAATGAATAATCCGAAGACAGTTCGCGCTCAAAAGTCTCCTCTGTGACCTTAAGATGCTTGATTCTGGACAGACGAAATATTCTAATTTCTTCTCTGTCTCTACAATGTCCTGCAATATACCAGGCATGTGATTTGAAAATTAACCGCAAGGGTTCTATTTTTCTCTCTGATTTTCTTAATTCAGAATTAAAATAGTAAAACGAAATCACATGTTTATTGAGAATCGCATACTGTATATCAGAAATTTTAATTTTTTCTTTTTCATCACTTCCCCAATATGAAAAATCAACATCAAGCCATTTTGACTCCATCACATTTCTGAAAACAGCGCTGATTTTACTCAATGCCGTCTCTGCATTCGGAAACTTGGTGGATTGTAGTATCTGCAAACCTTGATAGACGCTCTCCTGTTCTTCTTTGGACAATATAGATTTGTCAATCGTATATCCGTCTATTAAAGATATGCCTCCGCCAGCCCCCTTTGTAGATAATATAGGGATACCGGCTATGGTCAAGGTGTTAATGTCTCGATATATCGTTCTTGTAGATACATTAAAAAAATCGGATAACTCTTTTGCTGTTACGTGTCCATGATTGACAATATAAAAAACCATCTGGACTAAACGCTCAATCTGCATTACGGCCACTCCTTATGTTACAAATAGACTATAGCACAATTAATATGACATGTAGCTGTCGCATTAAGATAATTTATTTTATTATAACAGCTTATAGCAAAGTTATAAATCGTTTTTGACAAAACATAGGTCTTTATCGAAAGCATACATACTGCTACGGTATTCTAAAAATAAACAGCATTCTACTTACCGATGGTGACGCCATAAAAAGAGGTATCGATTGTAAATTGCTTCAATATGGAGACACTAGAAAAGAGCAGCATACCCAATAGTTTAGATTATTTTCCCCTATTCGGACATTAGACAATCTCTAATTTTTTCTCCCAGAAATTGAAAAAAGGCATAGTCCAAATACACCGATTGAACTAAGCCTTATGGCATTGAGCAGACACTTTTCTTTAAAAGTTCTCTATACCCCTATCCTCAATATGAATCTGGCGGCAAAACGCCTTCCAATTATCCCTTTTTAGGTTATTGTCGCCGTTCCGTCGCCATGATTTCCTTATAACTTTTCACCTTGATACGCCAATATTTATCTTTAAATATACTTTTCAGAGGTTTCCGGACTTAAGTTATACTGCTGTTGAATCTTGACCAGGATCGTCTGTAGAGGAATATTTAACTCTTTTAATAAATTAACTGTTCCCCTAATGCCTTCTTCTCTTCCCATCTTTCTTCCCTTTTCTTCTGCCTCTTCCCAGATTTCCTGTTCTCTCATTAACAAAGTCATGTATTCCAACCTCCATTCTTCACTTGCTTTTATCTGCGCTACCCTGTCTTCAATCTCTTTTACAAAGGGACTATCACTCTTTTCACCGTTTACATACTTAAGAAATTCTCTTATTTCCTCATCCTCTGCATTGATGTAATCTTTGGCATTGAAAAAAATCTTCTTCGCACCATCGTTTAGCTTTAATTCCTTGTCCTCTATACAGAAATTCTCAAATGTAGCTTCCTGCATCTCCATCGCCATTCATCTCCTTTATATTACCATGTCTTTTACTTTTACTCAATTTAAATTCTTCCGCAATCAAAAAACCTGGTGAGTCGGTCATGATCAGTCTGCCCTACACATATGAGTAATATTATTAATTTTTCATACGAAATCCATTTTCTCAAGTTCTTCTAAAGAATCTTTCCTGTAATCATAAATAAGGAGTTGTCTCTGTATAATCTTCCCCGAATCCGAACGCACGCTTCCAACTCCATCAAGCAACTCCCTTATAGTCATAATGGTATTTTCATTTACCATGCTGAGGAGAGCATAATCGTTATTAGAGAAACCCACTAATAAATGCCTGCAATCGCAAGTCATGCAAAATTTCCTTAATAGACGTTTATAGAAACCGCCAACCGCACCACGTTCTCCAAGGATATTAGTAACACACCAAAGCCGTTTATTCTTATTCTCAATTTTCCTCATTACTGTTGCCAGTCTCTTGATTACCGGAATTAATGACCTTTCACAAACCCGTTTCAAGTCTTCTAAATATTCTGGGAAAAGCATAATTCTAGGCTGAGTCATAATAAAGATCGGAAGAGCGTCGTGTAGGGAAAGAG
>OFGR01001979.1_pt1 | contig 14650 bp, 17 predicted proteins | sample 1521811 | NCBI WGS metagenome assembly OFGR01 (sample SAMEA3504098, study PRJEB24116) | mouse gut metagenome | biome: mouse gut; feature: mouse-associated habitat; material: faeces | place: Denmark | collected 2011
GGCATATGCCGCTTTTCCATTATGGATTTTTATATTGATAATTGCAGTAGATGCGGGTTCACGGCATATGAACCCTCACACCCGTATCTGTGGTGCGATATTGGCAAGCCCGATAGCCTTGCCCGAGCGCAGGCTATGCTTTCTCAAGTTTCCTGAAATACGCGAGACGGGTATCGTTGAGTTTGCGGAAAAAGAAACTGCGGCAACGCGTCGTACCCGTGAATTTCTCGCTTAAGCGCATTAGGGCTTTCTTTCTGTCGTACACAGCGATGCATGCTATGGTCTGTTCGCAAGCATCGGGTTTTTCGCGTGTGGCTTTAAGGAGAAATTCGTCGCCGGCGCGCACTATCGCGCAATAGCCGGCAGCGCGTTCCAGATCGTATTCGTATTTATATTTTTTGAAAATGCTGCGGAAATGTGTCACTACATCAGCAAAAGACAGGTATTTACGTCCGTTGCCATATATGGATATGAACCGGTCGAAAAGCAGTTTGAAGCATTCGAGTGTCACAGCTGCATCATATGCTGCAGAATGGGCTTTGCCGTCGTCATGTTCCATTCCGAGCTGTTCGCAGCATAGTTTCAGGCTTATGCCCTGAAGGTAGTCGAGGCCATGGTGTCGTCCGTGGCACACCCAAAACCAGTCGCGCAGTTCAAGCACTTGTTTCGAATCCAGCCCTTGCACATATTGTCGCTTCATTTTGCTGATGTCGTTTTCACGCACGGCAAAGCCTACGATGTAGCTGCAATTGTCGATTATTGCCTGGATTCTCCGCCTGCAGGCGGCGAATGACGGCGCCGTGGCCACCATGGCGGGGGTGATATGGTGTATGTCTGAATCCCAGGTGCGGTATCGACGGGGCTTGAACCGCTGCTGGTACATTGTGTGTCCGCGCATGTCCACAATTGAGAGTTCGAGCATCTCCATGCCGCGTGCGAATTCTGCATCGAAGCAGATGCAATTGGCCGGTTTTACGGCGTTAAGAATTGATTCCGTCAGTTGTTGCATTGCTTTTTGGAGTTCATGCTGTCGGGGATGATTTCCTTGGCTGCCTTGGTAAATTCCTTACCCCGTTTGGCATCCTGGCGACCTTTGCGGTGCTGGATGTTGGCCCATTTGCTGTGTCCAGACATTGAATCCTCCTAAATGGTTACAAGGCCGGCTGTCATTCCGGCCCATAAAAAAGATGCCCGACGGCGTCCCGCCCCGCAAAGGGGGAGAAAACACAGGGTCATAGCCGGGACCGGGCAAACAGTCAATCCCGACCGCCGGGCGTTTCGACCTCGCCGCCCTTGAAGCCGAGGCCGACGAAAAAGGTTTCCTTGCTTTCGGCGCGGGAGCTCTGGGGCTTGAAGGATGTGACGCGCACAAAACGGGGACGCATCCCCTTGAGCAGTTCTCCCACGTCCGGGCCCATGAAAATCTTGACCACAAAACTGCCGCCCTTGATCAAATATTTTTCGGCAACGGCGAGGGCTTCAAGGCAAAGTTCCAGCGAACGGGCCTGATCGGTAAATTTGGTGCCCGTCGTCTGCGGGGCCATATCGCTCATGACGACGTGGAAAGGCCCGTTGTCGGCAAGCTGGCGTTCAAAGGCTTCCGAACGGTTGAACACGTCTTCCTGATGAAACGCCACGTTGGGCGGGAAGACGGTGGATGTGCTCTGGATGTCGCAGGCCAGCACCCTGCCCTGCGCGCCCACGCGTTCCGCCGCACCAAGCGACCACGAGCCCGGCGCGGCACCCAGATCGAGTACTCTCATGCCTTTCTTGAAAATCTTGAAACGCCCGTCGATTTCCTTGAGCTTGTAGACGGACCGGGCGGGATAGTTTTCCCGTTTGGCCTTGAGGAAATAGTGATCGCGATATTCTTTCATAGTATCTCCGCCTTATACCCCAAAAACGCGGCTTTCGCCAGAGGCGGCGGCGGAGAAAATCCCGGCGGCCTCACATCCTGTCGCAGTACACTTGATCAAGGAAGTTCTCCATCGCCTCGTCCGCCTGCGCGATATATTCCGACACGGGAAAGCGTTTCCCGCAGGTGGGGCAGAACATGTGCACTTCACGGCAACTTCTTTCGATGAACAAGGGCGTGCCGCAGTGCTTGCAGACCACCGTCGTCTGCACTTTCCGGACACGAGAAACATTTCCCCACATACGCTTCACCTCCAAAATCGTTTTTGCCTATCCGACCCGGCCCCATTCGTCAAGCCTCACCACACGCACCTATTGCCTTTATTGAAGAAAATCCGCACTATCCTGAAAACGAAGACGGCAGGGAGCATGAAGGCATGGAAATCAGGAAGCTGACGGCGGACCTCAAACCCGCCCTCGATCTGGTCTGGGGCGTCTTTCTCGAATACACCGCGCCCGACTTTTCGGAAGAAGGCGTGGAGACGTTCAGGCGGTTCATCGACCATGACGGCATGGCGTCCGCGGTGGCTGATGGAAGCTGCGATCTCTGGGCCGCCTTTCTCGGCCCGGCCCCTGTGGGCGTCATCGCGGCGAGAGGAAACCACATCTGCCTCTTTTTCGTCGCCGGCCCCTCCCAAAACCACGGGGTAGGCCGTCGGCTTTTCGAGACCTTCCGCGCTCACCGCCTCGGCCATGTCTCCCACACGCCATCACCGTCAATGCCGCCCCTTCCGCAGTCCCGGCGTATCGGCGGCTCGGCTTCAAGAGCACGGGTGAAGAGAAGCTGGTCGACGGCATCCGTTTCGTACCGATGGAACGCCCGGTCGAGGCCCAACCACCATTCCGTGGCTGAGCGTGAGAGCTGAATTCTTCAGGGATTACACCGTAACGCAGTCATTGGCTGAAACCGTATCGGCATCCGGCGCGGTCCATTTCCGCCTTGCACCGTCGCCGTAAGGAAAAGGCAGCTTGGCGGCAGAAGCATTCCGAGGGCTGGAGCAGATGAACGTTGACTTTTTACAAAAGTCAAAGTGGTCATTCTGCCCCAAAACGTCGTTTTTGGCAGAATCCACGCACCTGTGTGGCGGGCCACACCTGCGTGTGGGCAGAGCCCTTTCAAAATAAAACGACTGTAAGCCTGTTGTGGGACGGCACACCCTTCCTCGCCGCTGCGCCGGACCTTTTCTCCTGCCCGGGACGAAAGCGGGGAACATGGGGGATTTCGGCTGCCGCGAGCTTTATCCGGCGAGAGCGGACTCTACAGCATGTTCACCGGATCGATGTCCAGCGAAAGGCGCAGGTTGGGCGGCGAGGCGAGAGGCAGGAGCGAGGCGTAGAGGGAGCGGATGGCCTGCCAGTCCCCGGCCTTGAAAAGGCACTGGAAACGCTTGCGGCCCCGCAGGAGCGGCAGGGGCGCGGGCGCGGGGCCGAGCACGGTCACGCCAGCCGCCCTGCTCTCGGAACGAAGCTGGGCCGTGATGCGGCTCAACAGCGTGGGGCCGTCCACCCAGTCGAGCGGATACGAAAGCCGCAGCAGGGCCAGATTGATGAAGGGCGGGTAGCGCCGCCGCTTGCGCAGGGCTATCTCATACTCGTAAAAGCCCTCGTAATCGCCGTTTTTAACGAATTTCCAGCAATAGTGGTTCACGTCGCGGGTCTGAATGAGCACCTGCCCCGGCTTTTCGCCGCGACCCGCCCGGCCCGAGGACTGCACCAGCAGTTGAAACGTCCGCTCCGCCGCGCGGTAGTCGGGCAGATTCAGGCCGATGTCGCCGTCCGCCACCACCGCCAGCGTGACGTGCGGGAAATGATGCCCTTTGGAGAGCATCTGCGTACCCACAAGCACCTGCGCTTCCCGGCGGGCGAAGGCTTCAAGGATTTCCTCCATGCGACCGGGACGGCGGGTGCTGTCCCGGTCGAGACGCAGGACACGGCCCCCGGGGGGCAGGAGCGTCCCCACAAACTCCTCGACCCGCTCGGTGCCCTGCCCCATCGGGTGAAAATGCAGCCCTTTGCAGGTGGGGCAGGGAGAAGGAAAAGGCACGGAGTAGCCGCAGTAATGGCAGACCAGCCGCTCCCGCCCCTTATGATAGGTCAGGCCGATGTCGCAGTGCGGGCAACGGGCCACCTTGCCGCAATCAAGGCAGTACATGAGCGGCGCGTAGCCCCGGCGGTTGAGCAGGATGACCACCTGATCGCCCTGCGCCACCGTTTCCTTGATCGCCGCCAGCGTTTCCGGGACGAGGATGGATTCGGAACAGTCCGCGCTGCGAATATCCACCAGCCGGATGGACGGCAGCGTGCCGCCGCCCACGCGCGCGGGCAGGACGGACACCGGGATTTTGGCCTCGCGCACGGCGTAATAGGTCTTCAGGTCCGGGGTGGCCGAGCCGAGCACAAGGAGGCCGCGCACTTGCGCGACACGGAACCACGCCACCTCCTTGGCCTGATAGGTCAGCCCCTCGTCCTGTTTGAACGAGGCGTCGTGTTCTTCGTCGAGCACCACCGCCCCCAGCGCCGGAATGGGCAGAAAGAGCGCCGAACGGGTACCGACGACAAGGCAGGGCCCGCGGCGCTTGGCCAGATCGCGAAAGGTCTTTTCGCGCAGAGCCGGAGACTGGTAGCCGTGAAAAAAATACAGGGGCATTTCCGGGACGGCGAGGGAGGCGTCGCGCCGCAGCTTGAGCGCCAGCGCCACTTCCGGGGCCAGCAGCAGCATGGAGCGACCCCGGCGCAGGCATTCCCGCGCCAGCTCCATATATACCGCCGTCTTGCCGCTGCCGGTCACGCCGAAAAGCAGATGGGACGCCGCCTTGCCCACGTCCAGTGCGGCGCGGAAGGCGGAAAGGGCTTCTTCCTGCGCTTCGGACAGGGCAAAGGAGGCTGCCGTAGCCGGAGGAAGCAGGGCGCTCCCGGGCTCCTCTCCGCAAAGCCCGCCGTCCAGAGGACGCAGGACGACCAGTCCGTTTTTGAGCAGGGATTCCAGAGCGGGCGCCACGGCCTGCCCCAGACGGCGCAGCAGGTCCCGGCGGGAGACGGCCCCGTTTTCCAAAAGAAATTCCAATACCTCGATCTGGCGCACGGCGGTGGGCCGCACGGACCACGGTGGATCGCACCGCAAGACGCACAACTCGCTGGCCGCAGCGTCCTCCCGCGGGCCGAGCAGTTCCGCTTCGCCCCGCAGCCACGCCTCGCCGAGACGCCGCAAGGCTTCGGGCGGCAGATGGGGAAGGTCCTTAAGAAGCCTGAGGCACGCCCTGCCTGTCCCTTCCATCGTGCGCAAGCGCATCTGCGTCACGCGCAGACCCGCCGGGAGCACCATCGCCAAAATCTGGCCCGGCGTCACGGCCTGCCGCAGGGCGAGCTGGCGCACCATCTCCATGTGGCCCGGCGGCAGGAGCGGTTCCGTCTCCAGAGGCCAGAGCATGGGACGCGCGGCAACCCCTTCCGGCAAGGGCGAACCTTCGCCCAAGACCACCCCCACGCGCAACATGCCCCGGCCAAGCGGCACGGCAACCCGGAGGCCGGGAGGCCATGCGCCCTCTGAAAGCCACTCGGGTACGGCATAGGTCAGGGAGGCAAAGGGAGGGCTCAAGAGAGCGACGGTACGAAGCAAGGGGACATCCTCGGGAAAGGCGGGAAGGCCTCCGGAAAAGGCGCGAACGCCTTCCGGGAAGGAGCCTCCCCGCCGTCGGACGGCATGGGAGCCGTTAGCAGAGTATTTCGCGCAGACGGGCCTTGAGGCTCTCGCTCAACTTGTTGTCCATCAGGCCGAAATAGATGTTCGCACACAGATAGTCCACCCAGTCGCCCGCGTCGAAGCGCACGCCGCCCATCTTGACGGCCAGCATACCGCGTTCTCTGGCCAGCGAAGCCAACGCGTCGGTGAGCTGGATTTCCCCACCCTGCCCCGGCCGGATGCGTTCCAGATGATCGAAGATGTCGGGCGTGAGCACGTAGCGGCCTACGATGGCCAGCCGGGAATCGACCGTGCCCACGGCGGGCTTTTCCACCATGTCGGTGATGGACCACACGCCCGGGGCGATCTCGTCGCCGGACACGATGCCGTAGCGGTTCACCTTGTCGGCGGGGACTTCCATGACGCCGATGACGGGCATGTCACGTTCCGAAGCCACGCGCACGAGCTGCGTGAGCCCGGCGTCGTCCCCGAACATGAGATCATCGCCCACCATGACCGCGAAGGGTTCGGTTTTCACCATTTCCCGGGCGCAAAGGACCGCGTGACCGAGGCCGAGCTGCTTTTTCTGGCGCACGGCCATGATGTTGACCATTTCGGCCACGTCGCGCACCACCTTGAGCAGTTCCGTCTTCCCCGCCCGCTCAAGCACGGCCTCAAGCTGCGGATTGTAGTCGAAGTGATCCTCGATGACGCTCTTGTCCCGGTTGGTGACGAAAACCACGTCCTCAACCCCGGCGCGCATGGCTTCTTCGACCACGTACTGCACCACGGGCTTGTTGTAGATGGGGAGCATTTCCTTGGGGATGTTCTTGCTGGCGGGCAGCGAACGGGTTCCCCACCCGGCGACCGGGATGACCACTTTGCGGATATTCATGACGGGCTCCTTGAAAAAAATATTGCGGGCCGGAACGAGCCGGCCCGGAAAAAGGGATCAGCCGAGCGCCTTGCCGACAATCCCCGCCAGCTCCTTCGCATAGGCGCGAACCCTCTCCGCGTCCTGCCCCTCGACCATGACCCGGCACAGGGGCTCGGTGCCGGAATAGCGCAGCAAAACACGGCCCCGGCCCTCCAGCCCGCTTTCGATGCGCTCGACGGCCTCGGCGATGTCGGGACAGTCCTCAAAAGGCGTCTTGCGCTCGACGTGCACGTTCCGGAGTTCCTGCGGATACGGCGTAAGCAGGCCGGCCAGTTCGGAAAGCGGCTTCCCGCGCTGGCGCATGATCCGCAGAATCTGCAGGGCGGCCAGCAGGCCATCGCCGGTCGTGCTGTACTCGCGGAAAATGAGATGCCCCGACTGCTCCCCTCCGAGCAGCGCGCCGTGCTGCCGCATGGCGGCGACGACATGGCGGTCGCCCACATTGGTGCGTACCAGCGTGCCGCCCCGCTCCTTCATGAAAACTTCCAGCGCCATGTTGCTCATGACGGTGGCCACCAGAATATTCCCCGGGAGCTTCCCCTGCTGCATGAGGTCCTGCGCGCACAGGGCCATGATCTGATCACCGTCGAGCACCGCTCCCTTCTCGTCGACCACGATGAGCCGATCCGCGTCCCCGTCGAGGGCCAGGCCGATATCGGCTCGCGTCTCGCGGACCTTGGCGGCCACGGCCTCGGGATACAGGGAACCGCAGCGGTAGTTGATATTCAGGCCGTTGGGTTCGGTGCCGATGCGCACGACCTCGGCCCCGAGTTCCTCCAGAGCCAGCGGCGCGACGCGGTAGTTGGCTCCGTTGGCGCAGTCGATGACCACCCGCAGCCCCTCAAGAGACAGGTGCGAGGGGAAGCTATTCTTCAGATAGACGATGTAGCGACCCGGCGCGTCCTTGATCTTGTAGGCGCGGCCCGTGTCGGCGGGATCAGGATAATTCCAGTCGAAATCGGGATCGAGCACCATTTCGGTCATGCGATCCTCGTCGGCGTCGGGGATTTTGAAACCCTCGGCGCTGAAAAACTTGATCCCGTTGTCGCTGTAGGGATTGTGCGAGGCGGAGATCACCACGCCCAGATCGGCCCGCATGTTGGTGGTCAGAAAGGAAATGGCGGGCGTAGGCAACGGCCCCACGAGGAAGACGTCCATGCCTGCGGCGAGGAGCCCGGCGGCCAGCGCGTTTTCAAAGACGTAGCCGGAAAGACGCGTATCCTTGCCGATGACCACACGGCTGCGGCGGTTTTTGCTGCGGTAGAAGGTGCCCGCGGCCAAGCCGAGGCGCAGGGCCACTTCCGGGGTCATGGGATAGGTATTGACGCGGCCTCTCATGCCGTCGGTACCAAAAAGACGGGTGCTCATTCGCTCACTCCAGACGCTGCGGGTTGCTGGTCGGCGCTTGCGCCGTTTTCTTCGGGAAGCTGGTGATGGATGACCGTCACCTGATCCGGGTTCACCTTGATCACACGACCGCCTTTGGGCACCGTCACCTGGAGGGCGACCTGCGTCCGCGCCCCGGGAAGCGGCAGGGCTGCGGCGGCTGGAACCGCGACCTGAAACTGCGTAAGGTATGTGGAATCCCTGACCAGAGCCTGCGGCACGGAAACCAGCAGGTTGACGCTCGCGGGTTCCACGGTGACGCCCGTCCCCTCGGCCTCGAAAAGCACGTCCCGCTGAAGGCTCAGGGTCCGCCGCCGCACGTCGAGCCGCCACGTCACGGTCACGGTCTGCGGCATGATTTCCACTGACGGGGGGGCCAGCAAAGCCACCTGCTCGGTGACAGCCCGGCCCTCGGCGTCAAGATCAACGGGGACTTCGGCGCTGATGTCCTTCAGGGAGGCGACGGCTGCGGCGGGGCCGCGGACCGTGACCTGCTTCGGCTCCACCACCACGTCCTTGAGCGTGACGGAAGAGGCCGCGGGCGAGGCGCGCAACGTCACCTTGACCGGCAGGCTTTTCTCCATGATCTTGTCCACTTCCAGAATCATGCGCGAGGGCGTGACCTCAAGCACCTCATAGGCGCGCAGTTCCGGCGGCTTGTAGCTCGTGGTCAGGGGAATGACATTGCGGCCCGCCGTGACCCCGGAAAGGTCCATCGTATACGAAAGTTCGCGCGTCGTCATGGAACGCAGGAGTTCTTTCGGGCCGCGAAAACGCACGCTGACCTTGTTGATCTGGCCTCCGGTCACGATAAGGCCGGGCGGAAGCCCCTTGTAGTCGATACGCACGTCGACCACGCGCTCGATCTCTTCCCGTGCGTTCAGGGTGTACCACAAGCCCAGAGCCACGAGGAAGGCCACGAGCAGATAGGGCAGGTTGGACTTTTGAAATTCACTTTTCAAGGACATTGTTCAACGTCTCCCGCAGTTGTTCGGCGTCGGGCATCACGGACAGGTGGCCCCGGGAAGCCACGCTGACCTCGCCGCGCTCCTCGGAAACGACGATGACCGTCGCGTCGCTGACCTCGGTGGCACCGAGGGCGGCGCGGTGGCGGGTGCCGAAGCTCTGGCGGTCCATGTGCGCGAGGGGGAGGATGCAGCCCGCCGCGGCGATGCGGCCCTTGCGGATGATCACCGCGCCGTCGTGCAGGGCCGTGTTGGGGAAAAAGATGGTCAGCAGAAGCTCGCGCGAAATGCGCGCATCAAGCACTACGCCGCCCTGCATCATGTCGCCGAGCTGGACGTTGCCTTCGAGCACAATCAGGGCGCCGATGCGCCGCTTGGCGAAATATTGGCACACCCAAACCAGATCGCCCACCAGCGACGTGGGCGCGGTCCGTTTTTTCCACGAAAGGTACTGCGTACCCATCGTGGCCAGCGCCTGCCGGATGTCGTCATGAAAGAGGATGACAGTAACGAGGAAAAGGGAACCGAAAAGGTTGTCGAGCAGCCACGAAAGGGAATAGAGGCCGATATAATGGGAAAGGGCGTAGACCGCCACGAGCAGCACCAGACCGACGAGCGCGGAAAAGGCCCGCGTTCCCCGTATGAGGAGCAGGATGCGGTAAATGAGCAGCGTGACAAGCGCGATGTCGAGCATGTCGCGCCAGTAGTAAACCAGAAAATCCATATTCCGGCTCCGAAAAGAACGTTAGAGCCGTTTCATTTTGAAACCGCTCTGGCCACACACAGGTATGGCCCGCCACAACGTGGCGTGGATTCTGCCCAAAACGACATTTTTTGGCAGAATGCCAACGTTGACTTTTGTAAAAAATCAACGTTCATCTGCTCCAGAGGCCGCGCCCGAACGTCAGAGCGGCGGCGTCATGGCCTCCACAAGGCGCAGGGCCTGCGCGCACCCCGCGACGTCGTGGACGCGGTGGTAGGGGATGCCGCGACTTGCGAGGAGCGCCACGGCCAGCCGCGTGGCTTCCGCGCGCTCGGCCAGTTCCAGCCCGAGCAGTTCCCGGAACAGGGACTTGCGTGAGAGGCCCACGTAGAGCGGGCGGCCAAGCGCGGCGAAACGCTCCATCCCCCGCAGGATGGCGACCGTGTGATCCCTATTTTTCCCGAATCCGATGCCGGGATCAAGCACTATCCGATCCTCGGGCAGTCCGGCCCGCACCAGCCGACCGAGATGGTTCTCGAAAAAGGCTAGAATCTCCTCAACCACGTTGCCGTAGCGGGGGTTGATCTGCATCTCGCGGGGCCTGCCCTGACTGTGCATGAGCACGTAACCGGGCTTGTAGTCGGCAAGCACTTCGGTGAGGGCGGGATCGGCGGCGCAGGCGGAAACATCGTTGACGATGTCAGCACCCGCCTCCAGCGCGGCCCGGGCCGTGCCCGCCTTCAGCGTATCCACGGACAGGATCGCCTCGGGACGGGCCGCGCGCAGGCGTTCCAGCACGGGCAAAAGACGCCGGATTTCCTCATCCTCGGGAACCGGATCGGCGTAGGGGCGGGTCGATTCCGCCCCGAGATCGAGCATTCCCGCGCCTTCGTCGAGCAGGCGCAGACCGTGTTCCACGGCCACGCCTGGATCAAGAAAACGCCCGCCGTCGGAAAAGGAATCGGGCGTCACGTTGACAATCCCCACCAGACAGAAGGGGGCAGGGCGCAGCGCCCTCCCCCCTCGAAGAATCCATGTACGTTCTGCGTTCACGCGCTGTTCCTGAAAGGGTCTCCCGATGAAAGAAAATCCCGGCGTCCGCCTCGGGCGCCGGGACCGAACGTCTACTGTTGCGGCTTCTCAGGCCCCTGATCCTCTCCGGCGGGCTCGAGCTTGAAGGTGTCGCCTCCGCTCTGCGCCTCGGGCGCGGGCGCCGTGGACGGCGCAGAAGGCGCGGAAGCTGCGGGCTTCGCGGCAGCGCCGTTCCCTTCCGCATCGAAAGGGGGCAGGGGTTCGCCCTTGATGAGCAGATCGATGTCGTCGCCCGTGATGGTTTCGCGGTCAAGCAGAGCCTTGGCCAGCGCGTGCAGGAGGTCGATGTTGTCCTGCAGGAGCTTGTGGCAGTTCTGACGCGCCGTTTCCACGAGCTTCTTGATTTCGGCGTCCACCACGCGGGCGGTGTCCTCGCTATAGTTACGCGCATGGCCCCAGTCGCGGCCGATGAAGACTTCCTCGCCCTGCTCGCCGATGGTCATGGGGCCGATGACGTCGCTCATGCCCCACTCGCAGACCATCTTGCGGGCCATGCCCGTGGCGCGCTCAATGTCGTTGCCCGCGCCGGTGGTGATGGTGTCGAAGATGATTTCCTCGGCCACCCGGCCTGCCAAGAGCACCATGAGGTTGTTCTGGAGGTAGGCCTTGGAGTAGCCGTGCCGGTCGCCTTCGGGAAGCTGCATGGTCACGCCGAGGGCGCGGCCGCGCGGGATGATGGTCACCTTGTGCACGGGATCGGTGCCGGGCAGGAGCTTGGCAACAAGGGCGTGGCCGCCTTCATGGTAGGCGGTGATGCGCTTTTCCTCGTCCGAAAGGATGAGGCTGCGGCGCTCCTTGCCCATGAGGACCTTGTCCTTGGCGTATTCGAAATCGCGCATGAACACGGTATCCTGCCCGAGGCGCGCCGCCTGGAGGGCAGCCTCGTTGACGAGGTTTTCCAGCGCCGCGCCGGAAAAGCCCGGCGTGCCGCGCGCGATGATTTCCAGATTGACGTTCTTGTCGAGCGGCGTGCGGCGGGTGTGCACCTCAAGGATTTTGAGGCGGCCCTTGACGTCCGGGGTCGGGACCACAACCTGACGGTCGAAGCGGCCGGGACGCAGCAGGGCCGGGTCCAGCACGTCGGGACGGTTGGTCGCGGCGATGAGGATGACGCCCTCGTTGGACTCGAAACCGTCCATTTCCACGAGGAGCTGATTGAGGGTCTGCTCGCGTTCGTCGTGACCGCCGCCAAGCCCCGCGCCGCGCTGACGGCCTTACTCGGTTACCATGGACGTTCATTCAAGGAGGCCCGGAAATCGACCTTATTTGCACGGCAAAGGTCAACCAGCTCCGCATTTATCCGGCACTCGCACCCATAGCGAAATTCCGCCCGGTGCCTCAGCTGGCGCTCCGCCTCCAGCTGGGCCTCCAATTCTGCCACTTTGGCCCGTAATTGGATAATTTCATCGTCTGTTTTCACCGTTACATGCAATTCCAGCGCCTTTTTCGGCCAATGAAATGCCATCCATGCCCCCCCCTTACGTCTACCGACGGTTGATGTTTACATACGAATGGATGTGACCATAATACATCCAAATGGATGTGCCGTCAATACACTCATTTGGATGTATGATAAAATATACATGGAGGTGAAATCATGGAATTTTATGAACGGTTGCGAGATTCAAGGAAAGACAGGGATATTGGGCAAAAAGAGCTTGCGAAAGTGCTAAAAATATCACAACAGCAATACAGCCTATACGAAACCGGGAAACGGCCCTTACCTGCTGAGTACCTTTCTGCCCTATGTCTAACCCTGGGCGTCAGCGCCGATTACCTCCTAGGCCTCCCCCGCAACCTGGAGTGGCCGCGCTGACGCGCGGATGGTTGTGGAGAGGGGTTGCATAGCGCAACAGGCATACCCCTGCGCTCCGCCCGCCGGTCAGTTCAGTTTTCTTGAACCAGCTCCCGAGGCGGTCCTTCTGGGCCGGACGGCCCGTCATGATGCGAGCCGCTTCGCTCCCGCATTTTATCGCCTGGAGATATAATTTATGGGGAATTTCCATTTTTTAGTGCCCTCCAGCTAGGGCACTAATTTTTGGAAAAACAAGAAAAAAGGGGGCCCAGGTATACCCTGGACCCCCTCTGTGCATACTGACACGGAAGCCTTTTTATTTTGTTGAGTAGAGCCAATCCCGGCCCGCACCTCCCTCCCTGGATGATACCACGCAGCAGCCCCCCGGGTCAAGGCTGAGAGCCCGCAGACCGAGCCTCCAGGAGGCGGTCAGCCATAGCGTAGATGAGGGTGGTAGCGACGTTCTGATGGTTGAGGGAGCGCCGTACGCGCTCGATATCGCCGTACTTGGCCAGCAGTTCGACAGCATAGACCTTGCGGAAGGAATGGGGGCCCACGTTCTGGGGCAGGCGGAAAGCCTTTGCGGCCCGCTTGACGTCCTTCCAAACGGCCTGCCGGGTCTTGTGCTGGCCGTCCTTGGCCCCTGGAAAGGCCCAATCCCGGCCCGCCTGGGCCAAGACCTCAGCCCGCAGGCCATCGGGCAAGCCGACCTTCCGCCGCTTGCCGGTCTTGGCCTCGGTAACGACGAACTGCCGCCCCAGCTGCCCCCGTTTGAGGGCTACCACGTCCCCCACACGTAAACCGGTGTGGAGGCATACCCGGGCAATCAAGCGGTTTTGTGGCGTCAGAGCGGCCAGGACGTGCCCCACCTCGCGCTCCAAGAGATACTCGGTCTTCACGTCAGCCCCCACCCCCCAGCTTTTTCAGGTAGTCCTCAATGGACACCTGCTGGGCATCCACTGCGGCAGAGAAGGTCTCCGCCGTGGTGGACAATCCCGAATCTGTCAACCGCCCAAATTTCTCCGCAGCCTCAAGCGCCCGAATGCGCCTCCTGTCTCTCTCAGCTTCGCGACAATAATACAGCATACTGTCCCATATTGTGCCGTTTTTAATCAATTCTCGCAACTTTTCAACCTCCTTTTTCAATTCCTCCCCGGTCCAATACTCGGGGAATACCCGCGCCATGGCAAAGGCCTTGCCAGACCCATCGGGTGCGAAAACGACGGCGTTGTCCAGGGCCTCGACCTCCCGGAAGCTGATGTCCTCATAGGTGACTTGAGGCCGCCCCAGCTTCCCGCCGGAATAAAACCAGCGCCCGCCGGGCTTCTCCCCGTCCTTGCCGATGTACTTGCAGACGTAAGACACGGCCTTGTTATAATCGCCATACAGCTCTATGGCCGTGCTGAACCCCCATCCCCAGCCCGGAAGGTTGTAGACGGTATGTCCCCCTGCCTGGAGCCAATTCGCCCGCTGACGCTCGCTCCTGGGCCTCCTGGGGGCCTTTACCCCTGGCAGTGACACCGTGCCCGAGTCCACGACGGGCAGGGCGTCGTTAAAAAACCCATGGAAGTGGATGGCCCCGTCCTTGTGCCGCTCGGGAACCAGGACGTAACTCAGCCCCCGCCGTCTGACCTGATTGTCCAGCCAGTGGTTGAGATGCCGGGTAATCTCGCCCATGTCGTGGCGGTCCACCCGCTGCCTGTCCAGGGTGAGGGTCACGAACCACTTGAAGGGGGTGCACAGGGCCAAGTCCCGCACCTGGGCCCGTGCCCGCCGCATTGCCCGCTCCCGATTGGCCGGATTACTGTCCGTACTCTGATTACCTTCCGTAATATCAGGCTCAATGCCGGTATCACCACTTGGTGATACATCTTTCACCCTGGAAGCCCTCTTCCGCAGCTCCCACCCCTCGGGCTTAAAGACAGCCTCAGTACAGGCCATGACCTCGACCCCTCCGCCGGGGTAGGTCTTGACCCTGCCTGTGACAAGAATGTCAGCGCCGCAAGCGGCTGGGGCTGTAGGGCTAGTGCTCATGATGAACCTCCAAGGTGACGGAATACTGTCCTATTATCAAGTATAGGGGAGCGCCCGGTCTCGGGGGCTGGGGCCGGGGGCCAAATCGGCCCGCCTGCGGCGGTCCTCGCGGGGCTCGCGCCCCGCACCCCGGCTGGGCGTCGCG
>OFGR01001983.1_pt1 | contig 14627 bp, 6 predicted proteins | sample 1521811 | NCBI WGS metagenome assembly OFGR01 (sample SAMEA3504098, study PRJEB24116) | mouse gut metagenome | biome: mouse gut; feature: mouse-associated habitat; material: faeces | place: Denmark | collected 2011
TGACATAGCGCCTTCTTAGACACCTTAGTCCCTATAACTTTGCGTCCTACCGTTTCCGATAGTTTGCCAAGTTCCACACATTCTGCGATGTGCAGGCCATCTGTTTATACTGTCATCCCCGTTGGCATCGACGGCATATGACAATGGGTCAGCGTGCCTGGTGGACGCGCCTGCACATAATACTTCCAGTGTATATCCCTCACCTCCCTGTATCTTCCGCTCCGCCTGCATGCTGCCTTCCCCAACCAGACTGCCTGATAACTTAATTAAAAAATCTGGCATAATCTCAACGCAAAAACTTCACGTCTTTCTCCCCATATAAACCAAAAAACACTCATTACGAAAAAGTATAGGTTTTAGTAAAGATTTCCTTTAAGAAATCTTTAGACATATATTACAAAAAAGTGAGGATGATTTTATTGACTATTTGTTAATAATGGATTAAAATGAACTAAGCTTTAGAGCAAAAAAAGTCATTACGAAAACCTATACCTTTTCGTAATGATTTTTTGTTCTTTATTTCTCTAAAGCTTCTCTTATTACACAAGTTGAATGGAATTTTTTGGAGATAAAACAACATTGATTAATATTACATAATGGGTTACTATATCTATGAAAAGACAAAGATTTTCATACAAAAAACAGAAAGAGAGAATTTCCAATGAACCAGAAAATATATGAATTCCATGCCGTCATAGAGCCGGTTCCCGACAAAGGCGGCGCATATGTACGTTTCCCATATGACATCCGCAAAGAATTCGGCAAAGGCAGGGTCAAGGCACAGATCACCTTCGACGGCGAGCCTTATTCCGGAAGCATTGTGAATATGGGCGTGAAGAACAGCGACGGTTCCGTCTGCTATATTATCGGGATCCGCAAGGATATCCGCAATAAGATCGGGAAGCAGCCGGGCGACACCGTACTCGTCACTGTAAGAGCCTACGAATATTAAGTAATTGGCAGTGAATGCGCTCAGCACACTGATTCTCTAATCTGAACAGGGGGAACAGCGATTACTGCTCCCCCCATTCAATATCCTATTCTATTCCATACCTTATTCCGTATCTGCTATATCTTATTCACCGCCGCACTCAGATACTCGTTGCTGATCTCATGGAACTTCTCATTCTCCACCGCCTCAGCAAGTCTTGCATCTATCGGCATCTTCCCAAGCACCGGAATTCCAAGTTCTTCTGCCGCCTGATCTACATGACTAACCCCGAACACGGAAATCTGCTTCCCGCAGTCCGGACACACCAGATAGCTATAATTCTCCACAATCCCAAGTACCGGAATATTCATAGCCTTCGCCATATTGAAAGCCTTCTTCACAATCATCTGCACCAAATCCTGTGGAGACGTCACGATTACCACGCCGTCCACCGGAAGAGACTGGAACACCGTCAGTGGCACGTCGCCGGTTCCCGGCGGCATGTCCACGAACAGATAGTCAAGCTCTCCCCACATAACGTCCGTCCAGAACTGGGTCACAACGCCTGCAATCACAGGCCCTCTCCAGATGACAGGATCCGACTCATTCTCAAGAAGCAGGTTCACCGACATAATCCTGGTACCGTCCTTGGCCTCACAGGGAAAGATTCCCGCCTCGTCTCCTTTTGCCTTCTCGTGGATTCCGTACATCTTCGGAATGGAAGGCCCCGTCACGTCGGCATCCAGAATCCCTACCTGAAATCCCTGCTCGCGCATCATTCTTGCCAGGCTTGCAGTCACTAAGGACTTGCCAACGCCGCCCTTACCACTGACAACAGCGATTACCTTCTTTATCTTGGAAAATGGATTCGCCGGCTCTCTCAAGTCCTGGGGCTTGCTGCTGCATGACCCTGCATGGGCGCATCCGGCGCAGTCAGACGACGTGCAGCCATTCTGCTGTTCTTCTGCCATAATTCATTACCTCTTTTCTTATTCACTCAAAACCGCAGTCAGTTTCTTTGCTTATTCGCCCACAACTGCAATCAGCTCCACTTCACATTTTACATTCTTCGGCAAAGTCTTTACCGCTACGCAGCTTCTCGCCGGCTTGGATGTAAAATACTTTGCGTACACCTCGTTAAATGCCGCAAAATCTCCCATATCTGCCAGGAAGCAGGTGGTCTTAAGCACCTTGTCAAAGGTTGTTCCTGCCTCTGCTAAGACTGCCCCTAAATTCTTGCATACCTGCTCTGTCTGTCCCTCGATGGTGTCCGCCTCTACTTCGCCTGTCTCCGGATTAATCGGAACCTGGCCTGCGGAATAGAAGATTCCGTTGTGCACATACCCCTGTGAATACGGTCCCAATGCTTCCGGCGCTTTCTTTGTTGCTACTACTTTCATAATCATCTCTCCTTTACTTTTCCCTATATTGTTCTGTATCATACACATATCCTTTTGATATTACCGTCAATTAGCATTGTACTACTACTATAGCCAGATTATCAACAGTTTTTTTGAATCCTGAAAATTAATTCTTTTAAATCTGCCTTACAATACGTTTTGTCACTGACGTCAGACAGGCTAAGATGGACTCTGACCACCCCATCCTCCAATACCTTTTCACTGATATTTTCTTTCATCCATTTCTCAATCTCCTCATACCCATCCCGAAGGCTTTTATCCCATGTATCCTTAGAAATATCCGGCAGATAGAGAATCGGCAGCCAAAGATACATATCCAAGGCTTCGGCAAGCCTCCTGCCAAAGCTTATCTCCAATGCCGCGCTTCCAAAGTCCTGACACAGCTTTCTGATGCTCTGTGTAAAATAAGCCTCATCGAAGCCACCCATTTCAACTCTTTGTTCCCGCAGGATAAAGGGCTTTAACGCCGACGGAAACTGGACTGGCTTCGTGGTAAGCACAAACTCAGGCGCAATATTGGGAATGGTCTGATTCCTCGCCACCCAGACCGTCGTATTCACCTGCCGTACCGGCCCAAGAGGAAGCCCCTGTAAAGTAAAACGATACAGATATGGCTCTCTTTTAGCGTCTTTGGGAATCTCATATCGATTCCCCTCTCTTTTAAGCACTGTCCATTCTCCGCTAACCAACTGCATTTCAACTCCTGCGTCTGCGCCCTCCAGAATCAACTCCTCCTTTTGCGGGTCCACCGACAGAACAAATCCAAAACCATCCTCACCATTATAGGCCGCCTGCTTTCCTTCGTCTACTCCCCAGGAATTCAGTATCTCTCGGCTGGCAGAAAGCATACCCCTAGCCGCGCCCTCCCTTGCATTTAAGATATCCTCCCGCAAAAACATGTATTGCCCCAATGCTTCTGGAAGCCTATAGCCCATCCGATTTTTTTTGGTTTTGTCAAACCGAACCTCAATATTCACCCCATCCTGAGCAGCCGTCCTGTGTGAAAAACAGAAGCGATAATCCCACTCAAGAAGCTCCGTTGAAGAAAGGGCTTCATGCCCCATAAGAACTGGAAGGGACGGAAAATAACGGGCTGGAAGTGGCACATTTACCTGAAGCTGCTTCGTCTGTGGAAACAGATAAGAATAGTACCTTGGAAGTCCTACCTGCCCGTCCTGCCATTCCAAATCCGTAATCTGAAGCCCTACCTTCCCAGTCACCCTCCTGTGACGTTCCCTCCTGCCGCACCGAAGGGAAAGAGCCAGAAGCCCATCCTCCCGAATCTTTCCCAGAGCCAGGCTTACATCGTTGGTTTTATCCTCCATGCCCTTTGTCTGCTTGCCCTTTGCCCCAGGCTCCCTTAAGCCTTGCAGCTCTCCTAGCACGCCCAGATACGCCTGATTCTTCTTAAGAACTGCCGTAGTCCTGTATACTGCCACTACATCCGTCTGCCTCGCCAGATATAAATTCTGCTTCAACTGCTCAGTAAAAAAATCTACCGCCGCCTCTCTCCTTCGTTCCTCCTGTACATCCCTCTCCACAGCAACCACCTGAGCGCCAAGCCTTTCGGCAAATTCCTCCTTCATCTCAAGCAGCTCCTCCAATTCCTCCTGCTTAAGCTCAAGCATTGAGTCAGGCCCAATGACCCTCTCAAAATCCTGAAAAAATACGTCCGCCCATTCTTCCAAATCTACATCCGAGTAGCTGACAGACGCCTCCTCCCCCGACAGGGTGTACACCTGAAGCTCTGACAAGGATATCAGATTTTTGCTCAGAGGCGCTAAGGCATAAGCAACGGCCCCTTCTTCAATTTCCCATTCCGGAAAATGAAGATGATACAGCTCTCCTGTACTTCCCAATCTGGCAATCTGCGTATCCAAAATCCCATCCTCCATTGGAGGAACCTCTGCTTTTGCCACGGATACCGCCTGCCTTACCCTCTCTGAGGGAAGCAGGGAGGATAAATAGGAGGCGTCCCTCTCAATCACAAGGCACACGTCAACGTAAACCGCCTCATCCAAAGGACGGGGGACAGACTGGCAAAACGTAACTTGGCGCTTTGGCAGATATCCCTTACGCAGCTCATCCAAATAATCCAACAAATCCTTCTTTTCCTGCTTCTGACGATTTCCCATCACCGTAAGCCAAAGCTCTGCATCCCTTTGCAGAAGTTGAAAGTAGGCCTGCCTGGCAAGCAAAATCTCCTCCTCATCCAGACCATCTTCCAGATTCTTACAGGCAACCGTCACCTGAACCTCCAAATTCCCTCCACTGTCACGGAGGCTGTAGCCAAACCAGGTCTTGGGATAAACGCTTGGAGACTCCAAGGGGTCTGTATAGCCTAATTCCACGTCCATCGAAAGCCCCTCTCCGGTTTCATTTCCCGTTACATCCAGCAATGCAAACCGGATTTTTAAACTCTCATAATCCAGAATCCCTCCATAGGGGTCCTCATCATCAGTAAAACACCGATACAAGGGAAGAATCTGCGTAAACCTCGCCCTCTCTCCTTCTGTCAGAGGCACCACCGGAAGGCTTAACCCACTTGGCGTAAATCCCCTTCCTTCCTCCAAGGGTATGCCGTAATGCATAGGATACGAGACGTTCTGCCTCTCTTTCGCTGACTCTACCCTGCTTAGAAGCATCTGAAAGGGTTGGGATAAAAATGTCTCCGGCTCGTCCATCTCAAGGGAAATCCCTGTATGGCCCGAACGATACACCGGCGTGTCATAGGTTTCCTCTGTCATCACCACCGGACGATGGGAGTGCCTCTGGCTGTCCTCATAATCCACCACAAGGCTGTCAGCCTCTCCCTGTGCGTACAGCAAAAACAAAAGCTCTAAAAATCCCTCTTTTACTGCCTCTTCTGGTACGTCACAGGTCAGAAAATATCCTCTGGAATTCACCCTGGACGCATCCTTAAGAAGCCTTAGAAACTCCTGCCGCTGCCCTGACAGATACGCACTGTTCCTGCCGCCGTTGATCTTGCGTCCCTTAAGCGGCTTTTGGGCCTCCATGCTTAGATTCTGCCGGAACAGAAATATTTCCCCATCAACAACCGCAAGACCGCTTCCTTCCTCGCCAGGGGCATTGGCAGCGCGATAGCACTCTGCCATTTCTACCCGTTCAAAGTCTAAGGTATCCAGTATACCAGCAGCCTCCTGCCCCAGACATTCCACGCCAAACTTACCCTTGGCAGCCCAAGTCAGAGGTACGCGCAATATACGGCAAGGCCGCACCCTGCCCTCAATGTCACGTATTTCCTCCCCCTCACAGACTTCCACCCGATATTTCTTCGGTAAAGTTCCGTTTATCGTATAAATGCGGCGCAAAGGAATTCCTTCCACCTCAATTACGCCCTTTAATTCCAGAATCCGTTGTTTGGTCTGGTAATAGGGCAGCACCTTACAGTCCATAGACACTTCCATAGACGAAGGCGGAAATTCCACGTCCTCTGGAGCCAAATGCATCTGTATCTCATCAAGGTCAAACCAGCCTCCAGCTTTGGTGCTCCTTATACAGTAAATCATTTCTTCTGCCGGATTTTCTCCCTGTACAGAAGCTTTCTGACTGTCAGGCTGTCCCCCTACATCATACTGCTGCTTTGCATAGGTAAAAAGGCTCTCTGTCGCCATCTCTCCTCTATCCTCATAGGCAAACCGCATCCCTCCAAGCACACTCCTTGATACAAAGCCGCTGATGGAATTAAGCACCTCCTCTTTTAAGACCTGCTCTGTCAACGCCGAAAGAGACGCCGCCGGTTCCCCTTTTGGATAATGCTGCAATGCCTGAGACACCACAACTTTGGAAAACAGGTAGAAATAATCACAGAACATCCACTTTGCCATTGGAAGTCCATCTCCCCGATTTCTGGCCAGATTCTCCAAAAGTCCTGTCCCTTTTGGACGCAGCATGGAATAATAATCCTCCATTTTCCTAAGCATTTCTGTAGTAATCAGTGGTTCCAAGGACAGGTCATACTGCTGGAAAATATCTCCGCTCTGCCAGCAAACCGCCGCCAAAGGCAGAATCGGAAAGGGAATCCTGTGTTCCTCCTCATTGGTATCCTTACGCTCCCAGGGAAGGAAACGCACATGAAGATTGTCCGTCAGGAATTCCTCCAAAATCTCCCACCCAAAGCCCCTATCAAATACCTCCGGCCTCGCCAGCTCACTGGCCAGCCATTCTAAGGCTTCAAATGGAATCTCCTCCCCCATTCCAAGAGCAAGACAGCAGCGCCGAAGCAATGCCGCTGCCAGCACTCCCACAGGCGACTCACCCAAGCTTTCAAATTGGCAGCGTTTTGCCGTACCGTCCTGGTATCCATACAGCAAAGGCAGAACGGCAACACGACGCAGCACCTCTCCTCCTGAAATCCCGTTTAAAGAAGCCCTCTCCACCCCGCCGTAGGGAGTCAGCATAGCCTCAATCTCCCTTGGATGCTCAAACACTCTGAGCGCCCGAAAGTCCAGAACATACTTTGGCGTCTCCCTTTTAGCCATACGAACCGGCGTCTCCCAAGGCGCCAGGGAATCCTCCCCCAGTGTAAAGACAGGGTTCCACTGAAAGTCAAAACTAAAATGAATCTTGATAAACAAAATTTTGATAAATGCCCGCACCGCTGCCCGTACCTGAAGCCTAAGAAGGGTCTTCCTGTAGCTTTCAATGGTAAGGTCCACAGTCACGGACAGATTTACAGAAAAACTAATCTTCAAAACCACAAAATCCACTTCCCCATACACAGAGGCCGTCACCCCTGCCATGGCCCTCACCTTAAAATACGTGGCGTCCTTTCTATCACACTCCTGGGGTACATACTGTGCAATAACTCCCTGAAAGATTGCAACCATCTGGATACTAGCGCCAAAACGCACTGGCCCTAAGGAAAAATCTCGCTCAAAACCTGCGCTGATCCCCACCCCAAGCTCTAACACCGTGTCAAAATGCCCCCTTGAAGCCTCTGGCACCTGGGCAGACGTCTCGCCGTGAAGAACGCCCAGATAAAAGCCTCCTTTTCCACTGAAAATAAGATAAGTAAGCCCAAAGGAACGAGAGAAATCGCCGCCATGGGGGAACCCAAGGTCAATCTTAAAATCGCCGTTGGTATAAATGGCAACCGCAGCCTCCCCAAGCTGAAGCTTAACTGCGCCAAGCTCGATTTTTCGGAAGGTTTCCGGCAGGGACAACCTGGCATAGAACATACCGATATTCTCTGTTACCTTGCTGTACAGGACGACAAGCTTAAGCCCCGCCAAATCCTTTGTCATGTCACAGCCTTTGCCAATCTCAAGCTGAAGTCCATAAATGCGGGGATCACACAGAAGCACCGTCACATCAATGCTGTCCATCAACGTAAACCAAAGAGCCGCCACCCAGTTATTCTCTGCATCCAGGACAGGGGCGCCGTCCTCTCGAAGCTGTCTGCGAAGCTGCGAAAGGACATCCCTAATCCCAGCCTCGTCAAATGTCCTTGGAACCTCCACCTTAACCCTCTGGCCAATGGCAAGATAGCGAAGGCAAAACTTAGAATTTCCAAGATTGGGAATCGGCGGATATAAGCCTTTTAAGAAATCCATGACGTAGGGCTCTGAATTATCTTCCAATGCCGCCCTCTCTCCCGTTATCAATCCCAAATTCAGCGTCAGGGTAAAATACTCCTCCTGCCCGTTTCGTCCGTCCCCATACTCCAGTACAATACTCTTTAAATGAAATACCAGTATTTTCAGGTCGATTCCATATTCCACCCGCACAATCCCTTTCGTATTGTCAATCATCACCGACAAATCCTTAAGGGTCACCTGCTTTAATATCCCAAAAGGCCAGGGCAGATACCAGCTTGTCCCTGGAATGATACAATCCACCAGAGCTTCTAACAAGCTTCCAAGATTAATCTCGCGAATCTCAAGGCGCAAAACCTGACTACCGCTCTCCTGCTGCTGCCTTGCCGTCAGGTCAAGCCCCGCCATGCGGATTTCAAAGCGCACCCCTTCCATCTCAAGCGTCCCGTCCCTTGAGGTTACATCACAGAGAGCCTTCGCCAGAAAGCCAAAGAATTCCACCTGGGCAGACAGGCTCATCTGAAACTCCTCCTTACGGCTCCATTTAAGTTCAAACACCGTCTTCGCCTTTAAATCAACTGCACTCCAATTAAAATCAATCTCCGCCAAAAATTCAAAATTCCTGACATTCCCCTCTGAAAGCCTGCTCTCCCTCTCCCCTAGTTCCGTCACATATCTAAAGTGAAGCCGTGTAATACTTAAATCAAATTCGTCTCCGCTTAAAGGATTTCCCAGGAGCTCGCCCACAAGCCCTAACAACGACAGCGGGGTATGAAGCTCTCCTAAAAGGGTCATCACCTGACGTTCCCCCTCCTTAGCATAACTGCCTGAAATCCCAAAAACCGCCCCAAGCAAAACCACCTGAAGGTCAAGCCCCAGACCAAGCCCCTCCGGCGTATAGAAGCCCCATCCGCCGATTCGGATAATATCCAACATCCTCCCTGCCAGGGGGAGTTTCTCCTCTTTCGGTTCTGCAAATGTAACCTGGATGGCATAATAGGATTCAGGAAGATTGCCGGCCACACGAAGGTCAGTAAGAACCAGCTTGGAAAAACCTGGAAAAATTCCGTTAGAAGCCCCTGTCTCCAATTTTCCTTCTGCCTCTCGGTAAAGGCGGCCGATAAAGGAAAACTCTGTTAAATCCAGATTTAGGTTCACTCCATATCCCTTCCAATGACTCCGAAACGCCAGTGTGGAAGAAGGCATGGGAGAGCTCTGCAAAAGATCCCACTGAAGCATGAAAGCCGCAGCGGCAGGCTCATCCTGATCGGCAAAAAAAGGAATGGGAACCGCTGGCAAAGGCAGCTCGATTACCAGAGCCACGCCCTGAAATACCTCTTTTTTGTTGGCCGGCCATACTGCTTCCACTGCCACCTCCTTCTGCATCCGTAACGCCACATCCGTAAGCTTTACGGAATCCAGAGAAAGCCAGTCCGGCGGCAAAATCATATCTGTCCGTCCAGACAGGACAGATATCAACTCAAACACACGGCCGACCACAAGACCTTCCCCAAATGAAGCCGACAGATTAAACTGCTGTCCATGCATGTACAGCTTTTCTCTCAGCCAGATTTCGGGTAAGCCAAAAGACTCAAGCTTTAAATCAAACGCACCCTCCCAATACGCCTGGCTCATGTATTCCTCCCAAACGGACACGCCGCCGACCTCCCTTGGCAGCGTATAGATATCCTCTGTGTGGCTTTGAAGGGTAAGCCTGCATCTGGTGGTGCTGATATTCCCCTTCCAGAAGGGAAACTGCACAAGACGCTGATATTCCCCTGTCACCTCATAGGAGGCTGGATGGGAAGCGGGAAAAATCCTTCCCTCAAAGAGAATCTCTATGTCTGCATCCGGCATCAGTACCGCGAACCGTCTCCACATTGGACAACCTTTTGTAAAACGAAGGCATAACCGGAAGTTAGCCCCTAAGCCCTGTTCTTCTCCTCTGCCGCACAGGAAGCCAATCTCAGAGGACGCCGCATAGATTCCCTCATAAAAATCCTCCCGCTTGACTGCAAAAAAATCATCCGCCAGCCGGACTCCCGCCAGAGGATAGCACTCATCTAAGGACATAGGGCCGCCCTTGTTCTTAAGGTTTAAAGAAACCGAAATACTTTCTCCCATATCCGGCTCCCCTCCCCTTATCTTAATTATGTAATCCCTCCCGTTCCAGACAACATTCCCCTTAGCGGTATAGCCGTCCCTTCTCTCCCAAAACATTGGCTCTGAAACCGCCAAGGCCTCCATCCCCAGCCTGTCCGGAATCCGGCTAAATACCTTCTCAAGCTCTGACTGACCGTCTCGGATTTCTTTTCTAATCAGAATCTCCGGCTGACCAAAGGCAAAAAGCTCTCTGACCCATTGGTATCTTTGATTCATCCTCCTGATCCTCTCTCTTGTACTTAGAATTCATTCCAGGTAATCGTATAACTTCCCTGATTGACACTGTTAAAATCAATATGCACATTTCTTCTCGCAAAAGGCGTTCCCCACGCGGTAGATGTATTATACAAATTCACCATTTCCTCGATAGGATAAAAATTAGAATTCTGGATTCTTATATACCCGTTTCCTCCATTCATCCGGATTCTTGCACGGCTTCCCGTTCCCTGATAAATGGAATTCACATGGGTAGACGCCGCCGGAGGGGGAACAGAATCCGGCAGTACAGCGGGAGCAGGTATCTGAAAGGGGCCTCCTGGATTTCTCAGAGCCTCCCGAAAATAGTACATGGAGTATTTCCCCGGATGCTTGTACCCCATATGATATCCGGCGCTTACCACAGCCGTCGCCGGCTGATAACGGGTCAGCAGATTCGTAAGGTCTGTGTAATTCCCTCCTCTGGAGCGAATGGAGCTGTCCGAGCCGTGGTGGGGAACAGACATCCCTTTCGGCTCGCCAAGGAAGTTGTTTGCAAATGGCAGGCCGTTAAACAACATCAGCGTTTTTGTGGTGGCATCCCCTGTAAATAAAAAAGAGCTCTCTATCATCCGTACATTTCCATTTAACTGGAAGGAATACAAAAGAAGCATGATAGATCCTGTGTTGATAAAATCCGCAGCCCTTCTAGGGGGCGGATTGTACAAATTCTGGGCATTTGCCAGCAATATCTTAAAGCACACATTGTCCTGATTCCCTAATACCCATACACCATCCTCGTTCAGATAAGGGTCGGGGCCATTCTCGGCATACCCGTTAAATTGATGGAAAATATTGTTGAAGGTGATTCCTCCTGCCGCAAGCTGCCCTAGCAGTATTCCAATATTATTTCGGTTTGCATCCTCCCCGCCGATAAACAAATCCCCAATCACGGTTCCTGCCCCCAGATGGCGAAGCAGGGAGTAATGGTCGTCGTCCAGATGGCTTATGGATACCGCGTCGATTACGTTCATTCCCCGCAGGGCCATCAACTGCTGAACGTACTGTACAGAGAAATCGTTCGCCATTCCCGCAGAGCCCTGACATCCAAAATCAACCAGCATAATTCCCACAAGGGACGCGCCCACAGGCAGCGCAGGCACCAATGCGCCTCCGGCAGCGGGAATCGGCGGCACAGGCATAGTTCCGATCAGCCCGTCATAGATTTCAACCACTCCCGCCATCCCCTGATTGACATTGAGGAAGCTGATTCGTACTGTATAAGCCACTTTCTTCACTCTCCTTCGCAAAAAGACCCGTACCACCCCAAGGTCTGATTCTCGTCTGAAATTAAATACATATCATGATTGGTCTGTGGAAACCGAAGCCCCAGAAACCTTAGAGCAAAATTGCGAAACCGGAAATAATATTCCATCCCGCCTGTTTCTTCCCTCTCTCTCGACTTTAGCTCAACGCCCCCAAAGCCCAGGGTCAGCACGCCTTCTAAGGGAATCTCCCACCCGACAGCATTTCCGTTTGCCAAAAGCCGTATCCCTGTGAAATACTTAGGCGTCCCACACAAAAAACTCCCGTCCGCCCCCTTAATTTCATCCTCAGGAGAGGGCTTCCAGGCGGTCAAAAGCTCTAAGGCAAGGGAATACTGCTTTACCAGGCTTCCCATGTTCCCAAGGTCAATCTGCCAAAAGATTCCATACCACTCCTCCTCTATCCCGCTTACCTCCCTTGATACCTTAAGTTCTGCATAGCCCGCCTGCATGGGCGTTCTACCTCTGACATAGGAGATTCCTACAGGCTTTAACGGGAAGCACTGAGCAAAGGAATGCTCCCGTACTGACGCCTCTGACAAATCGAATTGGAGGCTTTCCATATTTACCGTAAAATCATTTTCTCCATCCCTCATATCCAGATTAACCGCCAAGCCATGATACCCAATCCTGTCATAAGAGTAGAGATCCATTTTACCCATATCGTCAAATGTCATGTCTCCATTAAGGACAAAGCTTCCCTTCTGACCGTTTGCCTGCAAAGCGCCGCCGTTTACCAGAAGGCGGCATAAGGCGCAGCCGGAAACAGTGTAGCTCTGCTCCTGCCGAAGTTTAAACACATAATGTCCCCCGCCTTCCTCCCTCTGGTAATATCCGTCAAAAACCAGATTATTACCTGTCTGGCTGTCCTCTCCTGCCTCCGTTCTGCCGCCAAAGATTCGATTTATGAGAAGCTCTGCGCTGGCAGAGAAGCTTTTTGTCCTCCCATTTTCAATCCCCACCCCCAATTCAAGAACTTTGAACCCAAATTCCCTCATATCCGGATAATACTGATGAGCCATATCCTGGTAATCGATGAACGCCTGCCATGTCCCTGACGCAGAGCAGGCCGCGTACAAGCCCTGCAAAAGCCCTGCGCCCAGACCTCCTGCCAGAAACCCAAGCTCAGACGGAAGATTATTTACGTCCACCGGCACATGGAAACACAAAAGGCCCTGCCATTTGGAATCTGTCAGTATCCGAAGAAGCCCTGCATCCTTCAATTCCCAGGCCCTCTCCTTAGCCCTAAGTACAGACCTTTGGGCCAGGTCAATCTGTTTCTTATCTGGTATAAGGCTCCAGCACAGAGGCTCCTTAATCAACTCCAGGACTGAAGAAGCGACACCCATCTTTACCAGAAATATACAATCCTTCTTACCCCAACTGCCCTCTCCCATCCGAAATGTCCATCCGTCCAGCTCCACTGTAAAATGGTCGCAGGCATTAAGCAAAGCCTCCGAAACCTCCTGTTCCTTCGTTCGTTCTCTTACTGCGCGGCACAATTCCTCCATAGTCAGATAAGTCGTCCCCACCAACTCCTCAAGCTGCTTCCCATAGGGATAACCTCCTTTTTCCGCCCTTTTTAGGCTCTCCCTGGTTATGGAATAGGGAGTGCCTGCAAGCCCTGTAATCTGCCGGACGCTTGCCAGAACGAGAAACAGCTCGTTTGTCTGAACCGCGGCCATCAACCTCCTGTGAGGAAGGGTAAATGCCAGACCAGGAAAAGGGCAGCCGACGCTTAAAAGGGAGATCCACTTGACCCTCCCTGATTCAAGCCATACCGCCATGCCGCTTCTGCTGATGAGTAACTGCCCCTCTCTACCCTCTGCAATTCTTATGCAGCGTGAAGGCAAAGGCTCCTCTCCCGCCTTCATTTTCTTGCGGTTTGGCGCAAACTCCCCCGCGCCTTCCTCCACAGCTACGCGCCGGATACTGCCAAGACAGTTCTGCTCAATGAACCGAGCCACCCCTGCTAAAGAACGACATCCACTAAACGGAAACACCGAAAGAGGGCCCTCCTCCGATAATGTAAACGCCGGAAGCTCGCAATATCTGTAAACTCCCTCTTTTGCCTTGCAAAAAAAAGGTGCTTCGCTGCTCTGGGAATAATATTGCCCCCCAGGCATGGCAAGGTAAGTCGTCTGTCCCCGCGTATCCAACTGCCCCGCCCCATACCATGCAGACTGTCCAGGTACAAAGCAAAGGCAAGCTCCCCCTGACATTCCCACATACTCTGTGCCTGCCATTCCTAACTCAAGCTTCTTTACACCATATCCATATGCCCTTCCTCCTGGCGCTAAGTAACACCTTCCTTCTGGTTCTGAAGCCCGCTGAAAGACCAATGGAAACCCTGCCGGAAGCTGAAGGGAAAGCGCATCTCCATAGACAGATGTAAAACTGCTTTTCACCTCCAAAGTCTCCTGCAACTGAAATATGGTTTCCTCCTGTACCAAAGGAGAAAAACACACCCTAAGCGCCGCGCCGGAAGGAAGCTTAAACACCTCTCCTCTGACCTCAACATCTCCCCACCGTCTCAGAAAGGTATCCCACCCTCTGGTAAAATACCGGATTTCCGCAGAAAGCCCTCCTTCATCCGGTATTGTAATTTCAAACAAGAACCGTCCTCTTTCGTCCAACGAAAGACTGACTCCTGAAAAGAGCTTCTCCTCCTTCCGGAAAGAAAAGCCTCCCTGAAGTCTTCCGCCATTTTCCTGCCTGTGTATCCTGCTGCCTTTATGCACCACAAGCGTCCAGCCCCCATAAGAAAAAGCCGTATCCCTCTCTAACCTCTCTCCTGAAAGGTATAGCTTCTGAAGCCTCCAGCTTCTGTACTGCAAAGAACGGTTGTCTACCAACAAATCAGAGAAATCATCTTCTGTGAAAGTTTTTTCTCTGACCCAAGCTGAACCACTGTACCGCTCTATTCGCACGCTGGTTGCGCCAATTTTATCCATAACACCATTTGCTTTTATATAATAAACAATATCCAAATCACCATACCGGTCTTTTGATAATGATGCAGTAGCAATTCCGA
>OFGR01001995.1_pt1 | contig 14576 bp, 13 predicted proteins | sample 1521811 | NCBI WGS metagenome assembly OFGR01 (sample SAMEA3504098, study PRJEB24116) | mouse gut metagenome | biome: mouse gut; feature: mouse-associated habitat; material: faeces | place: Denmark | collected 2011
ATAATTATTATTAATTATTTTAAAATAAAGGAGAAGCTACATGTTATATCCAAAGAATAAAGAAAAAACATTAGATAAAAAGTTGTTTGAGAATCCGACCAGTGAATATAGGGGTACTCCCTTCTGGGCATGGAATTGTAAGGTGACAAAGGAGCAGATTGATTTTCAGACAGAAGTGTTCAAACAGATGGGAATGGGAGGTGCTCATATTCACTGTCGAACTGGTATGAATATTCCTTATATGAGTGAAGAATTTTTAGATCAGGTCGCTTATGCTCATGATAAATTTGCAGAAAAAGAGATGTTGACATGGCTTTATGATGAAGATCGCTGGCCGTCAGGATATGGTGGTGGGTATGTAACAAAAAATTCAGAGTATCGTATGAGATTTTTAGTATTTTCGCCAGAACCAATACCAGACGGTGTACCGAAAAACCGCGGAAGAGATGTATCCGCAGCCGTGGTCATTAGAAGTGATTCTAGAAGGCTGCTCAAATGCTATGGTGTACGTCTAAATAAGGCAGGAACAATGGAGGCATATTGTGTATTAGAAGAGGGAGAAACACTGCCAGAAGGATATGATCCTTGGTACGCTTATTTAGAAATTTCAGGGGATAATATCTGGTTTAATAATCAGGCTTATGTCAATACGCTTGATAAAAAGGCAATCACTCGTTTCTTGGAAGTGACCCATGAACAATATGAAAAGAAATTAGGTGGTTTTTTTGGTAGAGATATTCCTTCTATTTTCACTGATGAACCGCAGTTTGTTCATAAGACAAGATTAGGGAGAGCTCATGATAGAAAGGTACAGTTTTTACCTTATACAGATGATTTTGAAGAAAGCTATGAAAAGGTATATGGAGAAACTTTTCTAGAGCATTTGCCAGAGGTATTCTGGGAAATGGAAAAAAAATCCGTATACAAAACAAGATATCAATATCATGACCATATAGCAGAACGCTTTGCTGAAGCATATGCGGATCAGATTGGTGAGTGGTGTGAAAAGCATAGAATCGCTTTGACTGGTCATATGATGGAAGAACCCACATTAAAAAGTCAGACGGCTGCACTAGGAGAGGCTATGCGTTCTTACCGTAGTTTCCATATTCCGGGAATTGATATGTTATGCGACTGGCGTGAGTTGACGACAGCAAAGCAGGCACAGAGTGCAGTACATCAGTATGGAAGAGAGGGTATGGTTAGTGAAATTTATGGTGTTACCAACTGGGATTTTGATTTCAGACGTCATAAGCTGGCAGGAGATTGGCAGGCTGCTTTGGGTGTAACTATCAGAGTTCATCATTTGACATGGGTATCGATGGAAGGTGAAGCTAAGAGAGATTATCCAGCATGTATTGGCTATCAGTCATCATGGTATCAAGAATATAAGATGATCGAGGATTACTTCTCTAGGTTGAATACAGTACTGACTAGAGGGAAACCAGTAGTACGAGTAGGTGTTATTCATCCAATCGAATCCTACTGGCTGAAATGGGGAAGTGAGGAAACCACAGGTGCAGATAGAGAGGAAATGGAAGTCAGCTTTGATAATCTGGTAAAATGGCTACTCTATGGAACAATAGATTTTGATTTTATTTCAGAATCTCTACTTGAACAAATGCCTAAGAAAGGAAATGGATTTGTAGTAGGGGAGATGTGTTATGATGTGATTTTAGTACCTAACTGTTTAACTTTGAGAAATAATACATTAAAATGCTTAAAACAGTTTGTCAAAAATGGAGGACAGGTTATTTTCGCAGGACGTATTCCTACATATGTAGCTGCAGAAAAGAGCAGAGAACCAGTTAAAATGGCAGAGGAGTGTATTCAGATTCCATTTACTAAACAGACCATTCTAGATGTTCTTGATTCATACCGAACATTAAATATCAGGGATTCTTCTGGTATTCGTTCTAGCAATCTGCTTTATCAGATGAGGCAAGATGGAGAAAATCGCTGGCTGTTTATTGCTCATAGTGAAAAGCCGGAAAGTCTAGATACAGTAAGAGAAGAAATATGGACAGTTTCAACTTTCGGAATATGGACAGTAGAACAATGGGATGCTCTAGACGGAACTTCTATGGAAATTCCAGTAGAATATAATGAAAAAGAGAAAAAAACAGAATGGGTTATAAGTTCCTATGCATTTGATTCTCATCTATACTATTTAAAGCCTATAAAAAGTAATATCCAAAAGATAAGAAAAAAAGAAATACAAAAACAATTAGTAAAAATTCCAGAAACAGCGGCTGTGATATTGGAAGAACCAAATGTATTTGTACTTGACATGGCAGAATCTAAACTAGATAATGGAGAGTGGAGAGAAAAGGAAGAAATACTTCGTTTAGACAATATTTTCCGAAGAGAGTTAGGATATCCAAAGAGAGGAGATGCCTATGCACAACCATGGATTTACGGTGAGCGCAAATATGAACACCAGATTTCATTGAGATATTCCATTACATCAGAACTGGAAGCAGAGGAGGTAAAGCTGGCACTAGAAAATGTACAGATTACCAATATTATTTGGAATGGACAGAAAGTAGAACATAAAATCTGTGGATATTATGTAGATCAGCAGATTAAAATGGTAATTCTTTCTTATTTAAAAAAAGGGAATAATATATTAGAAATACAGATACCTTATCATGCAGGAGTTGATGTGGAGGCAATGTATTTGCTTGGTGATTTTGGAGTTAGCGTGAAAGGACGCCAGGCATTTTTGACAAACCCAATAACAAAATTGGCTTTTGGTGATATATGCACTCAAGGACTGCCATTTTACGGTGGAAATTTGATCTATTATTTGCCAATTGAAACAAGAGAAGATGGTATACTAACCGTACAAGTACCACAGTTTAGAAGTCCTATTATTGAAGTCACATTAGATGGAAAATGTAGTAAAAAGTTGTTTAAAAGTCCTTATAAAGTGACATTTGAAGGTGTAGAAAAGGGTTTACACAATCTGGAACTAAAAATGTTTGGCAATCGGAAAAATACCTTTGGACAGCTTCACAACTGCAGTGGATCAGAATTATGGTGTGGTCCAGACGCATGGCGCAGTACAGGGGAAAACTGGGCTTATGAGTATCAACTTACCAAAACAGGTATCTTGATCAGTCCATCTGTAACACTGGAACGATAAAAGTTCCATAATCTATTTAGATAATATATAAGTAAATAGATATTTGTTTTCCTAAAAATATTTTATCAGATCAAATGAGAATTTTAAGGAAAGGTATATTATATTCCGTATAAGACTATTTCTAGACCCAATATTTGCTGCATTTTTATAAGGTAAAAGTATTAATAGATGTGAATAGAAGGAAACATTTTAAAGGTTCATATAGGGAAGCAACTATTTTAACAAAGCTGCTTCCCCATGCTAGTTTACCGTATGATAAATTTATGAAGTGATATGGTTTATCGTGACTGCTTGTCATTTTCAAAATTAAAAAAATAAAAATTTTAACCTTCCATTTTTATTTGTATCTGTCGAAATACTTCTCCTATACTTCCTTCTATCCTCAAATCAGCTTCTTCATCATATGGCGTCACAGATTTATTAATTAATACTAACTTATCGCCTTTATAATATTCAATTAGACCTGCTGCTGGATATACAGTAAGAGAAGTACCTCCTATAATCAAAATATCTGCCTGTTCTATAAAATAAACCGCTTCACGTATCACCTTTTGCTCTAATCCTTCCTCATATAAAACAACATCTGGACGAATTATTCCACCACAATTACAATGTGGCACACCCTTTTGTTCTAATACCCATTCTAATTCATATTTTTTTCCACATCTCATACAATAATTCTTATAGACAGTCCCATGCAATTCTAACACTTTTTGACTCCCTGCCTTCTGATGAAGACCATCTATATTCTGTGTAATGACCGCCTTCACCTTTCCTTCTTTCTCCCACTTTGCTAATATTTTATGTGCATCATTTGGTTCTGCATCTGTATAGATCATCTTATCCCTATAGAAACGATAAAACTCTTCTGAATGTGAGAGAAAAAAACTATGACTTAAAATTCTCTCCGGCGGATAGTCATACTTTTGATGGTATAGACCATCTACACTGCGAAAATCAGGGATATTGCTCTCTGTAGAAACTCCTGCCCCTCCAAAGAATACAATATTATCACTATTTTCTATCCATGTCCTTAAAGTATTTATCTCTTTTATTTTCTCCATCTTATATCATCCTTTCTTTTTTTATATTTTTTCAAAAAGTGATAAATTAGAAGTCTTTTGTACTTATTCAACGGATTTTAACGACTCTGCCATACTGATTTTTTTGAGTTTATATCTCATAGCAATCTTGACCAAACCAGCAAATACAAGAGTCAATATAAAACTAAACAGATAACTTTTCCATGCGATACGGCTGTCAAAACACATAGCATCTGGTTTGATCTTAGACATTGCAAAAGAGTGTAAAAGTTTTCCAAAAAATAGCCCTAATAATGCTCCTATAGATGTCAGCATATTGATTTCTCGAAATATATAAGCAGAAGATTCAGAGTTGAAAAACCCAAGTACTTTAATTGTTGCAATCTCTCGTATTCTTTCTCCAATATTGATATTGATCAAATTAAATAATACAATAAAAGCTAAAATACCAGCACAAACAATAATCAAAAGTACAACAAGATTAAGGCTGGAAAATGATTTTTCAATAGATTCTTTTATATCTTCATTAAGCATGATATGGCTGACTATATCCTCATTGAGCATAGAGGCTATAATATTATGTGTGTTAATATCTGTGTTGAAATTCAGATAAGCAGCATTCATAGAAGCATCACTATAAAGTTGTATCATTGTATTTTCTGAAATAAATAAATAATTATTGATATAGTTATCAAATATACCTGTAACGGCTACATTAATCTGCTCAAAATCATCATTTGTTAAGGTCACTACATCACCTGTTTTAATATTGAGTTTATCCGCTATTCCCTTGCATATAATAATTTCCCCATCTTTGGGATAGGATATTATGGTGTCAGATGTTTTTAGATGGATAAAAGGGGTGATATCTTCCTTAGCTGAAGTTATGGTAGTGTTTTTACTGATTCCATTTGCAGTTATTTCTATATTATTTTCAGACAAGAAAATGGAATCAGTTATCATAGTTTGATGTTGTTCTATAAATTGGTTTTGTTCTTCTGACATGAGCGAATCAGTAAAGGTCACTTTTGCATCATATTGTATGATTTCTTCATACTGATAATCTGTTACATTTTGAATAGAATCTTGGATTCCAAAACCTGTCAAAAGTAAAGCAGTACAGCCGCTGATTCCTAGTATCATCAGAAAGAAACGTTGCTTGTACCGAACGACATTGCGCAGAGATACTTTATGCAAAAAACTGATCCGACGCCATATTCTCGTGCGTTCTAATAAGATTCGTTTTCCATTTTTGGGTGCTTTTGGTCGCAAAATTAGAGCAGGAACATCATACAGTTCTTTAAAACAACAGAGAGCAGAAATTACGGCTGTACAAAGCATAGCAACTCCTAGTGATATAATACACATTTTCCAATCAAAAACATAGAGCAGGCTATCAGAGAAATTATAGATAGTTTTATATGCGCTCCAAAAGATCTTTGGAATGAAAACTGTACCACAGAAAAAACCAATAATACCGCCAAATAATCCGGCTGAACCTGAATAAAAAAGATATTTCCTTGATATTTGCAGTTTGTTATATCCCATAGCTTTCCATACACCGATTTGAGTGCGCTGTTCATCAACCATTCTTGTCATTGTTGTACCACATACAAGAGCGGCAACAAGAAAGAAAAAGACAGGAAATACAACAGAAATATTTTCTATGATCGAGGAATCTTGATCAAAAGAAGCATATCCTGTGTTCTCACTTCTTTTGAGAATATAAACAGAAGGACGTTTGATAGAATCTACTTCCTTTTGTGCTTCTTCTATATCTAAATATTTTTTTGCCAACTCATTTTCAGGTTCTTTAAAAGAAGCTTCTATTTGATCTACCATCTCAATATAATATGGATTCTCTTCTAAAGAAGGAAATCCTACATTAGGGATCTGTTGTGCAGCTTCTTGTATAGCAAGCTCCTTTTGAGCCTGCAGATTCGCGCTCGCCTCATTTAATTTTATTTTCGCGTCATCTATCTCTTTTTGAGCCTCTTCAACAATCTCTTCATAACGTATATTTGCCTGAATCTTTGCTTCCTCAGTCACTTCATCTTCTTGTTCTGCAACAGCATTTTTGTAAGCATCACTATAAAGTGCTCCCGAATCTTTTAAAGTCATATAAATCTCTTTATAATAATCTGATGTAAAGCATGATTCATTGACAAACAAAAAGGCAGTAATATTCCCATCGCCTAATGAAGTTGTACCACGATCAGCGCTGATATAAAGAGGAGATGTGGCTATGCCTACTACTGTAAATTCCGATGTATGAAAAGCATCAAATATTTCTTCTTTATTAGAATCAGAAAATGAAATCGTCTGACCGATCATATTTTCGTCAAAGAAACTGGCATCTAATACACATTCAGAATCTGTTTCCGGCAATCTGCCAGATATAATATTTAACTTATTAATATTGTTAGTGATAGAGTGTACTCGAAAGGTCAGATCATTTTTTCCTATCGCAATGAGCACATCTTCATAATGAGCACCTTCGGCAGAAGAAATATTTTGCAAATCAGAAAAAGGAGCAGTATTATTTTTGGAAAAACCGATAGAAGATAAGATTCGATAGTCATAAAATTTTTGCTCTTCCAAATATTTTTCCGCAGTATTAACAAGAGCCGGACGATATACACATAATCCTGCGAAAAAACCAACACCAAGTGCTATAATAGAAAAGATAGCTAAATATCGTTCTATACTGTTTTTAATTTCTCGAAATATAGATTTTATCAGTACATTCATAAGATCACCATTCAATCTGCTCAATCGGCGTAGGATTAGGGTTTGTTGTAACAGATTCGATAGTTCCACTCTTTACATGAATAACACGATCAGCCATATCGCAAAGAGCAGAATTATGTGTAACAATCACAATAGTCATATTTGTTTTGCGGCAAGTATCTTGTAAAAGTTTAAGTACTGCCTTTCCTGTATTATAGTCTAATGCTCCTGTTGGTTCATCACACAAAAGAAGTTTTGGCTTTTTGGCTAATGCACGAGCGATAGCGACCCGCTGTTGTTCGCCGCCAGATAATTGAGCAGGGAAATTGTCCTTTCTATCAGATAGACCAACTTCTTGAATGACCTGTAATGGATCTAAATGATCCTTGCAAATCTGCACAGCGAGTTCAACATTTTCCAGTGCTGTTAAATTTGGAATCAGGTTATAAAATTGAAACACAAAACCTATTTCATATCTTCGATATGCAGTAAGCTGCTTTTCATTATAAGTTGAAATTTCTTGTCCATCTAACCAGACATTGCCATCTGACATAGTATCCATACCACCAAGAATATTTAAAATAGTTGTCTTACCAGCACCAGATGCACCAACGATTACACAAATTTCACCCTGTTTAATCATAAAATTTGCATTGTTTAGTGCCCGAATATCAACTTCACCAACTTTATAGGTTTTTCCTACTTTATCAAAAGTAATAAACTCAGACATTCCATATCCTCCTATTTTTTTGAATTTAAAAGATTAAAATCTAGATTGTCCAAATGAATCATTAAAATTATAATAGTTATAGTTTCGGCTATTTGGGATCAAAGGTTCGCTGCGGCAAGGAAGTATTCCAGCGAAGCCGCGCTCTCGCTCCGTTCCAGACGTAATGGTACTAAATTCGCAGCCCCGCTTCTCGCGGAACTGCTTATTAAGTACCAACGTCTTCCAAGGGGCTTCTTATGGAATACTTCCTTGCCTTCGCTAGATTGTTGATTGTTCTAATTTGTGAAAAGAGAGTTTAGACATAATGATAATAATGGAAAAAATATGAGTGAAAACATAGGGAATATTATTTTATACGTTGAAAACATGGAAAGGTATGTTATACTATAAATTAGTTAAATGGAAGGCTGAAATGGGGAATTTATTTGTTAGTATTTAACGAAAGAGAGGAAATAAAATATGGCAGTTAGTAATAATGCTAATATTGGTTTTGAAAAGCAAATATGGGATGCAGCTTGTGTTCTTTGGGGACATATTCCAGCAGCAGAATACAGAAAAGTAATTGTAGGTCTTATATTCTTACGTTATATTTCAAGTGCATTTGAAAAACGATATCAGGAACTTGTCAGAGAGGATTATGGTTTTGAAGATGATCGTGACGCTTATATAGAAGATAATATTTTTTTCGTACCAGAGGAGGCTCGCTGGAGCAGAATTGCTTTGGCAGCTCATACACCTGAAATTGGAACAATTATTGATGAAGCGATGAGAGCAATCGAAAAAGAAAATACTTCCCTTAAAAATGTTCTTCCAAAGAACTATGCGAGTTCTGATTTAGATAAGCGTGTATTAGGGGATGTGGTTGACCTTTTTACTAATATGAATATGGAAGATACAGAAGAAAGTAAGGATTTACTCGGTCGTACATATGAATATTGTATTGCGCAGTTTGCAGCTTATGAGGGGGTTAAGGGTGGTGAGTTTTATACGCCATCAAGTATTGTAAAAACAATCGTTGCAATTTTGAAACCATTTAAGAACTGCCGAATCTATGACCCTTGCTGTGGTTCAGGTGGTATGTTTGTTCAAAGTGCGAAGTTCATTCAGGCACACAGCGGAAAGCGTGGAGAAATCGCTGTGTATGGGCAGGAGTCTAATGCTGATACTTGGAAAATGGCAAAGATGAATATGGCAATCCGTGGAATTGATGCGAACTTTGGATCTTATCAGGCGGATACATTTTTTAATGACATCCACCCTACATTAAAAGCGAATTTTATTATGGCTAATCCACCGTTCAATCTTTCAAATTGGGGAGCAGATAAGCTCAAAGACGATGTGCGTTGGAAATATGGTATGCCACCAGCAGGAAATGCTAACTATGCTTGGATTCAGCATATGATACATCATCTTGCTCCAAATGGAAAAATAGGTCTTGTCCTTGCTAATGGTGCTTTATCTTCACAAAGCAGCGGTGAAGGGGAGATAAGAAAGCGAATTATTCAAGATGACCTTGTGGAAGGAATTGTGGCTTTGCCTACACAGTTGTTTTACAGTGTAACAATTCCAGTTACTCTTTGGTTTATCAGTAAGAATAAAAAGCAAAAAGGTAAAACTTTGTTTATAGATGCCCGTAAAATGGGCTATATGGTTGACCGCAAGCACAGAGATTTTACAGAGGATGATATTCAAAAACTTGCGGATACATTTGAAGCATTTCAAGATGGTAATTTGGAAGATGTTAAGGGTTTCTGTTCTGTTGCAGACCTTCAGGAGATTGAAAAGCAGGATTTTATTCTCACACCGGGACGATATGTAGGCATTGAGGAAGTTGAAGATGATGGTGAACCATTTGAAGAAAAGATGACGCGCCTTACATCGGAACTTTCACAGATGTTTGCAAAGTCGCATGAGCTGGAGGATGAAATCCGTAAGAAGTTGGGGGCGATTGGGTATGAAATATAAATTGTCGCAAGTAATGGATATAATAGGAGGAGGAACACCTAAAACGACAAAACCAGAGTATTGGAATGGCAATATCCCTTGGCTGTCAGTAAAGGACTTTAATAACGATTACCGATATGTTTATAGAACAGAAAAGACTATAACACAACTTGGACTGGAAAATTCATCAACCAAATTGCTACAAAAAGGAGATGTGATAATCTCTGCAAGAGGTACAGTTGGGGAAATTGCCACCATTCCGTTTCCTATGGCATTTAATCAATCTTGTTATGGATTACGTGCTAAGAGAGATATAGTAACTGCTGATTTTTTGTATTATTTGATCAAGTATAATGTTTTTGTCCTAAAAAAGAATACTCACGGTTCAGTATTTGATACTATTACTCGTGATACCTTTGATGGAATTGAGATTGAAATTCCGAATTTGCAAATACAAGAAAAGATCACATCAATATTAAGTGATTTTGATGAGAAAATCGAATTGAACAATGCGATAAACGATAATTTAGCGGCTTAGATGTCGAGTTCGGAAACATCAAGTTCACCAGACATTAACTTTGGTAATATAGAGTCACGCAATGTTACAAGATGCTGATTTTCACAAATATTATTGTCTATCATATTATAGTAGTCCTGCAATTAGTCTTTTGAAAAAATCATCGGATCAACGCGATTTTATGTAAACTAATTTGAAAATTTGAACATGCTAAATCTTTACTTTTGGTTGACATAAAAATATAGATTTTAGCTGAATCTACCAAAAGACTAATTGAAGTAGTAGTCCTTAAGAATTTGTATAAATTGCAATTCTATATCAGATGGAGCAATTATAATAGGTAGACGTTGAATATTCTCAAATCGTATTTGAGGAAATGTTCCCGATCTGGATTCTGCCTCGATTTGTAATTCATTAATAACATCTTGCGTGGTTAAAAAATGATATAGTCTACGAGAATCCATTTCACGAGAACGTATAACCATTAACTTTGTCGATACAACATAGTCATCCGCCTGAAAATTAACAAAGGCAAAATGTCGATTGATAGGACGAATTTCACTATATAGGATATCATTGGTCTTAATTGACTTCTTTGCTTGTCCTGGCATATCCTGAACTAGAGAATATGTCGAATGCAGGAAATGACCATTTTCAACATCGCCAGTATTCAGAAAAATAAGCTTTTCTTTATCAAACGAATGCCTGATAGATATACTATCACATAATGTTCCAAGATAAACACGTTTCCACCCCGCTGGAAGTTCATCAGAAGGTAAGTATGGGTATGTAGCACGATAAATAGTGTCAAGCTGTTGATATAAATTATCGTTTACAGTATGAGTTATCTGAAAAAATAAATAACTGAAAAAATCACTATATAACTTCTACCAACGGCAGGAGCTAAACAAAAGAACTGCCGTTGATTGTCGTTCTCTTAGAAAATTAAAGGAGAAATGATAATGAAACAAAACTTAATCAACGATGTTATTCAAGCTATGTTGCCATATTTGAACAACTCACAAGCAGAAAAATTGCAAGAAGTAATGCAACACACTCTTTTCGATTATAAGATATTGGAAAGTGAAAGCAAGGATAAGCAATCAGAACAGAATTTACTTGAGTTATTCCTTTCTGCAAAGCGGATTGAAGGTTGTTCTGAGAAATCCTTGAAATACTATGAAGTTACAATCAAAACAATGAGCATGAGTATAGGTAAAGAAGTTAAACATATACAAACAGATGATATACGTAGTTACTTAACTAATTATCAAATAAATAAAAAGTCAAGTCGAGTGACAATAGATAACATTAGAAGAATTTTATCTAGTTTTTTCTCTTGGCTAGAAGATGAAGATTATATTTTGAAAAGTCCAGTGAGAAGAATACATAAGGTCAAGACCATAAGTAACATTAAAAAAACTTATTCCGATGAAGATTTAGAGTTTATGCGCGATAACTGCTCTGAAATAAGAGATTTGGCAATGATTGATATGCTTGCTTCAACAGGGATGAGAGTTGGCGAGATGGTTCTTCTGAATAAAATTGATATAGATTTTAACGAGCGAGAATGTGTTGTATTTGGTAAAGGTGATAAAGAACGAGTTGTTTATTTCGATGCACGAACAAAAATACATTTAAAGGAATATCTTCAAAGCAGAAATGATAATAATCCAGCATTATTTGTATCACTAAAAGTTCCACATGAAAGACTAAAAATTGGTGGTATAGAAATAAGACTTCGCAACTTTGGAAAACAATTAGGAATTAACAAAGTTCATCCACATAAGTTCAGAAGAACACTTGCAACTATGGCAATAGATAAGGGAATGCCTATTGAGCAGTTACAACAGCTTTTAGGACATAGACGAATAGATACGACCTTGCAATATGCAATGGTCAAACAGAGCAATGTTAAAATTGCCCATAGAAAATACATTGGATAGAAAGGAAATGAGATAATGGCTCAGTGGAAAACATGTACTATTTCAGATATTGGAACAGTTGTGGGTGGGGCTACACCATCAACTAAAAAAGCAGAAAATTACGAGGGAGGTCAAATTGCTTGGATAACACCAAAAGATTTATCTACATTTAAGAGGAGATATATTAGCCGAGGGGAAAGAAATATAACAGAAATAGGACTTAACAGTTGCTCTACTCAATTAATGCCACCAAATACTGTGCTATTTTCATCAAGAGCACCTATTGGTTATGTGGCTATTGCTCAAAATGAAGTATGCACAAATCAAGGATTTAAGAGTATCATTCCAAATAAGGATATAGAACCATTATTTTTATTTTATCTTTTGAAATACAATAAAGATAAAATTGAGAATATGGGTAGTGGAACAACATTCAAAGAAGTATCTGGAAATACAATGAAAGGTATTGAAGTAAAAGTGCCTTGTTCGCTTAAAGAACAAAAAAGAATTGCTTCAATACTCGGTTTACTTGATGATAAAATTGAAGAAAATGAAAGGATAAACGATAATTTAGAACAGCAGGCACAAGTCATATTTAAAGATTGGTTTATTGATAATCCAAATAATCAAAATTGGGCAACAGGTACATTCTCTGAACTTATACAATCTACACTTAGTGGTGATTGGGGTAAAGAATTACCAACAAATAATAACATCAAAAAAGTTTATTGCATAAGAGGTGCAGACATACCAGAGGTAAAATCTGGAAATAAAGGCAAAATGCCAATTCGATATATCCTACCTAAGAATTACACTAATAAGAAACTTACAGCAGGAGATATTGTTGTTGAAATTTCTGGTGGAAGTCCAACACAATCAACAGGAAGATGTACAGCAATATCAGAATCATTACTTAATCGTTATGATAGTGGTATGGTTTGCACAAATTTTTGTCGTGCTTTAAAACCAATCGATGGATACAGTATGTTTATCTACTATTATTGGCAATATTTATATGATAAAGGAATCTTTTTCTCTTATGAAAATGGCACAACTGGTATTAAAAACCTTGATATTTCTGGTTTTCTTGAAACAGAACTAATTGTTATTCCACCAATTTTTGAAGTACAGAAATTTGATAAATATTGTCATGCTATTTTTGATCAAATATTTGCAAATGGAAAGCAAAGTGAAGTTCTTTCACAAATAAGGGATGCTTTGTTTCCAAAACTTATGTCTGGAGAACTTGATGTTTCCAATATTGACATTTAAACCACTAAATTATCATTGCTATCACATTACTTATATGATACAATATTATTATAAAATCATTGGAGGTGCAATATGGCTACATTACAAATTCGTATTGATGATACATTAAAGAAACAGGCTGATACATTATTTTCTAGTCTTGGATTAGATACATCCACAGCAATTCGCATTTTTTTAAATGCATCTATTGAAAATGCGGGAATTCCATTTTCAGTACAGCATAAGGCTATTCCTTATTCACTTCAAGAAGCCGTTTATGACAGTAGATTTCGTAGAAACCTTAATGGACCTTTTGATGATGCTGAGGATGCAGTTGCTTCTATGTTAGAGGATTAGCCCATGTATAAAATTGTTTACACTAACCGCATGAAAAAGGATACCAAATTAATGAAAAAACGAGGGAAAGATTTAAAAAAACTGGTTCATGTACTTTCATTGCTGGCAAGCGGTCAACCTTTGCCTATTCAATACAAAGATCACTCACTGACTGGTAACTTGCAAGATTTTAGAGAATGTCATATAGAATCTGATTGGTTACTTATATATCAAATTTATGAAGATACTCTTATTCTTTCAGCTACTGCAACTGGCAGTCATGCAGACTTGTTTTCCAAATAAAATATTATTAAGCTTTTGATAGATTCAAAAATGACTTTATTATTTCTTTGTTACATCGCAATCTAAATAACAATCAATTTTTAGGTTGCGGTGTTATGCTAAATTATCGTTTTTAATAATTTACATAATTAGGTATAACAATATATAATTTAGAAATAAAAGGAAGCATTTGTATGTTAAGACCAAAACCGATAAAAGTAAAACCACTTGAAAATTATCTTCTGTTAATATCTTTTAACAATGGTGAAAATAAAATTTTTGATGTGAAGCCAATGATTTCAGGTTCATGGTTTGGAGAATTGTGAGATAAGAGCATATTTGATACAGTAAAAATATCAGGTAATACAGTTGAGTGGGTAAATGGTCAAGATGTATGTCCAGATGATTTGTATTATTTAAGTATTCTCCAGTAAAACTTGAAAATAGATAAAAACTCTATTTTTCCAAGTGTTTGGAAACTGTTCATGAAAGGGTTCATAGTCGATGAACCACGATTTGAAAAAGTCATCCTTTTACTGAGAACAGAAGCAGATATTTTAGAATTACTTAAAACAATGGTCTTTCATTGTAACCGATTAACAAGTATAAATCTAGTAAATTATAAAAATTAATAGATGTATAAGTAACAGTTTAGACTTTTTTATTTTAA
>OFGR01001996.1_pt1 | contig 14563 bp, 28 predicted proteins | sample 1521811 | NCBI WGS metagenome assembly OFGR01 (sample SAMEA3504098, study PRJEB24116) | mouse gut metagenome | biome: mouse gut; feature: mouse-associated habitat; material: faeces | place: Denmark | collected 2011
CTTCCAACATCAACACCTTGTCAGGTTTTTGAAATGCTAATATAGCCATGTGGATAAGAATATTAAATGGTTACTTAGAATACAGTTCGACGATAAGCTGCTCCTTGATGTTCTCGGGGATATCCTCACGAGCGGGAACATGCAGGAACTTTCCGGCTTTAAGCGACTCGTCCCATTCAATCCAGGGATATTTCGAGTGGTTAAATCCGGCAAGAGCGTCAGAGATTACCTCAAGTGACTTTGAGCGTTCACGAACGCCTACGATGTCACCGGGCTGAACTGCATAAGAAGCGATGTTTACCACCTGACCGTTTACGGTTATGTGACGGTGAAGAACAAGCTGGCGGGCAGCGGCACGTGTGGGAGCTATGCCCAGACGGTAAACCACGTTGTCAAGACGTCCTTCGAGCATCTGAAGCAGAACTTCACCGGTGATACCCTTCATGCGTGATGCCTTTTCAAAGAGGTTGTGGAACTGCTTTTCAAGCACGCCGTAGGTGTATTTAGCTTTCTGCTTTTCACGAAGCTGCACACCATATTCAGAGGTCTTGCGGCGCTTGTTCTGGCCGTGCTGACCCGGGGGGAAATTTTTCTTTGCGAGCACCTTATCTTCACCAAAGATAGGTTCGCCGAATTTACGAGCTATTTTTGACTTAGGGCCTGTATATCTTGCCATTTTTGAAGTCGATTAAATTATATTCAGGAATCAGTTGAACAAGGCTAAATCAACGCCGGTTTAGTGCAGCCGCGACCATAGAGAGGTGAATAAAAATATGGTCTATTTCACATTGCCGGGAAATATGTAAATTGTACGGCTGATTCCCGAGTTATTAAAGTTTGTAAGCTATTAAGAATTGCTGTTAGTCCTCAGAAACGTATCGCAATTATACACGACGACGCTTGGGGGGACGACATCCGTTATGGGGCAGCGGAGTAACATCAACGATTTCTGTAACTTCGATACCTGCTCCATGTATGGTACGGATAGCTGACTCACGGCCGTTACCGGGACCCTTGACATAAGCCTTCACTTTGCGGAGGCCAAGATCGTAGGCCACTTTGGCGCAATCCTGGGCAGCCATCTGGGCTGCATAGGGGGTGTTCTTCTTTGAGCCACGGAAGCCCATCTTGCCTGCGCTCGACCAGGAAATAACCTGACCTTCCGAGTTAGCCAGACAAACGATAATGTTGTTGAAAGAGGAGTGAACGTGAAGCTGGCCGGCGGCATCAACTTTAACATTTCTCTTCTTAGCTGCGACTGTCTTTTTTGCCATATTACTTTATTATTTAGTAGCTTTCTTCTTGTTAGCGACTGTTTTCTTACGACCTTTACGTGTACGGGCATTGTTCTTTGTGCTCTGTCCACGAACGGGCAGACCGATACGATGACGGATACCACGGTAACAACCGATATCCATGAGTCGCTTGATGTTGAGCTGAATTTCGCTGCGAAGATCGCCTTCCACCTTATAGTTGGCGCCAATTACTTCACGCACTTTAGCAGCCTGTGCATCAGTCCAATCCTGTACTTTGATGTTCTTATCTACGCCAGCTTCCTCAAGGATAGATTTAGCGGCGCTCCGGCCGATGCCGAAGATGTAGGTCAAGGCGATTTCACCTCTTTTATTCTGGGGGAGGTCAACTCCCACTATACGTACTGCCATATATGTTGACTAATTTTTTTGCAAAATTAATAAAAAGTTTTATCCTTGACGCTGTTTGTACTTAGGATTTTTTTTGTTTATCACATACAGGCGGCCCTTACGGCGGACAATCTTGCTGTCCGGGGTGCGCTTTTTGACTGAAGCTCTTACTTTCATTGTATTTTATTTTTTATTTGTATCTGAATGCAATTCTGCCTTTCGACAGATCATAAGGCGACATTTCAACACGAACACGGTCGCCCGGAAGTATTTTTATATAATGCATGCGCATCTTACCGGAGATATGGGCTGTGATTTCATGCCCGTTTTCCAGTTCAACGCGAAACATTGCGTTTGACAGTGCTTCCACTATCACTCCGTCTTGTTCAATTGCAGCTTGTTTTGCCATATAATCCGAGTTGTTAAATAAATCTATCCTTCAGCACTTCGGCCACAGGTTCGAATGATGTCAATATTTCAGGTTCACCGTTGATGACCGCTATGGTGTGTTCATAATGTGCGGATGGCTTGCGGTCCTTTGTACGGCATGTCCATCCGTCGCGCTCGATCACAACATTGCGGCTTCCGAGGTTAATCATGGGCTCTATGCAGATGCACATTCCGTTCTTGATGACCGGACCTGTACCGCGGCGACCATAATTGGGCACCTCAGGCGATTCGTGCATTTTCCGTCCTATACCATGACCGCACATTTCGCGGACCACACTGTAGCCGCGGTGCTCACAATATGTCTGGACGGCGTTGGCGATATCACCGATGCGCTTTCCCTCGCGACACTGCTCGATACCTTTGTAAAGAGATTCCTTCGTGGTGCGGCATAGAGTGAGCAGCTCCTCCGACACCTCCCCTACCGGGAATGTGTAGCACATGTCACCGTTATAGCCGTCGAGTTCAACGACGGTATCGGTTCCGATGATGTCGCCTTCACGAAGAGTGTAGTTCGAAGGGAAACCGTGAACAACTATTTCATTGACCTCATAACAAACTGCGGCAGGAAATCCGCCGTAACCAAGACACGCAGCTTTGCCTCCATTGTCATGGATAAACTCGCGCGCTATGGATTCGATGCGGTTGGTAGTCACACCCGGAGCCACCCACTTGGCTATTTCACCAAGTGTCTGGCTCACGAGTGCGCATGCCTTACGCATTTTCTCGATCTCTTCAGGTGTCTTTAGATAGATCATTTGAGAATTTATGCAGCTGTTACGTTTAGAATATTATTAAATAAGATGGAGATTTAGTAAGCCGCACCTGTGGTACGTCCTTTAATCTTTCCGTTCTTCATCAGGCCGTCATAGTGGTGCATCTGCAGGTGGCTCTCAATCTGCTGGAGAGTATCGAGCACAACGCCTACAAGAATCAGCAGTGAAGTTCCGCCAAAGAACTGGGCGAAATTCTGGCTGATGCCAAAGAAGCGTGCGAATGCGGGCAGAATAGCCACTATGCCGAGGAATAATGATCCGGGAAGAGTGATACGAGACATGATGGAGTCAAGGTATTCAGCAGTCTTCTTGCCGGGTTTAACGCCGGGGATGAAGCCGTTGTTGCGCTTCATTTCTTCAGCCATCTGAGTGGGACGCACTGTAATAGCGGTGTAGAAATATGTGAAAGCGACAATCATGATGAAGTACACTGCATTGTACCAGAATCCATTGATATCAGAGAAAGTATGGAAGAATCCGCTTCCTGAATCCTGAGAGCCGAATCCGGCAAGTGTGATAGGCACAAACATGATAGCCTGTGCGAAGATGATGGGCATCACACCTGCGGCATTAACCTTCAGGGGGATGTACTGACGGGCACCACCGTACTGGCGGTTGCCGACAATACGCTTTGCATACTGCACGGGCACCTTGCGTGTTCCCTGAACGAGAAGCACAGCGCCTACAGTGACAGCAAAGAGCAGGATTATTTCCACTACAAACATTATCAGACCGCCCTGTGAACCGGTGCTGCCGGGAAGACGGCTAATGAACTCGTAGCTTAATGCTCCGGGAAGACGGGCAATGATACCTACAAGGATTATGAAGGAGATACCATTACCGATACCGCGGTCAGTGATACGCTCGCCGAGCCACATGATGAACATGGAGCCTGCAGCAAGAATAACGGTTAGATAAGCTATAGTCCAGAAGCCCATCGATGCTGCTGAGCCGGCGGCAGCCACCTGCAGGCGCAGGTTGACAAGATAAGCCGGGCCCTGCAGAACCAGGATGAGAACAGTAAGATAACGTGTGTATTGGTTCAGTTTCTGGCGCCCGCTCTCACCCTCACGCTGCATTTTCTGAAACGAAGGGAGCACCATGCCCAGCAGCTGTATCACGATGGATGCAGTGATGTAGGGCATGATACCGAGAGCGAAGATGGAAGCCTGCGAGAAGGCACCGCCCGAGAACATGTCAAGCAGCTGCATAAGTCCGCTCTTATTAGTGAACTTAGACAGCGCGTCCAGATCCTCAGGAGATATGCCGGGAAGCACAACATAGCAACCCAGGCGGTACACGAGTACCAGCCCGAGGGTTACCAGTATGCGCTTGCGAAGCTCATCTACGGTCCAGATATTTTTGATTATTTCAAAAAATCTCATTTGAATTAAATTTTAGAGATTGAACCGCCGGCTTCAACAATGGCCTTTTCAGCTGACTTTGAGAAAGCGTTGGCTTCAACAGCAAGTGCGCGGGTGATTTTGCCATTGCCAAGTACCTTTACGAGGTGCTTGCGTGAGATTACACCAGCGGCACGAAGCTCTTCGATGCCGATCTTCTCAAGGTTGCGTGCTTCAGCCAGAGCCTCAAGATCGCCAATGTTGATAGCTTTGTATTCAACACGGTTGATGTTCTTGAAGCCGAATTTGGGAAGACGACGCTGAAGGGGCATCTGACCACCTTCGAAACCGATTTTGCGGCTGTAGCCTGAACGGCTCTTAGCACCCTTGTGTCCGCGGGTAGATGTTCCACCTTTTCCTGAACCCGGACCACGTCCGATGCGGGTCTTTGAGGTCACGGCACCTACGGCCGGACGAATAGTATTGAGTTCCATTATCAATATCGTATTTAAGCGTTAGTCACTTCTACCAGGTGACGTACTTTTTCGACCATGCCCATAATTGAGGGTGTGTCTTCCTTCACCACGGTATGATTCATTTTCTTAAGTCCGAGAGCGTCAAGTGTGCGCTTCTGCACTGCAGGAGCTTTGATACGGCTCTTGACCTGCTTGATTTTAATCTGTGCCATAAATGTGCGTGTGATTTTTAGCCTTTAAACACTTTTTCTACTGAGATACCACGATTCTGTGCCACCTGTGCGGGTGAGCGCATTTCATCGAGGGCTGCGATAGTAGCTTTCACGAGGTTGTGGGGATTTGACGAGCCCTTTGACTTGGCGAGCACGTCAGTGATACCTACACTTTCAAGTACGGCACGCATAGCACCACCGGCCTTAACACCGGTACCGTGAGATGCAGGCTTGAGAATTACACGTGAGCCACCGAACTTAGCGAGCTGTTCGTGAGGGATAGTGCCTTTGTGAACAGGAACACGGATAAGGTTCTTCTTAGCTGCTTCAACGCCCTTGGCAATAGCAGCGGTTACTTCGTTAGCCTTGCCAAGACCGCAACCTACAACGCCGTCCTCATTACCTACTACCACGATGGCAGCGAAAGTGAAGGTACGTCCGCCCTTGGTTACCTTGGTAACACGGTTGATGGCTACCAGACGGTCCTTAAGTTCTAAGTCGTTGGTCGATTTTACTCTGTTATTTCTTTTTGCCATGATTTCTTAAAATTTAAGTCCGCCTTTACGTGCGGCGTCAGCCAATGATTTAACTCTACCGTGGAAGAGGTAACCGTTACGGTCAAATACCACTTCAGTGATGCCGGCTGCGATAGCCTTCTGAGCAATAGCTTCACCTACTTTTGCAGCGATTTCGCTCTTTGTGCCCTCTTCGATACCCTTTGAAGAGCCTGACACGAGAGTCTTGCCCTGAAGGTCATCGATAACCTGCACATAAATCTGCTTGTTGCTGCGGAACACCGTCATGCGCGGACGGGCAGCGGTGCCTGAAATCTTACCGCGGATGCGGGTTTTGATTTTATTTCTTCTATCTTTCTTGGAGATCATGATTCGATGGGTTAAAAATTATTTTGCACTTGCCGATTTTCCCGACTTGCGGCGTATAACCTCGCCAACAAACTTGATACCTTTTCCTTTGTAAGGTTCGGGCTTGCGAAGTGAGCGGATCTTGGCGCATACCTGACCAAGGAGCTGCTTGTCATCGCTTTCAAGGATAATAAGAGGATTCTTGTTACGTTCGCTCTTAGCCTCTACTTTAATCTCCGGGGGAAGTTTGATATATATTGCGTGTGAGTAACCGAGCGAGAGTTCGAGTACCTGGCCGGTAGCGCTTGCACGGTAACCTACACCTACTAATTCCATTTCCTTGCGATAGCCTTCTGAAACGCCTACCACCATATTGTGGATCAGAGCGCGGTACAGACCATGCTGGGCACGGTGCTCACGGTCGTCGCTGGGACGAGTCACTACGATATGACCGTCTTCAACAGCTACGGTGAGGTCCGGGTTGATAGTCTGAGAGAGTTCGCCTTTGGGACCTTTAACAGTCACTACGTTATTATCCACTTTCACGGTTACACCGGCGGGGATCAAAATGGGAGTCTTACCTATTCTTGACATATCTGTTTCCTCCTATTCATTAATAAACATAGCAAAGTACTTCACCACCTATTTTCTTTTCACGGGCTTCCTTGTTGGTCATAACGCCCTGTGATGTAGAAAGGATGGCAATACCAAGTCCGTTCAAAACTCGCGGCATATCTTTGTAACCGGTGTACTGACGCAAACCGGGACGTGAAACTCGCTTGAGAGCCTTGATGGCATTCACGCGGTCAACGGGATCATACTTGAGAGCAATCTTGATGATGCCTGCGGGGGTTTCACCCTCTATAAACTTGTAGTTAAGAATATAGCCTTGTTCGAAAAGAATTTTCGTGATTTCTTTCTTCAAGTTTGAGGCAGGAATTTCTACCACACGGTGGTTAGCCTTGATAGCATTCCTCAATCTTGTAAGATAATCTGCTATGGGATCTGTCATTTTTATAATTGTTTAAATTGATTCGGTTAGTTCCGAACAATATTTAATACTCACTGTGTTATAATAGTGGGACCTCCAATACGACTTCACATCGCGGCCGGAGGCGGGCCTTTAAGAGTGGTTCCGGACCCGGGAGGGCCGAAGGAGCCGGTAATTAATTACCAGCTTGCCTTCTTAACTCCAGGAATCAGTCCGGCAGAAGCCATTTCACGGAACTGTATACGTGACAGTCCGAACTGACGCATATATCCTTTGGGACGGCCGGTGATAGAGCAACGGTTGTGCTTGCGAATCGGATTTGAGTTCTTGGGGAGCTTCTGGAGCGCCTGGGCTGCCTCGTAGGCTTCCTCACGCTTCTCAGGATCTACACCGCTGTTGACAATCTTCTTCAGCTCGGCACGCTTCGCAGCATACTTGTCGGTGAGCTTAGCGCGCTTCACCTCACGGGCTTTCATTGATTCTTTTGCCATACTATATTATTGCTTTTTAGCGTTTTTGAACGGTAAGCCAAATTCCTTGAGCAGAGCGTAACCTTCTTCGTCAGTGTTAGCTGAGGTAACGAAAGTGATATTCATACCAAGAAGCTTGGAGATGTTGTCAATGTTGATTTCAGGGAAGATAATCTGCTCTGTGATACCGAGGGTGTAGTTGCCACGGCCGTCAAGCTTACCTTCGATGCCCTTGAAGTCACGGATACGGGGCAGAGCCACACGGATCAGACGTTCGAGGAATTCATACATTTTGTCACGACGCAGAGTTACCATTACGCCAACGGGCATTTTCTTACGAAGCTTGAAGTTCGAGATGTCCTTGCGTGACAGGGTTGCAACTGCTTTCTGACCTGTGATGGCGGTGAGCTCGTTGATAGCTGTCTCAATGATCTTCTTGTCCTGTGTAGCTTCGCCGAGACCCTGGTTGATAACGATCTTCTTCAGGCGGGGAACCTGCATCACAGTAGTATAGTTGAACTGCTTTTCGAGAGCGGGTACAATGCGCTCGGTGTAGTCTTTCTTAATAGTGGTGCTGCTCATTACTTAATCTCCTCTCCTGATTTTTTTGCGTAACGTACTGTTTTGCCCTGGGCATCAGCGCGACGGCCTACACGGGTAGGCTTGCCTGACTTGGGGTCGATGAGGCTAAGATTTGAAATGTGGATGGGAGCTTCCATCTTCACAAGTCCGCCCTGAGGATGCTTAGCGCTGGGCTTAGCGGCTTTAGTTACAATGTTGACGCCCTCTACGATGGCACGGCCTTTGGTCACGAGTACTTTGAGCACTCGGCCAGTCTTGCCGCGGTCCTCACCGCTGAGCACATACACTGTGTCGCCTTTCTTTATATGTAATTTGCTCATTACTTCGAATGTTATTTTTGATTACTTTGTGGTGAAGGGTTAAAGCACTTCGGGAGCCAGTGAAACAATCTTCATGTTGGTGGCGCGGAGTTCGCGGGCTACAGGGCCGAAGATACGGGTGCCACGGAGCTCACCGGCATTATTGAGGAGCACACAAGCATTGTCATCGAAGCGGATGTAGCTGCCGTCAGCGCGACGGATTTCCTTCTTGGTACGAACTACCACTGCCTTGGAAACGGTGCCCTTCTTAACGTCAGAAGAAGGGATGACACTCTTGACCGACACTACAATGATGTCGCCAACAGAAGCATAACGGCGTCCGGTACCTCCAAGCACATGAATGCAGAGGGCTTCCTTGGCACCGCTGTTGTCAGCTACGGTCAAACGGCTTTCAGTCTGTATCATAATTTACTTAACTTTTTCTACGATTTCTACTAATCTCCATCTTTTGGTCTTGCTCAGGGGGCGAGTTTCCATCAGACGGACGGTGTCACCTATGCTGCACTCGTTCTTTTCGTCGTGGGCGTGGTACTTTTTGGTTTTATTTACGAACTTGCCGTAAATGGGGTGTTTTTCCTTCCACTTCACCATTACAGTGATGGTCTTGTCACCCTTGTTGCTCGACACCACCCCTACGCGTTCTTTTCTTAAATTTCTCTTTTCCATTTTAGTTACGGGATGATTTATTTAACTGTTAGTTCGCGCTTGCGGAGTTCGGTTTTCACGCGGGCTATCATGCGACGGTCGGCGGTAATCTTGGCCGGGTTGTCAAGCGGCGATATGGAGTGATTTATTTTCAGCTGGGCATATTCCTGCTCCATCTGCTCAAGGCGGTCTTTAAGATCCTGCGTGCTGAGTTCTTTTATTTCTTCTTTCTTCATAATCTTTTACACGTTTTGAGTGGGATCATAGTCGCGGCGAACGATGAATTTTGTGGTTACGGGGAGCTTCTGGGCTGCCAGACGGAGTGCTTCCTTAGCCACGTCGTAGCTTACACCTTCCACTTCGATGAGTACGCGTCCCGGAGTAACGGGAGCAACGAAACCTTCGGGTGAACCTTTACCTTTACCCATGCGGACTTCGGCAGGCTTCTTGGTGATAGGCTTATCGGGGAATATGCGGATCCAGATCTGGCCTTGACGCTGCATATAACGGGTCACTGCGATACGGGCAGCCTCAATCTGGCGGCCTGTGATCCATTTTGACTCGAGTGTCTTTATGCCGAACGAACCGAAGGCCAACTGGTTGCCGCGCATGGCATTGCCTTTCATGCGGCCTTTTTGGGCGCGGCGGAATTTAGTTTTCTTTGGTTGTAACATTGTAGTCGGAATGAAGTGGTTTAACGGTTGTTGGTTTTAGGTCTGCGGCTCATGCCTCCACGGCGTTCACGGCCACCGCCACGGTTTTCCTTGGCGTTGTTTGTAAACGAGGGAGCGAGGTCACGCTTTCCGTATACTTCGCCGCGGCAAATCCATACTTTCACGCCGAGCACACCAACTTTTGTGTGGGCTTCAACGAGAGCGTAGTCAATGTCGGCACGGAGAGTGTGCAGCGGAGTACGGCCTTCCTTAAACATTTCGGAACGAGCTATTTCAGCACCGTTAAGACGTCCGCTTACCTGCACCTTGATGCCTTCGGCACCGCTGCGCATTGTGGAAGCGATAGCCATCTTGATAGCGCGGCGGTAAGCGATCTTACCTTCGATCTGACGTGCGATAGTGCTTGCCACAATCTGAGCGTCGAGTTCGGGGCGCTTTACTTCGAAGATGTTGATCTGAACGTCCTTGTCAGTGATCTTCTTGAGCTCTTCCTTAAGTTTGTCCACTTCTGAACCACCCTTGCCTATGATCAGACCGGGACGTGATGTGCACACGGTGATGGTGATAAGCTTGAGGGTACGTTCGATAACTATACGTGAAACGCTTGACTTGGCAAGACGCACGTTCAGATATTTACGGAGCTTGGAATCTTCAAGCAGGGTATCGCCGTACTTATTGCCGCCGTACCAGTTGGAGTCCCAGCCACGAATCACGCCGAGGCGATTGCTGATCGGATTTACTTTCTGTCCCATGTGTATGCCTTATTTTTTAGCGTTATCAATAGTGTCAACTACCAGAGTCACGTGATTGGCACGCTTGCGGATACGGTAACCGCGGCCCTGGGGAGCCGGACGCAGGCGCTTGAGCATGGGAGCACAGTTAACGAAGATTGTGCTGATGCAAAGCATGCCGCTTTCGGCTTTCTGATTGTTTTTAGCTTCCCAGTTGGCGATAGCCGAGCGGAGGAGTTTCTCAAGCTTGGCTGCAGCCTCTTTATTGGAAAACTTCAATATACCGAGAGCGCGGAACACTTCCTGACCGCGTACCATATCGGCAACCAGACGCATCTTGCGGGGTGACGAGGGTATGTTGGTAAGTTTGGCGAAAGCCACATTCTTACGCTCTTCCTTGATATTTTCGGCTGTTTGTCTTTTTCTTACACCCATTGTATTTAATTCTTTCTTTTTTCTAAAAAATTATTTTACCGGGCCCTATTATTTCTTGTTTCCAGCGTGACCGCGGAAGTTACGAGTGGGAGCGAATTCTCCCAGCTTGTGACCTACCATGTTTTCTGTCACGTAAACAGGAATGAACTTGTTACCATTGTGCACTGCGAAAGTGTGTCCCACAAATTCAGGGGCAATCATAGAAGCGCGGCTCCATGTCTTGATAACCGCCTTCTTGCCGCTGGCATCCATGGCTTCCACTTTCTTTTCGAGCTTCACGCTGATAAAGGGGCCTTTTTTTAATGAACGACTCATAAGTTTAGCTTAATTAGATTACTTTTTCCTTCTTTCGATAATGTACTTCGATGAGCTCTTCTTAGGAGCACGAGTCTTAAGACCCTTAGCGTACAAGCCCTTGCGTGAGCGGGGATGTCCACCAGAAGCGCGGCCTTCACCACCACCCATCGGGTGATCCACAGGGTTCATGACAACACCACGGTTGCGGGGACGACGTCCGAGCCAACGTGAACGACCGGCCTTACCGCTGCGTTCGAGTGAGTGTTCGCTGTTACCGACAACACCTACAGTGGCTTTGCATGTAGCAAGAATCTTGCGTGTTTCGCCTGAAGGTAATTTGATAATCACATAGTCCCCTTCACGAGAAGTGAGCTGGGCAAAGGTGCCGGCGCTGCGCGCCATGAAGGCTCCCTGTCCGGGACGAAGCTCAATGTTGTGGATAAGCGTACCTACGGGGATTTTGCTCAGAGGAAGTGCGTTACCTACTTCGGGAGCTGCATCGGGTCCGCTTACCACAGTTGTGCCAACTTTTAAGCCGTTGGGTGCAATGATGTAAGCTTTTGCGCCGTCAACGTAGTAAAGCAGGGCAATGCGAGCCGAACGGTTGGGATCGTACTCGATGCTCTTTACTACAGCAGGCACACCGTCTTTGTTTCTCTTAAAGTCTATGATACGGTATTTGCGCTTATGACCACCGCCAAGGTAACGGTTGGTCAAATGACCTTCGGCGTTGCGGCCGCCGGTCGACTTTTTACCGACTGTAAGAGATTTCTCTGGCGTAGTAGCAGTGATGGTACCTTTGAATACGCCAATAATTTTGTGTCTTTGCCCCGGTGTTGTGGGCTTGAATTTTCTTACTGCCATGTTATATATTAAATATTGCTGTAAAAGTCAATGGTTTCGCCTTCAGCCACGGTGATAAAGGCCTTCTTGTATGAGGAGGTCTTGCCGCGGAGGAGGCCGCTCTTAGTCCAGCGTGACTTGTTCTTGCCACGCACGACAGCTGTGTTAACATTAACCACCTTTACGCCGTAAAGCTTTTCAACCAGCTGCTTGATCTGGTACTTGTTGGCGTCGGGAGATACTCTGAAAGTATAGCGGTTAAGCTTATCAGTGAGCTTGGTGGCCTTTTCAGTTACGATGGGCTTGATTGATATTTCCATGTCGTGTAGTATATCTCCGTTTATTAAAGTTTGTTAATGACATCAAGGCCACTCTCAGTCATGAGAATAGCGTTGTGCTTCATGAGCTCATATGTGTTAATATCCGATGCCGTAATGATTTCGGCATTGGGAATATTGCGAGCCGACAAATATACGTTTTTATCCTGACCTGCTAAAACGAGGAGAATCTTTTTGCCTTCAACTTCAAGATTTTTAGCAAAATTTACGAAATTTTTAGTCTTAGGTGCGTCGAATGTGAAGTCTTCTACGACGATAATCTCGTTAGCCTGACACTTTACCGTCAGCGCGGAGCGGCGTGCGAGCTGCTTCACCTTGCGGTTGAGTTTGAAACGATAATCGCGGGGACGGGGGCCGAACACACGGCCACCGCCTACGAGCACAGGCGAGTTGATGTCGCCGATACGGCTTCCGCCGCCACCTTTCTGCTTGTGGAGCTTTCGGGTAGAACCGCTCACTTCGCTACGTTCTTTGCTCTTGTGTGTGCCCTGGCGCTGGTCGGCAAGGTACTGCTTGACATCGAGGTAGATGGCGTGCTCATTGGCGTCGATTGCGAACACCTGATCGTTGAGGACTGCCTTGCGGCCGGTGTCCTGTCCTTCCTTATTGTAGATTGCAACTTCCATTTTACTTCTCAATTAAGACGATGGAACCTTTGGCGCCGGGGATGGAGCCTTTTATCATGAGAATGTTGTGCTCGGCGATGACCTTGAATACCTGAAGGTTCTGCACGGTCACGCGCTGGTTGCCCATCTGGCCGGCCATACGCATGCCTTTGAACACTTTTGCAGGGTATGAGCAGGCGCCGATAGAACCGGGCGCGCGCAGACGATTGTGCTGGCCGTGAGTGCTCTGGCCCACACCTCCGAAACCATGACGCTTTACTACGCCCTGAAAACCCTTACCCTTGCTGGTGCCGACAATATCGACGAAGTCACTTTCAGCGAACATGTCCACTGTCAGCGTATCGCCGGCTTTGTACTCGCCGTCGAAACCTTTGAACTCGGCCAAGTGGCGCTTGGGAGCTACGCCGGCTTTCGCGAAGTGACCGATTTCTGGCTTTGTGAGGTGCTTTTCTTTCTGCTCCTCAAAGCCGAGCTGGAGGGCATCATAGCCGTCCTTTTCGGTGGTCTTCACCTGCGTAACAACACACGGGCCTACTTCGATAACAGTGCACGGTACATTCTTACCGTCGGCACTGAAAACGGATGTCATTCCGATTTTCTTTCCAATTAATCCTGGCATTTCTGTGTTTGTTTTAGGAGTGAATATATTTCTGTATATGTTCTGTGTCGATTATTACACCTTGATTTCCACCTCAACACCGCTGGGAAGCTCGAGCTTCATGAGAGCGTCGACAGTCTTTGCTGTGCTGTTGTAGATGTCAATCAGGCGCTTGAACGACGAGAGCTGGAACTGCTCGCGGCTCTTCTTGTTGACGAAGGTCGAGCGGTTTACTGTGAAAATACGCTTGTGGGTGGGCAGAGGTATAGGACCGCTGATCACTGCACCGGTAGCTTTCACAGTCTTCACAATCTTCTCGGCGCTTTTGTCGACGAGATTATGATCGTAAGATTTGAGTTTGATGCGAATTTTCTGACTCATATGGTTGCTTTATTTTTGACGGATTATTTGACGAGGTCTACGCGGCCCTGGCATTCGGTGAGGACGGCACGGGCAATACCGCTGCTGACTTCGGAATAGTGAGAGAAAGTCATCGTGCTGGTGGCGCGGCCGGAAGTAATCGTACGGAGTGCCGTAACGTAACCGAACATTTCAGCAAGGGGAGCCTTGGCTTTAACCACGCGTGCGCCGCTGCGGCTTGTTTCCATTCCCTCTACCTGTCCGCGGCGCTTGTTGAGGTCACCGATCACATCACCCATCGACTCCTCGGGAGTAACGACCTCGATTTTCATGATCGGCTCCATGAGCACGGGACCCGCTTTTTCGGAACCGTGCTTGAAGGCCTGGATGGCGCAGAGCTCGAAGGAGAGCTGGTCGGAGTCCACGGGGTGGAAGCTACCGTCGAGCAGCGTAACCTTGAGGCGCTCCACGGGATATCCGGCAAGCACACCGTTCTTCATCGCTGTCTGGAAACCCTTCTGTACGCTGGGGATATACTCTTTGGGGACGTTTCCGCCCTTGACTTCGTCGACAAACTGCAGGGAACCCTCGAAATCATCGTCGGCGGGTTCGATGCGGACGATGATGTCGGCATATTTACCGCGACCACCGGTCTGCTTCTTGAATGTCTCGCGAAGCTCGACGGGCTTGGTGATGGCCTCCTTGTAGGTAACCTGAGGACGGCCCTGATTGCACTCGACCTTGAACTCGCGGCGGAGACGGTCGATGATGATGTCGAGGTGAAGCTCGCCCATACCGCTGATGACGGTCTGACCTGTCTCCTCGTTTGTCTCCACTCGGAATGTCGGGTCTTCCTCAGCAAGCTTCTGAAGGCCCACGCCGAGTTTGTCGAG
>OFGR01001999.1_pt1 | contig 14543 bp, 13 predicted proteins | sample 1521811 | NCBI WGS metagenome assembly OFGR01 (sample SAMEA3504098, study PRJEB24116) | mouse gut metagenome | biome: mouse gut; feature: mouse-associated habitat; material: faeces | place: Denmark | collected 2011
TTGAGCCTGTGTCAGAAGTGCAGTGGCGGATGGTATTCCAGATAAAGCCAAAGAATGATGCAGAAATCAGCTTTCCCATCAAAGCATGATCCCACACAAATAGCAGCATAAACATTAACCACACAGAATCCCCCGGAGCCGTTTTCTTCCCTGCTCCGGGGGACTATATTCTCATGCCTTTATCTCCATCCCGTTCTTGAAAGTGAAGCGGATGTCCTCCCTGCTGTACACCGTGGCGTACTCCACAAGGCTGTACCAGTCGTCCTCGTTAAATTCCGTGAGCGGGCCGTCCAGCTTTTCCAGGGCGGAAACAAACCTCCCGATCTTCTCCCGCTTCGCCTGCCGCTCCGTGATGGCCTGGCTGACTTCCGAAAGCCGCCCCTTCGCCCTGTTGAACCGCCCCGCCAGCCCGTCATACTTTTTCTGGTACTCCGTCTGGTCAAGGGCGACGCGGGCATTCTCCGCCACGCACTGTTCAATCAGCTCCGCCACCACGTTCATCTCCTCCTGCAGCCGCAGGCGTTCCGCTTCCAGCTCCGAGGTGCCGAAAAGCGTGTCTTTTATGGAATCGTAATCCTCCCGCACCCCGTCCTTTTCCTCGAAGATGGCATTGGCCGCTTTCAGGAAAAGGGATTTAATAGTTTCTTCGTCAATGTGTGGCGTGCCGCATTTCTCCCCGCCGTCAAATTTATGGTTGCACTGCCAGATGGTCTTCCGGTACTTGCTGTTGGAGTGCCACACTTTGGAGCCGTACCAGCCCCCGCAGTCCGCGCATTTTATCCGGCCGGAGAATACGCCCGTGCTGCTTGCCCGGTTCTTCCCGGAATGCCTGGCCGCCATCTGGTGCTGCGCCTCCTCGAACACGGACGGGCTGATTATGGCCTGGTGGTTGTTCTCCACATAATACTGCGGCACCTCTCCCTCATTCACTTTCTTCTGCTTGGTGAGGAAGTCCACCGTGTACACTTTCTGCAGGAGCGCGTCCCCTTTGTATTTTTCATTCGTGAGGATGCTCTTCACCGTGCTGGACGACCATGACTCCTTGCCGCCGGGCGATGGGATGCCTTCCGCCGTCAGCAGCTTTGCGATTGCGTGGGGCGAGCGCCCCTGCAGGAAAAGGCCGTAAATCCTGCGGACAGTCTCCGCCTGCCCCTCGTTGATGACAAGGTTCCCGTCCTCGCCCCGGTCGTAGCCCAGGAACCGCTTGAACGGCACCGTCACTTTGCCGTCCGCAAACCGCTTCCTCTGCCCCCAGGTACAGTTCTCCGAGATGCTCCGGCTCTCCTCCTGCGCTAGCGAGGACATGATGGTCAGGAGCAGCTCGCCCTTGCCGTCAAACGTCCAGATGTTCTCTTTTTCAAAGTAGCACTCCACCCTGTTCTCCTTCAGTTTCCGGATGGTCGTGAGGCTGTCCACCGTGTTCCTTGCGAATCGGGAGACGCTCTTGGTGATGATGAGGTCGATGGCGCCGGAAAGCGCGTCCTCCACCATTTTGTTGAATCCGTCGCGCTTTTTCGTGTTGCAGCCGGTTATCCCTTCGTCCGCGTACACGGACACAAACTCCCAGTCCTCACGCCCGTTGATGTAGTTCGTGTAATAGTCCACCTGCGCCTCGTAGCTGCTCTGCTGCTCCTCATGGTCGGTGGAAACGCGGGCATAAGCGGCTACCCTGCGTTTTTTGTAGCTGCCTATCGGTGCCGCCGTGTGCCTGTTCACCGTTGCCGGTATCGTGATCACGCTCTTTGCCACCGCTCCACCCTCCCTTCTTTGAAATGGAATTCCAGGCTCCCGTCCGGGAACGCCGTGATTTCCTCTATCCGCTCCTCAAATTCCGCCTCGCTGAATTCCTCCAGCCCCATCATGTATGCGGAAACCTGCCTCAGCTTGTAATCGGTGCAGTTTGGGTTATGGCACTCCACATTTTTCCTTTTCTTGCCGATGCAGTACCAGTACACCCACTTCCCTGCGCCGTTCACCCGGTGGTATGTATTCCCGCAGGCGGCGCACCGTATCTTCCCCTGGAAGCAGTCCGTCACTGTTGCGATGTGCCTGGGCGGGTCCAGGTGCAGGTTCTTCCAGACTTTCGCCTCCCCGCCGGCAAGCCGGAATTCGATATCCCCGCTTTCCATGACGGTGATGCCCCGGACAGCCTTTTCAAACACAGCCCCGTCAAACTCATCCATCCCAAGCGCCTGCGCCGAAATCCCCTTTAATTCTTCCTCGCTGAAATTCACGCTTGTGCAGCTCATGCCCGTTTCCTTTTTGGAGCGGCATATCCAGTGTACATAGGTTTTCCCCCTTACGGTCCCTTTCTTCCGTGTAAAGCAGTTCCCGCAGATGCCGCATTTCATCTTCCCCGTAAAAGGGTAGGTGGGATTCACAAGCCCCGCCCGCCGCTCCATCTCCGCCTGGACCTTTGCGTAGGTTTCCCGGTCAATGATGGCTTCATGGCAGTCCGCCATGTAATACTGCGGCAGCTCCCCGCAGTTCTTCACTTTCGTTTTTGTGATCGGGTCCGCCATATAGCATTTCTGCCGCCGGATGTCCCCGGCATAAACTTCGTTGAAAATGAGCTGCCGCACCGAGGCTTCCTGGAAGTCATTGCCAAGCGTGGTGCGGATGCCCGCCCTGTTCATGCTCCCCGCAATCCGGCGGAAGGAAACGCCGTCAATGTACATCTGGAACATCCAGCGGACAGCTTCCGCCTCTTCCGGGATGATGACATATTTTTTCTCATCCTCATCATACCGGTATCCGAGGATGTGCTTGTTGGCCGTCCCGATCTCGCCGGACTGGAACCGCCGCCTGACTCCCCACTTCACGTTTTCCGAGATGCTCCGGCTCTCCTCCTGCGCAAAGGATGCCAGGAGCGAGAGCATCAGCTCCCCATCCTCCGAGAGTGAATTGATGTGTTCCTTCTCGAAGCGCACCTCGATGCCGAGGGACTTTAAATGCCTGACCGTTTCCAAAAGGTCGACCGTGTTCCTTGCGAAGCGGCTGATGGATTTTGTCAGGATAATGTCAATCCTTCCATCCTCACAGTCGGCGAGCATCCTTAAGAATTCGCTGCGCCTGGCCGTCCCTGTCCCGGATATCCCGCAGTCTGCGTACACCCCTGCATATTCCCATTCCGGGTTGTTCTGGATGAATGCGCTGTAGTAGCTGACCTGTGCGGAAACGGAATTCATGAGCCGCTCCGTGTCCCTTGAAACACGGGCATAGGCGGCCACCTTTTTCCGCCCTGCCAGCGTGGGTAAAATCGGCTCTATTCTGCTGATTTTCTTCAATGAAACCACTCCTTTCCGCTACCATTCATCACTCTGAAACGCAGTTATTGCAAGGGTTTTCCCACTAATAATGTACCCAAAATTGGCCGGTGTATTTTAAGCAGTATTGTATCAATTTCCCGGTATTCCTCCTCGGTGATGGCGCCTTCTTCGAGCATCGCCCGCGCCACGGAAAGCGACATCCGGTAGCGCAGCTCCGCACGGAACTCCTTCTCACTCATCCCCGCCGCCCCCTTTGAAACGGGTTCTGATATAGCACTCATGGGAGCAGTATTTCCGCCCGGCGTTGCCGTAGGCCGTGAACGGCTGCCCGCACCCGACGCAGGTGAAGGAATAGACCGCCCTCTGCCTTATCTGGTCCGGATGGCCGTGCCACCACTTCTCCCGGCACTCTTTGGAGCAGAACACCCTTTTCTTCATGCCCTCCGGCTGCCGCAGGGCCTTTCCGCATTCCCGGCAGAAGCCGTCCTCCGGGCAGCCAGCCGTCTCTTCCTTCCCTCCTGCCGTTTCCCCTGCCAGCCCGTTTCTCCTGCAGAAGCTCCGCACCGTGTCCCTCGGCAGCCCCATCTTCCTCGCTATCACTGTATATCCATCGCCCGCCGCCCGCAGGCCTGTAATCTCGCTTTTCTGTTTATCCGTCATCGAAAGCACCTCCTGCCATATGCCGCCGCAGGGCAGGAAACCGGACGGTTACGGGCAGAATTTTTCTGCCGCATGAACCGCCTCCCGCCATGCGCAAAAATACCTTTCACATATAAGCCACGGGGACGGAAAAACTGAACCCCCTAAAATCAAAAAATGGCCCACGACATTTTATGTGCCGTGGGCTTGTCACTATTCGCGCATACCTTTATGCCATGGTACGCATATTTATTTCTGCATCAGCTTATCCTGTTGGCATAATCAAGGCTCACCCATCCATTGCGTCTGCCCTGGTAGGATTTCAAAAGCCCCCACCTGGATGCACCCTTGCCGTCCGCTTCTTCTACAATCGTGAAGGTGCCAATCCCCGTATATTTTCCGGTCTTTGCATGGTCAGTGCCAGGGCCTTTTCGGATGTTCAGGTCGGGGATGGATACCCGCACCAGATACGGCTGGAACGCTGCCGCCCTGGTGTACACTGCCTTCCCGGATTCATCGAACACGGAATGCCCCGGATTCTCATCCGCACATTTCTTTGCATTTTCCAGCGACTTGAACGCCCCTTTCTGCGAGGAAGCGTCCGCCCACGACTTCCGGACGCGGTACCAGATTTCGGTCTCTGCAGGAGCGGGTTTGGATATGCTGCCTGCCGTGCCGAGGATGCCTTTCAGGATGGAGAGGATTTTCTCCCCGTATCCGGCTCCCGCCGCCCATCCTCTCCCGTCCGGGTTCTCCTTCTGCCCAAGCCACTCCACATATTCCGCACAGCCCCTCGTAACGTACCTGAAACGCGGGTCGATGCAGGCGTTCTTCAGCGCGTCCGTGGAGGCGTATGCTTTCAAATGCTGCACCTGCGCCCGGATGCCGAGCTGCGGCGTGTCAAAGGAATTCCCCTTCATACCATTGGAAGTCACGCCCATGCCGCAGAAATTATTCTGGGAAAGCGTGACCGCAGAGCCGGAAAAAGTGAAGTTCCCCGTCTCAAGGCAGGACTGCGCAAAGGCGATGTCGCCCCGTACTCCCTCCGCCCTGCCCTCGGAAATATACAGCGGAACCATGTCAAGGACAGACTGCGCCACGTTCGGATTCTTCGCTTTGAGATATGCCTTCATCTGCTCCGCAGTCGCCACGGCATCCCCCATGATTTTTGTGTATTCATTCGTTCCGAAGGATGCGCCGCCCATTGCCGCCCTGACCGCTTTACGGAATCCGTCCATCGTGTACCCTGTTCCAAGCTGCGCCCACAAATGCTCCGGGTCGCCGTGGTTGCTGGCAATGCCCCGGCTGTGGCCTTCCCTGTGGCTGATGATGACGCCGTCCTCCAATGGATTCAGACCGTATTTCTTACAGAGCATGGTGAACAGCTCCACCGCCGCCTCATAGGTGCGTTTTGCCAGCGCCGACCAGAAGGTAGTCCTCCAGTACGGCCACCACAGGCGGCTTTCCGTGAAATGTTTCCTGCCCCCGTCAATGGAAATGTATATCCCGTTCTTATCCCAGAAGGGGAAGCACAGGCGCACGGCGACATCATAAGTCCCCGCCGATGGTACGGAAAATCTGTAAGTAGCGGAGCCGTTATCCCCCATCGTCACCATGCCCTCCGAAACGGACACGATGCCGGAATAGCTGTCCGGGTTCCCGCCGTTACGGTCAGCCACAATGCCGTCAAATTCTGCTTTCTGCTCCTTTCCGTAGGCGGTAAGGTAATGCCTGCGGTTATAGGTGCCGGAAAGCAGCGGGTAGTCATGGGAAACCGCATCCCGCCCTTCCATGTAGTCGTACAAGCTCCGAAAGGAACTTATCCTGCGCCCCGTCCGTGTTTTCCCGCAGCGCCTTAAAGATGCTGTTCGTGCCATCATTCGCCACGGTCAGTAGCCACTTGATGTGCGGCCACTTCCGGATATACGTCCGCATGGTGGAGCCCTCCGCAATGGAAACGCCGCTCTCGTAGATTTCCCCGGTCGCCCTGACCTTGAAAGAAAACAGCCCGATCTGGCTGATACGGTCGCCGTAATCCCGGAGCGCCTGGTACATCCTTGTATTGCCCATGAATGTCCATACCATGATCTGCTTTCCTTTGAGTGTGTCCATAGCAGTCCCTCCTTGAAAAATGGCATGAAAAAAGCGCCTGGGGGTCCAGACGCCTTTTCAATATTTTTTATTCTGATTTATCATTTCTAATTTCGTAATTCTTTAAATTCTCAAGCTCACTTTCAACAATTTTTTGATACAACTCATCTTTTATATTTGTTTTTCCAACAATGTTAATAATGGATAAAAATCTCTCATTATTATGCAAAGAAGCATAGTAGTAATTTAGCTGTTTTAATGTTTTTTGATAAACAAACAAAGACGTGCCTGCTAAAACTTCCACAATTACTCCGCCTATTGTTGTGGCTACTGCAATCTGATTATTATTAAATATCAAAGCAATTAAAACCGCTACCGCAATCAATACAATACCTGCAATACTTGAATTCTTTGCCAATTTGTATGCATTTTCAGCTTGACTTTTTGTTAATTTATAAAATTGTTTTATCTCCCCCAAATTATTAATCATCAACCCAAGAATATCATTATTTTCTTTTGCCGTATATATGCCTAAAGAGTTCTTTAAATTCTCCTTATATGAGTCAATGTCTTCTTCGTCATCATAAGTATTGATTTTTACATTGGAACCATTTCCGATAACGATATTGTTTCCATTGAATTTGTTATCTTGAGGATAATCTAACAAAAACTTTGCTAATGCACTGGATACCCTCGCATCTAATTCTGCTTCATCATTCCAAAAAGATACTGTTGTATTGGTTAACAACTTTTCTCTAAATTTCTTTAAATTGTCTGAAACATTATTTGTATCAATATTTTTTATAAAAACTAAAACTGGTATGCCATTTGTCAAAGCATAATTGTATTCAGCTTCTGTATAACTGACACCTTCATCAGGATAAATGGAACCGTACTTTTCTCCGACTACAAGTATAACGCAATCCGATTCTTTAATACATTTACTGATCGCATCGAATTGTTTGACATTTGTTGCTTTTAAGAATTCTGCCCCCATAGGGAATTGCCCTAAATGCAAAACTGATTCTATTACAATCTTACGTTCTTCTATCAAGTCCATGTATGATGAAGAGATATAAATTTGACATCTCTGCTGCAATTAAATCACCTCAAAATTTTTCTTGTGTTTACTTCCCATGCCCAAAATTATAATATAAAAATACGAATTTTACAATCACTCTTCATCGTACATCACCCCCTTCCTGCATCTCCTGCATCGTAAATAACAGTTGCGCCGTTTTCCCACCCTCCAGCGCCACCTTATGTTTGGAATCCCATGCGGCGCTGTACTGATAGAACCCTTCCTTTTTCTCCGGAACCCCGTTCTTCGTGCATTCCCGTGTGGAAGCAAGCAGCGCCACGTCATCCTCCGCTTTCACGGCATTTGGGAACACTGCCCTCTGGCCGCCCACGCCCTGGGCAAGCCGCACCGTCCCTGCCGCCATGTCTGACTTCGGGTAGATGTGGATGTCTAACGGGGCAGCGGTCTTCCCCATATTGAAAAGAACCACCGTTTCTTCTGAGCGCACCACGCCGTTGAACCACACGGGAGCCTTTATTTCCCCATCCTCCCGGAACTTCTGCAGGCAGGTTTCCTTCGCCCCGATGCGGCGGGCAAACTCGCGGGAGATATAGGACTGCAGGTCAAACACGCTGTCGTTTAACAGCTCCTCGGAAACCTTAATCATGGTGCCCAGCTTGTAAGCCCCGATGGAAACCTGCCCGAAGGAATCGTCGCTCTCCGGGTATGCGCCCTCCTCGTCAATCCATGACGCCGTACCCTTGGAAGCCACCACGGGAATCTTGCGGTCCCCGCTGGAGGTCTTGATGACCTTCGCCATCTGCCGGAAGATGTTCTCCTCCTCCAAAGCCTCCACCAGTGTACGCTCGTATTCATCCGGCACAAGGTAGCCGCCCTCGGAGTCCGTGCCGACCTGCAGGGCATGGTCGAGGATTGGCTGGCGGTCTGCATCCACGATACCCGGAGCTGTAGTGCTGTTGGCATTGACGAAATAGGAATCCGCATAGGCTTCATCATCCGGACGCTCCACATCCCCGTCACGCAGAGGGGTTTTCAGCACGGAAAGTGCCGGGACGCTCCTGCCGTTCCCTTTCAGCTTCGCCTCGCCCTCACGGTACGCCGCCTTGATTGCCTCCTCAATCTTGGCAATGGTCTTTTTATCCGACTTTGGGATAATGAGGGAAACGGAGAACTTCGGCGTGCCGCCCTGGATTGCCTTCGCTTCCCATGCGTTGCAGTAGCTCCACCGGGTGTTCGGGCCGGTGATCACCTTTGTTGGATTATTGGCTGTGTTTGACATATGATTTTCCTCCTGACTATTCTTCCTTAAAATCTTCCGCCGCTGATGCGGCTTTGCCGTTGTTCATCTCCGGCCGCTTGTCGCTCTCCGGGACTAACGCGGGCTTGCCCTGCGGCTTCTCCACAAGGCCCTTCAAAATTTCCGCAAACTTCTTCTTTCCAAGCAGCTTCTCCATGGCGGTAATACCCAGGAGCTTCGGCTCATACGGGTCAAAGCCTGCTTTCTTCACGGTATCCGCCACGGCAGCTTCATCCGTATACTTCCGGTTGGAACGGCCCTCAACGATTTTAAATCCGGCATACTTCACACCGCTTAGTGCCTGCTGCAATGCGAACTCCTTCACGTCCGCCGCCCATGCCGCCAGTTCATCCGCCTTCACGAGGATTGCCGCGATCTCGTCATCCTCCAGCGTGGCGGGCATCTCAAAATCATACTTCGCAAGCTCCAGATTGTACTCCGCCCGCTTCCTGCAGACCGCCTTTGCCTTGCAGAATTTACAGTGTTCCCCTGCACAGAACTCTCCCTCCCCGGCATAGGCCAGCTTTGCCTTTTCCGAAAGCTCGCCCTCCGCCCACTGGAGAAGGGCATCCTTCGCCACGGCATACACGCTGACATTCTCCCGGCGCGGCTGGTAGATCACCATGCGGACATTCTCAATATCATAGATACCATCGAATAGTTCCAGTGCGCCCAGGGCATACAGCATCATCTGCGGGTTCCCCTCTGCGGAAACCTCCACGCCCTTGCGATTGCCAGGAGCTGTCTCTGCCCCTGGGAAAGACTGCTGCCGCTGCTTTTCAGAACAGTCTGATACCCATCCGAAAGTTTCATAATAAATTCATGGGCATTTGCCAGCTTTGCGGCTTGTATCACCTCTTCCTCCGTAGCATCCAGCTTTCCATACCGGATATTATCCATCACCGTTCCTGTAAATAAATGCGTGTCCTGTAAAACAATACCAAGGGAATGCCGCAGGTCTTCCTTCCTGATTTTGTTAATGTTGACCCCGTCGTACCGGATTTTTCCATCCTGAATGTCATAAAACCGGTTCAGCAGATTGGTAATGGTCGTCTTTCCTGCACCTGTTGCCCCGACAAAAGCCACTTTCTGCCCCGGTCTTGCAAAAATCTCAATATCGTGCAGAACCGTTTTTCCATCGGTGTATCCAAAATCCACATGATCAAATACTACATCCCCCTGCATCGGCTGATAGGTAGTCGTATGATCTGCCTTATGATAATGCTTCCACGCCCACACACCAGTCCTGTCCGGAACCTCGACCAGATTTCCCTTTTCATCATAGCGTGCATTCACCAGCTTCACATATCCGCCGTCCTTTTCCGGCTCTTCATCCAATAGTCCAAAAATCCTCTCTGCCCCCGCAATCGCCATAATGATAGAATTCAACTGCTGTGAAAGCTGTGAAATCGGCTGATTGAAAGAGCGTGAGAATTGCAGGAAGGATGCCAGCGTCCCCAGTGTCATATGCCCGCCGAAGATAGACAGGCACGCCCCCACCATTGCAATCACCGCATAGCTTACATATCCCAGATTGCCAAGCACCGGCATAAGAATACTGGCATAGCGGTTGGCATTGTTCGCACTGTCACGCAGCTTTCCATTCAAACACTTAAAATCCTGTATACAGGCATCCTCATGGCAGAACACCTTCACCACTTTCTGGCCTTCCATCATTTCCTCTATGTAGCCGTTCAGGTTGCCCACATCTGTCTGCTGTTTCACAAAATAATATCCGCTTTTTGAGGATATGGTTTTCGTTGCAAATACCATACAGATGACCATCACCACCGTAATCAGTGTGAGCGGCCGGCTTAAGACCAGCATGGAAAAGAACACACCCACAATTGTAATCACTGCGGACAGCATCTGCGGTATGCTCTGGCTGATCACCTGCCGCAGTGTGTCTGTGTCATTAGTGTAGATACTCATGATATCCCCGTGGGATTTTGTATCGAAATAACGGATCGGCAGCCGTTCCATATGGCGGAACAAATCATCCCTCACTGTCTTCAACATTCCCTGAGATACATAAATCATGATGAAGTTATAGGCCCATGTGCAGAACACGCCAATATAATAAACTGCCGCCATCACAAACAGCGCCCGTAAAAGAGGCGTCAGGTCGGGCTGCACCTGATTCACAAAAGGCAAAATATAATCATCAATCAGGTTCCTCATGAACAGTGTGCCGCCGATATTTGCAACGGTGCTGACCAGGATACATAATGCTACAAGCAGGCACTGCCATTTATATCTTCTCAGGATGTACGCAATCAGACGCTTTAAGGTTGCGCCCATATTTTTCTTATTCTCTGCCTTCATCATTACCGCCCTCCTTTGTCTGCGACTCATAGACTTCTCTGTAAATCGGGCTGCCATCCAGCAGTTCTTCATGGGTGCCTACAGATTCCATTCTGCCGTTATCAAACACAATAATCCTGTCCGCATCCTGAATTGACGAAATTCTCTGGGCTATGATGATCTTTGTTGTATCTGGTATCTCCTCCCTGAATGCCTTACGGATCAGTGCATCTGTCTTTGTGTCAACAGCACTCGTGGAGTCATCAAGAATCAGAATTTTCGGCTTTTTCAAAAGCGCCCTTGCAATGCAGAGCCTCTGTTTCTGCCCGCCGGATACATTTGCCCCGCCCCGTTCAATATGCGTGTCATATCCTGCGGGGAAATCCCGGATAAATTCGTCCGCCTGGGCAAGCCGGCAGGCATTTATAATTTCTTCATCTGTTGCATCTTCCTTTCCCCACCGCAGGTTCTCTTTGATCGTCCCGGAAAACAGTACATTTTTCTGAAGAACCATCGCCACATTGTCCCGCAGACTGGCCATGTCATAATCCTTCACTGGAACACCGCCAACCCGCACCTCCCCTCTTGTGACATCATAAAGCCTTGGTATCAGTGCAGCAAAGGAAGACTTTGCACTTCCGGTTCCGCCAAGAACACCAATGGTTTCTCCCGGTCTGATATGGATATTCAAGTCGCTGATGATTTCTTTTCCGGGATTGGATGGGTATGCAAAACCTACCTGTTCAAAATCAACAGAGCCATCTGCAACCTCTTTTATTGCATGGGGAACATTAAATAAATCCGGCTCTTCGGTCAGTACCTCCGAAATCCGCTCTCCCGATGCCCTTGACATAATAAGCATCACAAAAGTCATGGATACCATCATCAGGCTGATAAGGATATTGATGACGTATGTAAACATACTCATAAGCTGCCCTTCCGTCAGGCTTCCTGTAATGATCATTTTTGCACCCATCCATGAAATCAACAGGATACAGGAGTACATGGAAAACTGCATGACCGGGGAATTCAAAGCAAGTAGCTTTTCTGCGCTCACGAACAGGCTGCGGATTTTTTCGCTCTCTGTTTCAAAACGCTGTGTTTCATAATCCTCCCGTACAAAAGATTTCACTACCCGCATCCCGTTCACGTTTTCCTGCACTTTCGCATTCAATTCATCATATTCATGGAAAACTTTTCTTAAAGTCGGGTTTGCCTTGGACGAAATCAGGGCAAGCACGGCTGCCAGGCAGATGATCACTATCAGAAAGATCAGGGCAAAGCGGGGATGGATCAGAAATGTCATCACCATGGCACTGACCAACATAATCGGAGCCCTGACACAGATACGGATTGACATCTGGAATGCCTGCTGTACATTCATCACGTCTGTAGTCATCCTGGTCACAAGCCCTGCCGTAGAAAACTTGTCTATATTGGAGAAGGAGAATGTCTGTATCCTTTCGTACATAGCCTGCCTCAGATTCATGGCAAAACCAGAACTGGCACTGGATGCCGTCCTTCCGGATTCCACGCCAAAAAATAATGCCAGCCCCGCCATCACGATCATTGCCGCCCCAATCAGGCATACCGTCTTGAGGCTTTGTCCAGTCAGTCCATAATCTATGATTGCTGCCATCATCATAGGGATAATGACCTCCATGATAACCTCCAGAATGACATAAATCGGAGTAAGGACGGCATCCCTTTTATAATCTCCAATCTGCTTCAAAAGTGTTTTAAACATAAATGCCTCCCTGTTTCTTTCATAAATATCTGAAACTCCCCTGCTGTTTTATGAAGCCAGACGCATAGCTTTACAGGCATCTTCAATTATGTCAACGCATTTCTCAATGCCAAACATACTGCTGTCCAGACATAAATGGTAATGGAACGAATCCCCCCATTTCTGGTCTGTATAATACCGGTAATGGTCTGCACGCAGTTTATCCCTCCTACGGATCATATCCTCCGCATTATCTTCTGGAAACTGCCGTCTTTCCATGCAGTGCTTCTTTTTAAACTCCATATCTGCATGGATGAAAACATTCAATACATCTTTCCTGTCCCGGAGAATATAATCTGCACACCTGCCCACAATAACGCATGGTCCTTTTTCTGCCAGTTCTTTTATAACCTTTGCCTGCGAAAAATAAAGCTGATCCTGCAACGGCTGATAGTCTTCATAATTTCCCCGTCCTGCATAGGACAGATGTCTTGCCAGATTGGAGAGCATACTGCTCTCCATATGTTCCCCCTTTTCCTCCACAAACTGCGGATGAAAACCACTCTCTTTTGCCGTCATTTCGATGATCTCTTTATCGTAGAATGGGACATTCAGCCTCTTTGCCAATTCGTTTCCAATACTGTGTCCACCGCTTCCACACTGCCTGCTGATTGTAATAACTCTTCCCTGCATAGATACCTCCTAAATTTTTTTCCAATATAATTTCAACATAACCAAAGTTGTTATAAACGCCAGCACATCTGCCAGCGGACCTGCCCATAATGCACCTTCCACCCCTAATACCAGCGGCAGCAATAAGGTCGCCGGGAGCAAATAAACAATCTGACGGGACAGGGAAAGGATAGTTGCCTGTGTCGGTTTTCCGATAGCCTGGAAGAAAATGCCTGTTGCCATCTGCAGCCCGTTGATCGGACACGCCAGAAGGAAAATGCGGAAACATTTCACCGCAAACTCATTGTACAGTTCTGATTCTGAACCAAAGAGCCGGACAATACTCATCGGGGCAAACTGGAACACCAAAAATGCCAGGATCAACATGATTGTCGATGCAGTCAATATAATACGGTATGCCTGCTTTACTCTGTCCTTCTGACCGCTGCCATAATTGTAGCCCCATATAGGCTGCGCACCTGTTGCCAGTCCAAGAAGGACAGCAGAAACGATCTGGTTCACTTTCATGGTAATGCCTATGGTCGTCAGGGGAATTTCCGCACCATATTTCGACTGTGCGCCGTAAGATACCAGTATGTTATTGGTAACCGCCATGACCAGCACAATAGCGATCTGCGTGATAAAACTGGATATGCCAAGACTGCTGACTTTCGCTATCACTTTCCCTGAAATGCGGAAGCACTTCTTATCCAGCTTAATGCTCTTAAATTTCCAAATGTAAGCAAGGTACAGAAAAGCATTCAATATCTGCCCGGCGATTGTTGCCCAGGCGGCTCCTTTTACACCCCAATGGAACCCAAAAATGAAAATCGGGTCAAGGATAATATTGGTAATACAGCCCACAAGAAGCCCTGCCATACTGTATTTCGGGCTGCCGTCCGCACGGATCATGCCCGCCATGCCGGAATCAATGGAAGAAAACAAGATTCCATAAGAAATAATCCGTCCATAATCCATCGCATAAGGCAGGATATCTTCTGTTGCACCAAACAGCCTGCATAAAGGTTCCAGAAACAAGTTAAACAGTATACACAGAACAATGCCAGCGACTGCCATAACCGAAATGGAACATCCTATGCCGCTGGCCGCTGACTTTTCATCCCCCTCGCCCAGTTTCAGGCTCAGGTAGGCTGCAGCTCCATCACCAATCAGCAGGCTTAAAGCAATCGCAATCGCCTAACTGTTGCGCCCGGTCTACGGTCAAGCCGTTGTCTGGTGCGTCACGGGGGTCAAAGGAAATAATATAGTGGTGGCTCTTTACGTCCTCCCGTTTCTGGTTCTTGCCGTATTTGAGATTAGAACGCATACAGGCGATTGCAAAATCTTCCTCACCGCAATTCAGAGAGGAAATGCGGTAATCGTCACGGAGAACAAGCCGCCCGTTTCCGTCCAGTGTGGGCTTCATGGTAAACTCGTCATGCTCAAAGGTTAGGTACTGCTCGGCAGCTCCATAGTCGGCATTTTTAGAGCTGATATGTTTGA
>OFGR01002000.1_pt1 | contig 14541 bp, 15 predicted proteins | sample 1521811 | NCBI WGS metagenome assembly OFGR01 (sample SAMEA3504098, study PRJEB24116) | mouse gut metagenome | biome: mouse gut; feature: mouse-associated habitat; material: faeces | place: Denmark | collected 2011
TAAAAAATGTATAAATTTTTGATTTTCTCTTGGCAAACATCACCTTCTTTGCTAAAATTATTTCAGTTTAGGTCTGCTTTATGCAGCTTAGCTTCTATATCTTCTGTTTCTGTTAGTTGCCGTCCAAAGCTGGCTAATAGTTCAGAAGATATATTTTTTTGCAGCTTTTTTATTTCATTTTTTTCCAGATAAAAATATTCATATAGCTGTTTCATAAAATCTGCTATCTGCTCCATCAAATAATGGTTCTTCTGTGTCCTCTCATCCCAACTGCATGCATGCCCTATGTTTCCCTGCCAATGCTTTTGCCCGTTAAATCCCTGATTCTCTATTTTCCATCTGTTTCGTCCTGCTTTTACGATCTTTCTTGCATTATTCTTTGTGATTTCTATATTTGTAACCCATGCAAATTCTGGTTCTTTCCCCTTGCCTTTTACTTTCCTCTTTTCCTTGTAATAAATCAGATTCACATCAAAGTCTTGTATCCTTTAATTATTTTTCCCATTGCTCCTCCTGCAATCACATCATAATCCTCTTAAAACATCTTATCCTCTTTCTCACCAAAAAGTCCTGTTGAACAACTGTCTTCATCTTCCCACATTTCCCGATATGCTTCAATATAACTCTTAATACAGCTAGGATATATATACAAATACCTTCTACACACTCTTTTATACAATCCCCGTATTTTCTCATCACAAGCAAAATCCAGTACATAATCAAGCAAATGTGACAATTCATCTTCTGACACAATTCTGCTGCACACATCTTCAACCAACGGCAAATATAACTCATAGGCTTTTTGATGTATTTCAACTATCTGCTCTGCAATCTGATAAATCCTCTCATCCATTAAATTACCTCAAAATATTTAAGTGCGTCCGTTATCGCTTCTACCTTCTCTTTCGGTGGACGCTTCCTCGGATACTTTAATTCTTCTACTGCATTAGGCGCACCATACATCGTCAATCCCAAAGACCTTTTCACCTCTGCAATATACGCAGTATGTACTTTAAATCCATATTTCTTCTCAACATACTCCTGTATCATTTTATATGTAATTTTCGGTTTCGGCTGATATTTCTTTGCCCTCTCTGCTATTGCATCTAAAGATACTTTCCCTTCACCTTCTCCAAATTCCACCGTAACATTAATGACACTATCTGGTGATTTGTGGGACAAAAGTACAATGGTTTCAACATGTTCACCGTTGTCCAAACCTATACTTAAATCATTTTCAATAATCGGCAGCTTAAACCGAATTGATTTAAGCCACTGACCATTGGGTTTACGTTCCTCATAAATCTGTATTTCTGCAATCAACGCTTCAATAAGCTGTCGCCGTTCCACATCGTTCATAGCGAAATACAGCTTGTCAAAACAAATCAATACCTTGTAAATATTATCCCCTGTGATTTTCTCGGCTTCGATGGATGTCTTTTTCGCTCTTGCATCAATCAACTGTGATTCCAGTTCCTCTATCTTGTCATACATCCGATAAAGCCTGTCATCAAGGTCTGCCTTTCTTCTAATATAATGTCTGTCATCGGGATTGAGGTTATCAATTTCCTCAATCAGCTTCGATTTGATGGCGTAATCTTGACGGAGCTGTTTTTCATAATTTGTTATTTCTTGGTCTATGGCGGTCGTATCAACTTTCATGTTGATTTTTTCCTGCATCATTGCCGCAAAATGGGGATTGCTGACCAGTTTTACTATCACTTCGGCTACGGCATCGTCCAAAAGTTCTTCCCGTATCTGCTTTCTATAATCGCATTTATGCCCCCGCTGCATACCACGGTGTTTACACCCATAATAAAAGAAATCTTTGTATTTTGTACCGTCTTTTTTATATTTGATGCTTTTATTCCCATACATCCCTGCACCGCATATGGGACATTTTACAATCCCAGAAAGCAGATGCGTCCGTTCATTTTTCCCTTTATTAACGTGTTCATATTTCTTCGCCTGTGCAATCAGTTTTGCCTGTGCCGCATTCCAGACATCCTCTGGAATAATAGCCTCATGCAGTCCGTCTACCAAAAGAAAATTTTCCTGCTCCACAAGATGGTATTCATTTCGTGTTCCGTGAACTTTTTCTGTTTTCCTACGTCCATAAGCAATTTTACCGCAATAGACTGGATTTTTCAATATCAGACGGACTAAGTGGGCGTCAAAAAGAGGGTTCTTCCCATTTTGACGTTGTATCTTGCGGATGCCGTGATTCTCCAGATATTTTGAAATCCCGTTTGAGCCAATATCCGTATTCACATACTGGTCATAGATTGTTCGGATTGCAACTGCTTCTTCCTCGTTGATTTCCAACTTGCCATTTACAAGTTGGTAGCCATAGGGGGCAAATCCGCCATTCCATTTTCCCTCTCTGGCTTTCTGGATTCTGCCCTCCATTGTCTGGACACGGATATTCTCACGCTCAATTTCAGCTACCGCCGACAAAACGGAAATCATCAGTTTACCCGCATCTTTAGACGAATCAATCCCGTCCTCCACGCAGATTAAGTTCACGCCGAAGTCCTGCATGACCTGCAAAGTGGAAAGAACATCTGCCGCATTTCTTCCAAAACGTGACAGCTTGAATACCAATACATACGAGATGTTGTCTTTTCCTGACTTCACATCTTCCATCATCTGTCTGAATTGCATCCGCCCTTCAATGGATTTGCCCGATTTCCCTGCATCCTCATACTCGCCGACAATTTCATAATCATTAAAGTCTGCATACGCTTTCATCCTTGCCCGCTGTGCGTCCAGTGAATAACCGTCAATCTGCATGGCGGTGGAAACCCTCTTATAAGTGTAAACCTTTATTTTTTCTTTGTTCATAATAACAGCAACTCCTTTTTTACCAAAACCGTTATATTTATTTTCTGCACTTAAAATTGTATCAGCGATTCTCTGAAACAACAAATGTGCGATTTTGGTGAATATTAGAGTCGCTGCCATATTCTTTGCTACGACTGGCATCGGGCATACCGTCTATGCCCAGTTCAGAAGCGTATTTTGCTATCAGATTTGCCAGCAGGTCAGCCAAGCCGTTCCACTCATCGTCAATGAGCATATTCCGATACACCCCCTTTATTTATTTGCCATAGCAAGACTAATGGCAAGAGCCTTGTCAACCCTTGCCATTATATTATCGGGCATTGTACCCATATGATTTTTAAGCCTCTTCTTGTCAATCGTCCGTATCTGTTCAAGCAGGATAATAGAATCCCTGTCAAGCCCCTCAACCTCTTTTACCTCGGTGTGTGTCGGCAATTTCGCCTTTGTCTGTGTCTTGCCCGTGATAGCGGCAATAATAACTGTCGGGCTGTGCCTGTTGCCTGTATCATTGGAAATGATAAGTACGGGTCTTGTGCCACCCTGTTCCGAGCCGATAACGGGATTAAGCTCTGCATAGTAGATGTCGCCACGCTTAATAATTCTATCCATAGTATCTGACCTCCTATTTTGATTTAGGCAGGAATACCCTGCCTATGTAACAGCCAGACGCAAGGAAGCATTTAAGGTCGGGAGAATATAAAACAAACTCTGTTCCATTGACCGCTCTGCATCTGGCTTTATGATAGAAAGCATTTTCTATTTGTCCCCGACACCCCGAAAATGCTGATGCGTGATAACGCAAGGGAAGTCACCAAACGGTCAGCAGCGAACTGACGCCACGGGAGTTGCACCCCAACTGTCGGTCTGACAGAGCCGCCCTCATTGCCTGCGGCGGATTGGTTACCGCTCGGACTATGACTGGACGGGAGTATCATTGTCCCCTTTGTGTGTCATGGCGAAATCGGGAGCTGCCCGATATTTTGAGTCGGTAATTATCCGCTCACCACCTTTCATCGCTGTTGCTTTTTCGGCAGGTCATGGCGTACCGCTGCACACGCTTATGCTCATTACAGTCACAAAGAGAATGTATTTGGTGAATGACTATTCAGTTGTCAAAGAACTGCGGGAAGCCTGTAAAAAGCCCCTCACTTTTCCAAAGGAAAAAGTGAGGGGCTTGAGCGGAACAAATTTTTTATTTTTCCAGAATTTTTTTGAGCTTGGCTAATATTCTCCGTTTTCGGTCATTGATTGTCTTTTGCGGAATACCCGAAATGCTTGACCATTCTCTTTCTGACAGTTCTTGAAAAAAGATAGCATTTACCAACTTTTGCTCATCTTCAGATAACATGGCAAGGGCAGAACGCAGCTTGTCCAACATCATCCTATGGACAACAGCTTCCGCAACATTTACCGCTTCATCAGCGATGAAATCAATACTATTGTCATCATCTCTCTCAAATGCCTCTAAGGATAACAGGCTGTTATCTGCATCGAGTTTTTTCAGATAACGCCAACGCTCCTTGTCACGATAAAACTCAATATAATGTGCCTGTTCCGTTTCAATCAGACAGCCCTGCACGGGAATAAAGAGCTTGTCCGCATAAGCCCTGTCCGTTTCTCTGCGGTTGCAAAATTCCTTATAGGATAACTCTGTGTAGCTGCCACTTTCTTTGATATATACCTTTCTTGGTGCGTATTTCACCGTAAGTACCTCCAATCTGAATTTTTTTGAAAATCCACATTGGCAGGCGGTGAACGGCATCCAACGCCAGAAACTGCCTTACGACGTATTCCTGCAAAAATCGACAAAAGAAAAACCGCAAAGGTTGTTATACCTTTACGGTTTATAGATATTTTAGTTCCAATATGTAGAGATTTAACTTCTACTTGTTGGGTGCAAAGCCCCCTTGTACTGAAACAAATTTTTTTAACGGGTTATCCGCCCATCTTTTATATAATATATGTAAATGGAAGTCGCTATTTGCAGACAACAAAAATCCCTCCAAACTTCAAAAAGCGAAGTCGGAGAGATTTCAAAGCATGGCAAATCAGCCCACCGAAGCTCCGTTTTTTTTATTCGGTAGGCTTGTTTTGGTATAAATGAAAAAATACCTTTTTCTAAATAGTCAAATTGTTCTATTCCTTTGAATTCCATCCTGTGAAATCAATTTCAAGCTCTGTTTCATCTGGATGCTCCATATTAGATGGAATAGGCGATTTTATACCGCACTGCTGATTTTCCGCATACGGCAACAGAATATTCTTCAACGTTCCCATTTTTTCAAATGTGCTTTTCCTACACTGCAAACCGCAGAAAAACAGCAAGCCTGCAAAAGCGAAATGTTGGACACAACTGGAAAGATAGATATTTAAAATAGCCAGCTCGTTACCTTTGACGGAAACGCCCTGTGCAAGCTGCGCCGAAATATTTTGTTGGCAGGCTGCCAATGAAATAAAAGCTGTAATTAACAAAATTGCTGCGAGAACATACAAAATCAACGAGAGTAGACCATCTTTTTTCTTTGTTTTAATCATCTGATTGTCATTCATTTATTCTCATCTCCTTTCACTGCGTGACACATTATTTTTGCGTTTTTGTGGCTGCGAGGTAGATTGCTTATTTATTTCTTCAGGACGCTCAAAAATCTGTGCTTTTCCCTTACGAAGTTTTATCACTATATCAGCTTGTTTCGCTAACGCCCCCGAATGTGTCACAATGATAACGCAACGCTTGAGTTCATGTGCGCTTTCTTTGAGAATTTGCGTGATTTCCTCTGCTGTATCCTCATCAAGATTTCCTGTTGGCTCATCGGCAAGCAAAATCGCTGTATCGCTGGCTAATGCCCTCGCTATCGCCACACGTTGCTGTTGGCCGCCTGAGAGCTTGAGGACATTACGTTTGGTTTCTTCTTTTGTCAACCCCAAACGCTCCAGAATAGGAAGCGGAGCTTTTTTTGAGGTCAACTTCACATTTTCTATTGAGTTCATATAATCTATCAGGTTGTATGCCTGAAAGATAAAAGAAACATTTTCATGCCTGTGTTTTGCTAGTCCCAGTTTATTGATGTTCTCTCCGTTGCATACGACTTCGCCTTTAGTCGGAACATCTAAACCACCGAGCAGAGAGAGCAATGTTGTTTTTCCACACCCTGACGGACCAAGAATGGCATACATCTTTCCAACATCAAAGCTTATTGAAATATCTTCAAGTACCTTTGATTTCCCGTTATAGGAATAGCCAAGATTTTTTGTTTCTAAAATTGACATATTTTTATTCCACCTTTCATTAATTCATCTTTGTTAAAATTTCTTTTGGCTTGAGCCGCACTACTGGCACACTCGAAACAAAAACGGACAGAACGGCTACTAATGAGCCAATTCCACAGACCGCAAAAAAATCAGGAGCAGTCACATCTATTTCAATGGGTGCTGTATCTTTCCCTGTTACCTCAATGTCTTGTTCACCTACAGACTGTTCACAAGCACTTGTCATTAAATAATTACCTGCGGTATTTGCTGCCGCTGCTCCTGCAAAATAGGAAATGCCAAAAGCTACAATGGCAATAAGCAGAATTTCCACTATGTGCTGCCCGATAATTTGGATTTTATCAAATCCCATTGCCAACAATACACCTATTTCATGCACTCGTTCTTTCATCCATAGAGCAAGCATGAGCGAAAGTGCAAGCAGACTTCCGACTACGATACAAAGAAGTAACGAGGACAGCATGGAGGACATTTTTTCAAGCGGTGCAGCAGAACGTCTGTATTCTGCATCAGCCGTTTCAATGGAGAAGTCGTCCCACGCAATATTTACATTTTCCTTCACAGATTCTATGATATTACTAAGCTGCGCAGGGTCATCCACATAGAAATTCACTCCTTTATACTCGCCCTTACCATTTGTATAAAGTTCTTTTGCTGTTTTATTATCTGTAAAAATACGGTTTTGATAAAGTGAAGGTGGTGGAGCAAGCCCGGCATTTACTTGAGGTTCCTTTATCTCAAATAGTCCTGCGATGGTAAGAGTAACGACTGCACCGCCATTCATTGTTTTTAACATAATTTTGTCACCTACCTTTAGGTGATTAACAGCAGCGAGGTCTTTACTAATCAATGCAATGCTTGTGTCACCATCCCCAATATGCTTCCCTTCTGTGAGCTGGAAAATTTCCTTTTGGAAATAATTGCTTTTCTCAGAAAAGGAATTGGACTCACTTGTAGCCATGTGCAGCAATCGCTCATCCTCATCGTATTGATTGTTGGTTTTAATAAGCTCTAATGGTATACCGTCAGAGGACAGCACTTCTGATTCTCCGTTTTGGTAGGCATTGTATTGTTCAATCCCTGATATAGACATCACTTTTTCTATCACCGAATCATCAAGGGAAGAACCTGTGTATTGTACCCCACCGTTTTCGTCCGCTTTGTAATTCTCGGAATTCGCCTTATTTATCACAAGCCCAAAATTTCCACCAAGAGTGTGACGGAGTTCCAATGCTGCTGTATCCGATGTTCGTTTTGTCGATAGCCCAACTAAAACAAAGGTGGACACGACAAGTAATACTAAGAACAGAACAACGCTTTTTCCCAACTTCCTTATGACGGATAGAAAGGCTCTTTGAAATATTCCCATATGATTTCCTCTCCTAACTCATTTTAGCGAGAAGCTGTTTTGGCTTTAAACGGAACAACGGTACGGATGCAGCTAATACAGCTACAACAGTCAATAAGCCGCCGATTCCGAATACCCATAGGAAAGTCTGCGGTACTACGGTCACACTCAGCTCCGTTGCTGTATCTACATTCATCGGTGTTTCAGGAAGCGTATACCCAAAAGACCCATCTTCCTCTAACTGCGTATTCTGTGGTGTACTGCTTTGGCTGGTGTCACCCAACAAGGTGTTTCCCAAGCCTTGTGCTACTGCACTGCTCGTAAAAAACGAAATGCCAAACGCCAAGATTGCTATAATAAATACTTCTGCCATATGCTGCATGATAATTTTAAATTTGCCAATTCCGAGTGAAAGCAAAATCCCAGATTCATGAGTACGGCTTTTTGTCCACATGGTAAGCAGTAAAATTAAAACTGCCACACCAATAATAGTAATAATAATGATAAGAGTGGTAATCAATCCGCTTAAATTATCCAACGGAGTAGTAGCAACTTCATAGGTCTTATTATCTGTGGATATGGAGTAACAGCTCCAATCAATGGAATTCAGTTTTTTCACTTCTTGCATAATATTGTTTAGTTCTGCGGGGTCATTCACCCGATAATGAACTTTATAATATCCTGCGGATGACCACGAGAGTAGCTTTACGCTAGTTTCTACATCCATCAATACTGTATTTTCCAAAAGTTCACCCGGCGTAGAGAACACAGATACTTGTTGACTTACTTTTGAGTCAAAAATGCCGACAATGGTTACGGTTTCTTTCAGTTTTCCGCCTTCCTCATCACCGCCCGTAATCTGTGAATTCATAGCAATGATAAACTGGTCGCCAAGTTTTAAGCCATTTTTCTCGGCAAGCTCTTTGTGAATAAGAACGGCATTTTGGTCTTTTGGCGTAATCTGCCGCCCTTCAATTAACTCTATACTTCCCCCTGTGAACATATCCGCTTCCTGCGTGTTAGTATAGCCATAAATGTTGGCTTGCTTGCTAAGAACAGGCTCATTGGCAAACATACTGCCTTCGATGCTTTTAAGTTCTAAATAGTCACCTTCCATAGTTTTTAAGTTAGCGGGTCCGATGTTCTCCGCATTGTATCCACTGACACCAGGAACAGAGGCTACCTTATCAGCAATCTCTTTTGTAAGTGATTCCCCAGTATAAACCATTGCGTAGCTTCCGTTGCCAACATCCCGACGTTCAAACTTGGATTGGTCGCTGTGGTCTTCTTTCATAACAAAACCACCGCCAAATGACCTGCGTAAATTTGTGGCAGCTTGCTCCGAAGCACTCTGAATTGAAATGCCTGAGATTACCAATGTTCCAACCACAAGGAAAATTGCAAACAGTAAAATACTTTTTTTCCATTTGCGAGTAAGATAACGTACTGTGCGTTTCATTGCACCCATAGAAAATCCTCCTTTATTTTGTTTTCAAGAAGTATTATAAACGGAGCATTTTTCATGCGTATGAAGTGTAGTTGTCATGAAGTTGTCAAAACAAGAAAAGAGTTTCGCTTGCGAAACTCGCGCCTGCGGCGGTCGCATCGCGACATCCACCGCTCACGCCGCAGTGTGCATCCCGCCCGGAGGGCTTTTTGTTTCATAGGACGCACTTTTCTATGAAATAAAAAAACACCCTCGGCAAAGAGGATGCTTTCACTACAGAAATTTACTTTTTTAAATCTATACGAAACCGCATTCCACTATTCGTTGGCTCTAAGGCATAGCTAATACGGTAGGTATCTAAAATTTTCCCTGTAAGGTAAAGACCAAGTCCATTACCTCCCGTTGTCCGACTTCTGGAATAGTCTGGTCGATAGAATGCTTCAAATAGATGCTTTCGCTCTTTTTCTGGAATAGGCTTACATTCGTTTTCTACAATTAGAGTTCCATTCATACAAGAGATAAAAACCCGCTTTCCCTTTTCCGTATATTTTACGGCATTAGAAATTATATTGGAAATTGCTTTTGTGACTGCTTTTTGCGGGAGCATAGCATAACTGCTGTCATCCACGTCCATTTTAAAGTTTATCCCCTTAGCTTTGGCAATTAGAATATAAGGGCTACACACTTCGTTAAGAAGCTCTGATAGAGAAACCTCAGCTACCTTTTCTTCTTGCTGACCACTGAGCTTAGACGCATCTAATACCTCTTGAATCATCGTTGCCAGCTGTAACATCATATCTTTGCACACAGGCAGATAGGTGTCGTAATCCTGAAACTTTCCTATTCCCAAAATCATACTATCCAGCATGGTACATACCGCAGTAACTGGCGTTTTAAGTTCATGGGAAGCTGCTCGCATAAAGTCTATCTTGGATTGCTCTACCTCGTTGACATGTTCAATTTCAGCATGTAGGTCATCAATAGAAGTAAGCAACTCCCTATATAACGAATTTACATTTTGAGCAAGCTGCCCGATTTCATCTTTTGATGTCACAGGACAGATAATCGTGCGTTCCAACTTCTTCATACGACTGGTTGCATTTGATATTTCTGTGATTGGCTTTGTCATCCGTCTGGAATACCACAAAGCAACAATAACAGAAATCAGTACACAAATTATCAGGGTAAACGGAAGTATTTCAAGAACAACGCCTTTAACTTCGCCAACCGGCTGTAAAGTCATTACAATCTGTAAACTACATTCTTTATCATAAGCATCCATAAATGTCGAGGTCTTTTTTACAAATTGTGTGGAAAGGAATGGTGTTAATCCCTCTATGCCTTGGTTTGTAATTTGAGGAAATGTATTAGAACTTTCCAGTTTACCATCAGGAGATGCCTGAAACGAATAATTCTTCCCGTTCCCATTCAGTACATCCTCAATATAAAAAGCCCCAAAAACATATTGCTCTCCTTCATAGGAAAGGGAGATACATGACTTGCTTTTCTTTGCGTATTGCTCAACCAGTTCTTGAGGTGTTTTGGACTCAGATTCCTGTAATTTTCGCACGATTTCATTACTGATTTCTATTGCCTGCTTTTCCTTTTGATTGGTGTAAATTGTGGGAATGAGAAGGTAAATCAGGCAATGCCCCAACAAGGTAATCAACACCATAATGGAAAGCGTATATAAAAAGTTTTTTTGAAATAATTTCATCGCTTCACCTCAAATTTATATCCCACACCTTTTATCGTTTGAATACAGTCCAAATCCAACTTTTTCCGCAAGCGTCCTACGTAAGTGTCAATTGTTCTATCATTTAGCGGAATATCTATACCCCAAATATAGTTTAATATCTGTTCTCTCGTCAAAACAACACCTGGATGCTCCACCAACATTTTCAGCAACAATACTTCCTTCGGTGAAATATCAACCGATATTCCTGCTTTTTCTGCCGAAAAACCAGAAAAATCAACCATTACATCTCCTTGCTGCCATATCTTTTCGGGTTCAGTTTTCCCGACACGGCGGAGCAAAGCTGTCACTCTTTTACCAAGAAGAACAATGGAAAATGGTTTTATTACATAATCGTCAGCCAAACCATCAAAACTCATAATCTGTGTATCTGTATCGTCCATAGCTGTCAACATAATCACGGGAATAGAACTACTTTTTCTGATTTGCTTCAGGACGTTCAATCCACTCATTTTCGGTAGCATAATATCCAGTATTACAAGGTCGATTTTATCTGTATTAAATGATTCAACTGCCGTTTCTCCATCAAAGACTGAAACGACAGTATGCTCCATATCACGAAAATATTCGCTGACTGTTTCATTTGTCAGTTCATCATCTTCAACTACCAAAATTTTTGCCATACCATTTCACCTCCGCCCTTATTGTGGCATTCCTATTTGTCATCTGTATGAATTTCTTCTAATTTGTTTTCTTTTCTTCGGGCATCCGCAGGTTTTTTAGCTATTCGAGGTATTAACCATATTCGGCTCAAACGAACTACTCCATCAATCTGATTGGTCTCACATAATTTCTGTACCTGTCGTTCAGATAATTTCCAAAGCTTTGCGGCTTCCTGCACCGTCATATACTCAAACATAATTAGCCTCCCAAATGTATTGCATCCATTATAAGCGGTCAAACGAATAATATCAACTGTGTAAACACGAACTTTTATATCTCAATACAGGCTATTAAATATCTTATACCAAGAGATTTCACAGCGTTTAATCAGAAGCCACATCTCTGTAAAATATAAGGGTAAGAATTTCAGAGTATAGGTGGTGAACTTATGGACGAGAGAAACAACGATTTTGACTTTGATTTTACACCCATAGGACAAGCAATTAAGAAAGCTCGAAAAGCCAAAGGCATGACCAGAGAACAGCTTGCCCGTATTGTTGACTACAACCCCAGACATCTCCAAGCAATTGAAAATGAGGGACAATATCCAAGCATTGAGTTGTTTTTTCAACTTATTATGATATTTGACATTTCGGTTGACGAGTACATACATTCGGACAAGACGGCAGTTAAAAGTTCTGTCCGCAGGCATTTGGACACTTTGCTTGACCGATTGAATGACAAGGAGCTGTCCGTCATAGAAGCAACCGTAAACGGGCTATGTAAGGCAAAAGAGCCAGAGGAATAAAAACCTCTGGTTTTTCTTTCGCCCTATTTTAGTAAACTGGCAAGCCGTAACCATAAATAACGCTACTACCGACAGCGTATTGTTTTTGCTTGCAGACATCGCCAGAGTTGCCCTCCACGGTATAAACAACACCATTCTCGCTTTTCTCTACAATACCCACATGGTCGATTGTTCCATCTCCATCCCAATCAAAAAAGATAATATTTCCTGCCGTTGGCTCATAGCTTCGGTCTTGCCATTGTCCTTTGCCCTTAAACCAGTTTACACCATCCGAGCAGAGGGAGAATTTCGGGATAATGTCGCTTTCCAGATAGCCGCACTGGTCGGCGCACCACGATGTGAAGCAGGCGCACCATTCTACACGCCCGCCAAAGCCGTACCAGCTCCAATAAGGCTGTCCACCCTCGTTGCCAAGCTGCGTCAGAGCCACTTCTACGATGGCTTGATTGCCACCGCTTGTAAACGCCCGCCCGTATGGGTAGTAGCGTAACACATGGGCGGGGTACTGCGTGTCGCCGTACTTCTCCCAACCGAGCCGCTGTGCCTGCATTGCGGAAAACTCCACCGCATTTGCATAGGAATAGCCGCCGTAGTTGGTCTTTGCCCATGAGATATACCCGTTGCCGAAGTTGTAGCCCTGCAGGGCGAGCTTGATGCGCTCCATGTCAATCGGGTTCTCCACCTCGGCTGAAACAAGGGCAGCTTTTAGCTCCTGCACGCCGCACTCGATGGAATATTCGGGGTCTTTAATGCCGTTCGGCTCATGGGGGTATCTCTTGTTGAAACTCCCCTCCGCCGCCTGCATCGGGTCGCTGCCTTTGCCGCCAGATTCCTGCATCATCACCGCCTTGATAAGCTCCACATATTCGGGGATGCCGTACTGCTTCGCATACTTCTGTATCAGCGGCGTGTAGGCTTCCACCTCCGCACTGACAGGAGTATAGGATGTGCTGTCGCTGCCGCCCCCGAACAGGGAAACGGCGCACCCAAGCAGGACGACGATAAGGATTATCACAACGGCAATCCAGCCGCCTGCGATAAGGGCGGAAATCAATGCCTTAGTCCCTGCGATAATCGCCCTGACCGCCGCAATGGTCGCCTTGACCGTGGCTTTCGTCGCTTCGGCTGTCGCCTTTGCGGTGGCTTTTGCCGTCTGTGCCGCTTTCTGGGCGGCTTTGGCGGACGCTTTCGCCGTTTTCTGTGCCGCCTTTGCGGTCTGCTCCGTGGTCTTAATCGCCGTCTTGGATGTCGCCTTTGCGGTTTTCACGCCTTTTTCCGCCGCCTTGACCGTGCCTTTGGCTGTGGTCTTGACGGTTTTTTCCGCATTTCTGACGGTTGTCTTTATCGTCCGCTTTCCCTGCTGTCTGGTCTTTATCAGCGAGTTTGCCGCCGTCTGGGGCGTTTCGGTCTTGGCAGAAGCAGCAGAAGTAGCGGAAACAGCGGGACGGCTTGCAGTCCCTTGTATTTCCTGCAAGCCGTCCTGTCCCATTGTACGCATGGCGTTTTGTCCTGCCTTGTTCCGCATTGTTTTCTGCTCTGCGGCTTTCTTCGCCCGCTTTGCCTTAAAGTCGGCGATTTTATCCTTTGCCTTACCGATATTTTCCCTTGTGGCTTCAGCGTTTTTCTGCCCCTGCTTATTAAACTGGTGGATGCCCTCGTCCTTGATACGCCCCGAAGCATGGGAAACCTTGTCGGCGGCATATTCCGTGAGGGAATTTTCCTCTGCATAATATCCCTGTTCCGCCTTGTCCTTTGTCTTAGCATAAGCGGATTTCATGCGCCTGCCTGCTATGGCGGCTTTGTCTAAAGTCTTAATCGTTCCTTTGACCGCATCTCTGGTCTTTATATCAGCCATAAAATCCGACCTCCTTTCCCAGAAGATTTGCGGTCATGTCAGTTTACCTTTTTTGCCACCACGACAAGCCTGCCGTTCTGTGCCGAGTATTCGCAGGTGGAGAGGGTAATGAGCCTGTCGCCGTATTGGGCTGTCACGCCCGTATCATACAAGGCAAGCTCCTTGCACTTCCCGACAAAGGCATCAAACTCTTTTTCATTCTCCGCATTGACAAAATCATAGTAGCGGTAGCCCTGTGAGCTGTACGCCACGGTCTTAAACACGGCAATGATTTCATACTGCGCCTGCTCCGTGAGGGTGTCAAACTGAATGGTCTTATGCTTCTCATAAAAGTTCTTGGATTTGTAATCTTCCAATGCCCCGAACATCCTGCCGCCTTTGATGTGGTGTCCGTAGATAACCAGATTGTCGCTTGTTAGGATGTCGCAGTCCTCTTGGATATACGGCACGCCTAAGTCGCTGTATTCCTTTTCAAAGCTGTGTTTCAGATAGAAGTTGGGATTGTTCTTGCTCTGCATGACGGGGTAGTTGATGCCTGTTCCGTCAATGGCAATCCACCCGACCATATCCTCATTCTGCAAATACAGTTCCTTGTATTTTGCCAATATATCCT
>OFGR01002001.1_pt1 | contig 14535 bp, 25 predicted proteins | sample 1521811 | NCBI WGS metagenome assembly OFGR01 (sample SAMEA3504098, study PRJEB24116) | mouse gut metagenome | biome: mouse gut; feature: mouse-associated habitat; material: faeces | place: Denmark | collected 2011
ATAACGACACCCACAATTAAAAACAATTATATCTCCAATCCATATTACGCATCAATTTCCCATTTTCCAAGTAAACGCCAAAATCTTCTCGCAAATTCGTGTTCTCCCACATTTTGTACCGCCTGAAAAAATTATCATAATGTACGAAATATCCGATACGGTTTAACTGTGCAAAATCCCTCTGCCGCCTTCGTTCATTGGCATTGGGAAAAAGCTCGTAATAACAGTCTTTGCATGAGTAATAGGCGTCCCCGTCATCCCAATAATTAGAGCTTCGGTCGGTGTAAAGCTCGTTCATCAATCTGGCTGTCTGTAGGCGTTAATTCGATTGATTCCATCGTCCTTAACCTTCCCCTCTATCCTGTAAGGCAGGGCTTTTTTATTTCTGAAGCTCTAACACATGCGCCCACGCTTCCTCGTCAAATTCCCGACCTCTAAAGTAGAATTTCCGGTCTGCATCCGTAATCTCTCTTATGACCTTACACGGATTCCCCGCTGCAATCACCCAGTCGGGAATATTCTTCGTGACCACGCTTCCCGCGCCGATTACTGTATTGCTGCCGATATGTACGCCTGGACAGATAACGGTATTGCCGCCAATCCAGACATTATCACCGATTGTCACTTTAATTCCGTATTCATATGCCGTGTTGCGGGTATCCGGATGTACCGGATGGCCTGCCGTATAGATTGCCACATTGGGCGCCATCTGGCAGTTATCTCCGATTACAACCTTTGCCACATCCAGAATCATGCAGTTGTAGTTTGCAAAGAAATTCTTTCCTACTTCTATGTTAAAGCCATAGTCGCAATAAAAGGGCGGATTGATAAACGCGCCGTCGGATTTGCCAAGCAGCTCCTTTACAATCTTACCGATTGCGTCAAAATCCGACCGGTCAGCCGTGTTTAGCGCCTGAGTCAGCCTTCTGGCCTTTTTTTGCTCCTCGAAAACATCTTCGTCGGCGATATAGGGGAGTTCTCTGTCCCGTCTTTCTTTATTTGTCATAGATTATGCCTTCCTTTCTTGTAACTTAGAATATCATATAGCAGACACTGGCCGCAATCAAGTAAATAAAAAAGAAAAAGAGGCGTACCAGAAAATCTCCACCGATATGGATGACTATCTGGCCGCCTATTCCCTGAATGCATTATATGATTATCCGAGCCGATATTATGGGAAGAAAACTGCACCGTTTTAAAGCGTCTTCAAATACGCCATAAAATTCTGCTTATTTTCCAATGCCGTGGTGGTTGGTCTACCTAGGTTTTCTCTTGCACCGATAGAGCATTTAACCTCAATCATGCTCAATTCGTTTCTTTCCTTTGCTGCTTCAAGTTCCTTATCTAAAGCTTCAAAACAGTCTGCGCATACCGCATTCGGATATCCACAAGCCTTCGCTATGGCAACCAAGTCGATATTTCCGGCTACTGTAGGCATCCCTCCGACAGTTTCATGCGCTCCGTTATTAATGACCACATGAATCAGGTTCTTCGGTTTGTTTGCTCCCATAACGGCCATAGAACCCATGTGCATAAGGACTGCGCCGTCACCATCGATGCACCAAATTCTCTGTTCCGGCTTGCTGATTGCCACTCCGAGTGCAATAGAAGAACTGTGCCCCATTGAACCTACTGTCAGGAGATCATACTTGTGGCTATGTCCATTCGCCACCCGCGTTTCAAACAGTTCGCGACTTGCCTTTCCTGTGGTGCTGACAATCGGATCTTCACCACTTGCCTTCACAATATGCTGGATAATCTCCTCCCGGATCATATAGCTTTCATTCTTGTACTCTACCTCAGGAGCGTCTGTCAACGCGCCCTTACGAATAACAAACGCTACGTCCTTACCAGATTCCAACACTTTTTGAAAGGCATCCATGGCCTGAACAACTTCATCGTCAGCAGTCTCCTTACCAATGATGAATGTGGCTATGTCCATATCCTCCAGTAACTTCATAGTCACTTCGCCCTGGTAGAGATGCTGCGGTTCATCATGAATACCGGGTTCTCCACGCCATCCTATAATAAAAATAACAGGTATTGCGTACACCTTATCATTCAGAAGGCTTGCCACTGGATTAATGACATTGCCCTCCCCACTATTCTGCATATAAACCACCGGCACCCTGCCCGTTGCCAAATGATATCCTGCTGCCAAAGCCGTACAATTCCCTTCATTAGCTGCAATAATGTGATGCTTCGGGTCAATACCGTACCTATTCATCAAATAATTACAAAGAGCCTTTAACTGACTGTCCGGCACGCCCGTATAAAAATCAGCGCCAATAATTTCTACAAATTTTTGTACTTTCACACCCCTGCCTCCTTAAAGTTCATCAATCAGCGTGATGATATTCTTGATTGGCATCAGCCTGTCATCCACTTCCTTCGCCCTGTGATACCGTAAAATATCCTCGGCAGTCTGCTGCATGGCAGGAAATGCGGACCGGGTCAGTTGGTTTGCATATATTACAATATTTACGCCATGCTGTGCCAATTCTTCTTCCGTGATGACATTGAAAGAACTCGGTACAACTACAATCGGAGTTACCTTGTCTACTTCCCGGAGTTTGTCACAGAACTCTGCGATTTCGGCGGGGTCTTTCTTACGGCTGTGAATCATGATTCCGTCAGCACCTGCTGCAACGAATGCTTTCGCTCTTTCCAGCGCATCCTCCATGCCTTTTTCAAGGATCAGGCTCTCAATTCTGGCAATAATCATAAAGTCATCGGTGAGCTGCGCTTTCTTGCCGGCTGCGATCTTTGCGCTGAATTCTTCAATCGTCGCCTGAGTCTGCTCAACCTCAGTCCCAAAGAGGCTGTTCTTCTTAAGCCCCTTCTTATCCTCGATAATTATGGCACTTACGCCCATGCGCTCTAGGCTCCTCACAGTATACACAAAATGCTCTGTCAATCCACCGGTATCCCCATCAAAGATGATAGGCTTTGTAGTGACCTCCATGATATCATCGATGGTGCGGAAACGGCTGGTCATATCCACCAGCTCAATATCCGGCTTGCCCCTCGCCGTAGAATCGCACAGGGAGCTGCTCCACATGGCGTCAAACTGATCCAGCTTACCCTCATGCTCGACGACAGTTTTCTCAACGATCAGACCGGTCAGGCCACTGTTCGCCTCCATAACCTTCACTATGGAGGTCATGGAAAGAAGCTGGCGCAGGCGTTTCCTGCGATATTCAGGCATGGAGAGTTTCTCACGCAGCTGCATGTCGATCTTTTTCACCTTTTCATTATAGGTGTAAGGAATATCGATCAGTTCTCCGCCATAGGCTTTCAAAAGTTCTTCCACATGGTCACGGATCGCCTTTTCCGGTCCTTCCAGCCAGTTGTCACCATGGACAACATAGTCCGGCTGTACAAGGGTAATCACGTCGTCATAGAGCATATCATTTTGGATAACAACTTCCTCCACGCCGTCAATGGAACGATACAGCTTTATGCGCTCATCCTGACTGATGGTGGGAAATTTATTGTAACGGATCAAAGCCTCATCGGAAAGACATCCCACAATGACTTTGCCTCTCTTATGGGCCTCCTCAACAATGTTAAGATGTCCATCGTGAATAACATCCGTGCAAAAGCAGGTATAAATGGTCTTCATGATTCTCTCCTTTTTCATGCGTTATAATGAACCGGCGTCTGAACGCCAATGGAGGCAAGTGCCTCTTTGAATACAACAAAGAAATCCTTAATATCAGCCTCATCAATCGCACCAAGAGCACAAAGCCGAAAGGTGTTCGTAGTGCTTATCTTTCCAGGATAAATGGTAAATCCCCGTTCATAGCAGTAGTCGTGTACCTTTTCAAAGCTCCAGTTCGGATCATCCGGGTAGATCGCAGATGAAACCAGCCCTGTCCTCCACTCCGGTTTGACCACCTGACGGAATCCCATCTCATCCAACCCCTCATTAATGCCATTAAATACACGGGTATGACGTGCCCACTTGGCTTCTTCGCCTTCTGCCCAATATTCCTTGAGTGCCTGGATGGTGGCATAGATGGTTTGTACCGGCGGTGTAAAATGCATTTCTCCAGTCCGTTCCAAGAAGTCATACTGCATAAACAGATTACAGTAATAGGAACGTTTCGGATAATTCGCCGATTTTTCAATGATATCCCTCTTGCCCACAATGAAGCTCAGTCCCGTAAACGCCATAAGGCCCTTTTGGGCGCTTGCCATGCAAAAGTCGATATTATCTTCTTCAATATTGATCGGGCGCATCGCATAGGTGGATGTGGTGTCAACAGTAAACACAGCGCCATATTTATGCGTCAGGACGCCGATCTCCCGAATCGGATTCAAAATGCCCGTTCCTGTTTCATTGTGCGTCGTATGGACGAGTGCAATATCGGGATCAGCCTTGAGAACCGCCTCCACCTGCTCCAGATCAGGACGCATATCGACCGGAAATTTCAGGTCGATATACGGCAGACCATAATACTGGCAAATCTCCACAGCCCTTGCGCTGTACGCTCCATTGTTCACAACCAACACTTTTTTTCCTTCTGGAAGAAGGCTGTTGACGACCACATCAATATTGATCGTACCGCTGCCACAGAAAAGGACGCTTGTGTACTTCTCCAAGTCACCATGTACAATCTTGACCAAATCCTCCCGCAGGCATTTCATCACACCGCCGAATTCCTTCTCGCGTGGGCATATATCCGGCACAACCTGCGCATACTTAACTGTATCCGTTGTGGTAGACGGACCGGGATTCAACAATACGTTTCTCTTGATCGGTTCCATAAGCTTCTCCTTTGTTCGATTCATATTCTTACCTCCATCTGAACATGTTTTTTCGCTCATTTGATTACTGTCCTTTTTCTTTCTGTCTTTTATCAATATGGATTAGACATCGTAGATTTTATCAATAGCTTTCAATTCCTTGAAAGTATCGATCTCTACGATATCAGAGTCAAAGCATTCTCTTACTTCAACCTGGTAATGCTCTTTCCGATAATTCAGTGGAACCTGCTCCCAGTAACGCGCCTTCCCACCAGGTGCAGAATAAACATCAGAGATATCCTGGGAGAGTTTATGGCCGTCCATTTTATTCCAATAAGAAATACCGACCATCTGCCATATGTCATCTCCCTCACCGCCAACCTGCTGTTCCTGGATGATGCCGTCTTTTACCCGAAAACACCAGTCATCGCTGCGTTCTTTCTTGATCGCAAGGAATTCAGAGGTATAGTGATACTTCTTGATAAGCTTCGGATTGCTGATCAGCAAGTCTGCTTCAAAAACATATGCGTTTGAAAGCATGTATCTGGCAACCAATGAACTCGAAATATTGTTTGCCTCGTTATAAACAGGATTCTCCAGGAACTTAATCATCGGATACTTGTAAAGGAGCTGGTCAAACAGCTCTGCCAAATACCCGCGCACAATATAAATTTCATTTATCCCTGCCTTCAGACATGCATCGATTAGACGGTCTATAATGCGCACCCCATAAACACGTACCAAAGGCTTTGGTGTATTAAACGTAATAGGGACCAATCGAGAACCAAAACCTGCAGCAATGAAAACAGCACGCTTTGCCCTATATGGTTCCAGAGCGTTTAAACCATCATTCGTAATGAATCCGTTTTCTATGTAGCCAGCTTCAGCCATCTCTTTTAGGACACGATTAACAGTATCTAACGAGTAGCCTGTTTCTTTCTTCAGTTCACCCTGTGTGCTAGCTTCTTTCGATTCAGACAGTGCAGCAAGAATATCAAACTGTTTTCTTGTCAAGTCCATTTAACTACCTTCCTTTCCAACGGATTGTCCGCTTTTCCCTCTTAATGTGTTGCAGTCTGATTCCCTCAATTACATCTTCACCGAATTCTGTCAACAATGAAACTTATTATATAGTTAATGAAAGCTCCAATCTTTTGAATAATCGAATCTATATGAACCAGTTTGTTTAGTTTTAGTCTTATTAACTCACAGATTAAACCACAAGCAAATAGAAAAAATGCAAATACCAATATGATAATTACACCAATATATATAGGCTTTTTAATAACCCATAAAAGATGATTTTCCAAAACAATCCGATTAACAACAACATTTGAATGAAATAAATAAGCGCCCAACGCAAGAGGCGATATATATAGGAGCTTATTTGATCTGATATTAATACGTGAGAACAAGATAACTATAACAATGCCATTAATCAAAACCAGCGGAGAATTATAATTAACAATTCTTCCAATATGGAATATTGTACGAATTATCCACATAACCACTGTATTAGCTAAGAAAACACTCAACAATATTGATGTATTGATTCTACTAAACAGATTTATTTTCTTTGATAATGCTCCGATTATGTAGACAATTAAAATCCAAATAGTCGAGTATCCCCATTCTAAAGAAAAGGAATTATTTAGCAAACCCCACATTGAAAATATTATAATGAATAAAGTCAATAGTTCTTTTGCCTTTCTCTCATCAAGTTTATTTATAGTCATATCAATAAATGGCAGAAAAACCAAAATGCCAAAATAAGCAGAAAGATACCAAAATGTATTTGCTGTAATCGGGAAAAACAGTTCTATAATTTCTAATGGGGACAAAGAAACTCTAATACCAATTAAAAACAATAAGCCCGTCAGAAACGCTGAATAAAACAAAGCTTGTACCTCAAGACTTACCGCCTTTTTAATTGATACAGTTGTTATTTGTTACAATCATTATAGCGGTTTTGTGGAAGAGTGTAAAGCCTTTATTTTCGGTTGTCAAGGTGCCTTGTTTTGTTTGGTGATAAGATTATTATAACATCTTGTACAAGAATTAAAATTCTTTATTGTACATCTTGTACAATACTATTGAAAGAATGTGTTTTTTATGGTAATATAGAGAAAAGAATATTAGTTGTTAAATGAATTATTGCTTTATAGAGATTCTGGAGGTGAAAAAATGGCTGATGAAAAATTTGATGCAACTAAGTATAAAAATGATTTTCAAAAAGAAAAGTACGATCGTATTATCGTTAATGTTCCAAAAGGGCAAAAACAAATTATAGATGAAAGCGCTAAGAAACTGGGGTATAAAAGTCTAAATTCGTTTGTGGTAGATGCAATTAATGAAAAATTAGAAACGAATGAGTAATTTCTATTTTAATTATAGAGCCATTTTATATGGCTTTATTTTTTTTGCCTTGAAGTTCTTGTACAAGATTACATATTTACATCTTGTACAAGACGGTGTATCATAGTCTTACAAGGTCACACAAAACAACCAAACGAAAGGATAGGTAAACAATATGAGAAATGAATTTAAAACAACGTTACAGGTCAAAAGAATTGATATTTGCGATTTAATGCTTGCATGTTTAGCGGCAAAAGAATTAGCGAATGACAGCGGTACAAAATGGGATAGATTGCATGACGAACTGAAAAGGCAGCTTAATGAATTAGATACACAACTTGACGAATTGCAACAAAATTATTAAATCCCCTGACGAGTCTTTGAAAATTAAGACGAAATCCCCACAAGAGGGGATCGGGATACAAAAACAAATATCATTTTAAAGAAAGCGAGGTAAACAAAACATGATGTATAAAATCTTTGCTAGAAAAGGCAACAAAGCATTCTGCTATACAGTCGATAACGTTGAAGGGACGAAAAATGGTTATTATTTAAGAGATATAAAAAATAATGCGTTTTATGGTTGATCAAAAGATCAGATTGTGGAAAATCCTACTTTTACAGGCAGAGAGTTCCATGGATATAAAGAAATAGTATTAGCTTAAATATAGTTGAAAGCGAGGTAACAGCCATGACAATAACAACAATCTACCAGAACAAAAGAAACGAAAACAAATTCATAGAGATCCACAACGATGGACACTACCACAATACAGTCAGACAGTTCCTGCAGTGGTCAAACGGTGTAAAGAATTTCACAGGCGACAGGTTCTTACATAGATGGAGAAAGGCAGATTTAAACGAACTGCTCACAGATTATACATTGGTACAAGCCGCTGAATAAATCCCTGGTGAATATTTCGAAGATCACAACACAGGCTAATCACTTGAAACAGGAGTGTAGCATCAAAGCAAATTAGACTTTAGGATAGCAAAACAATCCTATTACAATAACAATCTAAACAGCAACCGAACTGACAACGTTCATAAATCTGTATCACGTACCTGTGAGCCGACGATCACGAAAGCAATAGACACGCAAGTGGTATAGAGGTTGCACCAAATTAAATATGAAAAGGAGATCAAAGTTATGTGTATTTCAGCAAAAGAAATGAATCAGGCAATGGAAGAGATCAAGAGTTTAAAACTGCTCATCGAGGAGACAGAGGACACGATCAGGGCACTTGAAAGAAAAGTCATTACATATCTTGAAGAGACAGAAGAATGCCAGACCACGGACAAGAAGGGAAATCCGATTCTCAAATTCATAGGTAACAACCGTAAAGCAACCTATTCATGGAGTTCCAGAGAGTCAGTAGACAAGGAGGAAGTGAAGAAGCTGCTTGATGATGAAGAGTACGAGAAAGTGAGAAAGGTTAGCACATTTCAGGTTTTACGAATCAGCTAATCACACACGGCAGAGGGTGGACAACCAATTCCACCTAATGCCACATCACTATAATGCAGCCGTTGAGCGTTCCAAGCCGCTATGAGAAATTGCAGAGGATAGTACATATTAATCAGCCATATTTACAAGGAGGAGATACCATTGAACGAAGTAAAAAGTTTCATTAAGGCAGACAGGGGAAGACTTACACAGGTAATCGAGTACGGCACGGGTACAAGTGTAGAGATTCCTTTAAACAGTGACGGAAGTGTCCGCTGGTATGAGGACAAGCCCAGACAGAACAACAACTGAATAACGAAGGTAGGCGAATGGTTTTGTGGAGTTCGAAATGTTCACATATGTTGATCGGCACGCACGTAAAATCAGGGAAATACTGCGGAAACGTTTCTTTGTGGAATGTACAGGCTATACAAAGGCTGAAAGGAAAAACGGCACACTTGAACGGATACTGTTGGAATCTGTTATGTGCATGTTCCATCTGGATAACTGGAAGAAGTCAGGACAGTTGGGCGAATATGTTAATGAAAATGTAACGGAGACAGAATTTAATGTGCTGGAAAACCTTATAGACCGTCTGGAAAGTATTGTCATGGAACAGCATTACAGTATTTTCAACAGCCGCGATTCCTTTATATGGTTTGCCCTGTCCCATAAGTTTATGCAGCTGGATTGTGATGAAGCAAAATTTGCGGAGTTCCTTACTTATTTTAAGGAGCAGACAGACGGCATTGACATGAATGAATTTTATGGAATTGACAAAAACGATTTCACAAAGGATAAAAGCGTAATCATCAAAAAACTTGATAAGCTGGAAAACATGATGTGTGAGTTTTTAGGGATTCCAAAGATAAAGATAAATGAAAGCAATGTATCTGACATATTGGGATTTGTCCATGAACATGTTACTCTACATGCAGCACTGGAAGATATAGAACAGTATGCCGAAGTACTTCAGACATTGGCACGCAACATTGGCAGGTCAGAGTTATGGAACGAGGGAAACGTATCATCACTGATAGCGGTTGTCTCATGGTCATTTGAACATGACATAGATATAGATAACTGGCTTGCGGATTATTGCAGCAGGACAGATTCATATTTTGATAATCAGGTAAGGAACTTTGAAATCATGCGTGAGGATCTGGAAATATTCATAAAACAAACGGCGGTTGCATAGACGGGATAGATAAAATTGGGGGGCATACTCTCCCCATCATAAAGAAAGTAGGGAAAATATGTTTACAATTTCAGATATTTTACAGAATATAGACCGTGGCTGTCTGTCAAATAACATGGTAGAGGACAGGTTTTCATATAGGATTGTCTTTTTCGTAAATGAAAGTGGAAAAGGTACGAAGCACTATATTGATTCAAGGTATGGTGATCTGCGGAAATCATTGGAAAGCATCATCAGGGGATATCTTTCAGTAACAAACAATATCGTCATTGCGGAGACAACAGCTTTGAAGAATGGAAGGTGTGTATGTCTGCAGAGCAGGTCATATTCATTCAGCCTGGACGAGTATTTCAGACGGTTACAGGGCGAATGTAGGGAGAGCGGCCGGAATGAAAGTGTCATATATGGCAGATATGCAGTGCAGTAAAAGCGGATAATTTAAGTGTGTGGCGGCTGGAAATATCTGACCGCCACACGGAAAAAAGAAGGGAGATTGTCAAAATGTCAAAGTATTATATCATTATCGCCCATAATGGCACAGAAGTTATTGACAATACAGTACAAGCCGAAGATCGTATTGCCACTATGGATTACATGGAGGGCAGATATAAAAGGGAACGCAGACGTAGAAATAACACACATAGCAGATCTGCAAAGAATCCATTATTCAGATTAGCTTCTTTATGCGGCATGGTCTGAATGTACATAGGCACATGGAAAATTTATAGGAAAGCGGGGGTTATACCAATGTCAGAAAGAGATTTGTATCTCATGTTTCTTCCACAAATAGCGGAACTGATTGTAGACTGTCAGCGAATGACACCAGAGGGCTATGAGCAGTGGAAACAGGAAACAAGGGAATCCATACCGAATGAGGCTGTTGACTTTATGGAGAAAGTGTTTGTAGTGGTTGACAGATATTCAGGGCATCAGATAAGCGCCTGACATGAAAGGAAGGGGGACTATATGAAAGCTGTATACATATCATTAGATGTCAGACTGACAGGTCAGAGGATCCATGATGTAATGAAAGAGCGCGGATATACTGTGAGGCAGATTCAGGAAATACTTAACTTATCATGTCCCCATCCTGTATACAGATGGATTCATGGTCATGCCCTTCCATCAACTGACAATCTTTACAGGCTGAGCAAGATCTTTCAGATACATATGGAAGATTTGCTTATCGAGGTTGACACAGGGCATAAGGTGGATAAGTCAGAATGAAATGTTGGGGAGCGATACGGCTCCCCTGGATAAAGAGATTGGAGGATATGCGGTGAAAGAACAGTATAAGGGACAGGCATTTCTTGAAAATGCAAATGAAGCGGCGTCAAAGATTCGAGAGATTTATCATATATTTGGCGGCTATGGTAAAACGAGCAGTCCAGAAGAAGGTACTTTGTCTGGTGATGTGTATGCTCGTATATGGGATATGATTTCGTTATATCTTGTGTCGATTACTGGAAAAGACCTATATAGCGATGAAATTAATGATATGACAAGAGATATTTTGTCTGCTGGGAAAACCGAGATAGAGAATATTATCAAGGAATACAGCAAAGTTTCAGCATAACAGGATAAAAAGTATAATAAAGAAGATTTTTTCGGAAGGTGAGGGAAAGAATGGATAAAGAACTTTTTGCAAAGCTTTACAATGATGACTGCTTCAAAACTTTTTGCAATCAGATAGATCAGTTGAGAAAACAGGGATATGAAATAACCCTTCCATTAGAGACAACAACATTATTGTTCGGTTCTGGTATTGGATACATAAAGGAAAATTCAGATATATTATCACTGTATAATTCAGTAAAAAAGTTTCTCAATCCTTCTGGGCGTGAAATTTCTAGAGAAACAGGGTTTTACGATTATTTTGTCATCACAAAGATCATGTTGGTTGCGGATAACAATACACAACAGGTAGAAGACAACACATATAGATTGATGCCCCTAAATGTAACGGAATATGCAGATAGTATTTGCGGATTCGATACATGTTTATGCGGATATAAGCCCAGAGTGTTACTTTCATGCTTTATAAACAGCTTAACAGGAAAGGTCATTTGTGAAAAATGTGGGCTATCAGTATGTAAATTGTTTACACATCAGGCGGATATCTTTCATGGAGATTCAGGAACAGTCTATGTGAATTTGCAGGAAGGTATCAAAGAGCTGTCTGACTTATGGAATAAAGAAGTTGCAAAGAACGAAAGTATTTTGCACAGGACAATGAGAGAACTATTGTCATATGGTTCAAATGTGTGCGTGAATCCAATAAAGATTAAGCTGCATAATAAATTGTATGACTATATGGTGCATAATGGTATTTACAGAAAACCAGAATACTGGAATGAGCCTGGATATTGGGATATTGCCACGGATAAAATGATGGAGTGTAAAGAGCCTGTGCAGTGGGTAGAAGATTATTTGTGGGAAAATATGCCTTGTAGGATAACTGCATAATCTTCATGTTTGGCGGCAGGAATGATATTGTATATGTATTTTGACACTGGTGGAAAATATTCTGCCAGTGCTAAATACGGAAAGGATAAGACATGATAAGTAATTATAGGTTTGAAGATATCGAAATGCAAAATAGCTTTGAAGAGGGTGTGACTGATATGATTTATTTTCCAGTAACCGATTCAGAAGATTTCCCAACGGAGATAAGGGAAAAGACAGAGGAAATCATTGACCATATCATACATGCTCATAAGCTGGATATATCAAAGTTACGCTTGAATGCAAGGATAATTGTTTATTCTGATGCAAACTGTGACTGGCTGAATGAGATATCTGTTTTGATATCAGATTACAGTGCATTTGATGATGCATGGATTGAGGAAGAATACAGTATAGGACATGAAGATCCGCTGTATGCACCATTGAAGGCATATGTCATGAAGCAGATAGAGGAAATATTGTTTCAGTACTAAATGCGGAAAATTTCGCCGTGAAATGTTTACAAATAGTTTATTGCGTATTTTGTTAGGGAATACGAAAAATCCTTTATTCATGGGATTTGTAAAAAGTGATGAAAGAATCTGACAGAAGTACGCAATAAATCCCATATAAAATACGAAATTTAGGGTGGTGATGGAATGAACAAGAAGACAGTTGCTCTCACGGAAGAACAATACAAAACCATTATAGAAATAATTCGTAGTGGTTTTATATGTTCTGATGGACATGCTGTAAAACCAAATAACAGGATCGCAACAGTGTTAGTATTGGAGGCGAATTTAGGGTTACGAATTTCAGATGTGCTGCAGTTAAGGTTATCAGCAATAATTCATGATGGTAACAGGTATCGGCTTGACATTGTGGAACAGAAAACCAAAAAGAAACGTGAATTTACTGTGCCTATTGAAATATACAGCTATATTCAGAATTATGTGTTGGAGAATAACATTAATCCAGCGGCAAAGCTTTTTGACATATCAGAGCGGACAGTACAGAATCATTTGCAGCTGGTATGTAATCATTTAGGTTTGGATCATGTATCTACGCATAGTTTTAGAAAACTGTTCGCATCAAGTATCTATATGAACAATGGATACAACATAGAGCTGGTAAGAGTATTGCTTCAACATTCATCAGCAGCTACAACACAACGCTATATAGGATTACAGCGCAGGGAGATTGAGGAAGCACTGCAGAAGCATATAAAGCTATTGTGATTAGGACGCGCCATTATAATAAGGAAGAGATACATACAAAATACGCAGTAGTCAAGCAAATTCAAGAAAGGGCAGGTGGTAATTATGGCTGAAGTAAAAGCGACTACTAAGCAAGGTAAAAAGACACTAAATAAGGTGTACAAATATATTATAAAATATATGACTACTAACGGATTTGCGCCCAGTATACGTGATATTTGCAATGGAGTTGGACTAACTTCTACAGCAACAGTACATCATTATCTTAATATATTGGCGGATAAAGGATTGATTGAGATAAAAGATAGATCATCCAGGGCTATAAAAGTGATAGGCTATCATTTCGAAAAAGATAAGGAATAGATCAGAGGAGGGATTGTATATTGAATGAGTTGATGGACAATGAAGCGTTCTATTATGGTTTAATATGTGGAATCAATATTTTTCAGCAGAAGATTATTACGGCACATAAGAGAAGGGAACATTTGATGATTGATGGTAATGTTTATTATGTTCAGAGTGGTAGGGAACGATTGCAGGAAATGATTGATAAGATATGCAAATAGGATAACGAGAGGGACAAGAGTCATGGGAAGAGGTAGACCAGCAACAGGATTTAAGAGAGAATCACCCACAAAGAAAATAAGCAGTCAGGATAAAAAGGATTTGCAAGTATTGGCTGATGATTTTGGATTGTTACATAGGAAAGATGTACAGGACATTATTCAAAGCTGTAAGAGTTATTCAGAAGGTCAGCAAAAGATTATGCGAGTGTATACGGCTGTATATTTGTAATGATGGAGGATAAGCCAAATGGGACAAGTTTATGATATAGAGAAAGAAAAAATAAGCGAACAATCAAAGAAAGAGATATGCGAAGCTTGTAAAGAGATGGCAAAAACATATCTTAATTTTACAGAAAAACAGTTGAAGCAATTTGAAAAGAATTTTTATATTGTTGCAGACAAATATGTATTTGGAGCGAAAAAAGAAAGAATGAAAATTTAAAAGAGCACTTGCACTCTGCAAAAGATGTTTGAAGAGATAGTATTTACCTTAAATGGTAGATACTATTTCTTTATTTGTTAAATCACGTAATTAGATTTTGTTATTTTACAATT
>OFGR01002006.1_pt1 | contig 14510 bp, 14 predicted proteins | sample 1521811 | NCBI WGS metagenome assembly OFGR01 (sample SAMEA3504098, study PRJEB24116) | mouse gut metagenome | biome: mouse gut; feature: mouse-associated habitat; material: faeces | place: Denmark | collected 2011
CGCCAAAGCATGAAATCCTTTTGACAGTGTGTTTTCCTAATAAAACGCAATCTTACTATATTGAAAGGTCATGATCTATATTTTCTGTCCCTCATCGTATCAAAAAGGTCCTCATCAAATAAAAAATCTCAACAACCTCCCAAACACAAAAGCTATAGACTACAGCCGGCCTGATGTTTTTCTTCTTATTTATGGATGTAACCAGCGTCAGGACTCCCGCATCTGTGTAGTTGCCGGATATGCGGACCACGACTACGCTCAGAAGCCATTGGCAGATGAGGTAGATGATGTTGCCGGCGGTGTTCCAGAAAATATTATTTCTCAAAGAATTGTAGCTCATAGAAATTTTATAATCGCACACATGTGCGCAATTTTTTTCGCACGCAAGTCTACATACTGGCCGGTACATTAGTTTCTGGAGACGAAATAAATAGTGTCGTGAGCCATACGGGGGTAGAAGAAATCATGGGCGCACAGTAGCGATAGAATGTGACCGGCCCCAGTATCACGCAGATTACGACACCCAGAACTAATCCGATACAAGGGAGGAAGCAGAATCGCCTGCGGTAGAGCAGATAAAAGAAGGCATAAACGACGGCAAAGAAATAGAGACCAATCCTTGTAAATGCCGAAAAGATGGGGATATCATCGAACGCAACCGGAACGCCCTCCACTCGCACCTCACCGTACAATTCAGACAGCAGTTTGTCTACAAATGGTAGCTTGCTTTGACGATGGATGGCCAAGAATTCTGATCTATACCCAGGGTCATCAGTGAACATTTGATATTCAATAAACGGATGGTACATTCGCCAGTCCGAGTAGTACTTATCCGGATACCAGAGACCGATACAACTAAGCAGTCCAGCTTGTAAACATTCCACGGGTGCTCGGGTGAGAACTGTAACATACATCTTTAGGAAAGTTCCCGGATTCTGCGCTAACAGTTCTTCGTTCTTCGCCTGCCGCATGAGTACATCGGAAATGCAGGGCTGATAATTATAAATATAGAACATATCTGATGGGATATAGCGATATATAACACCCCACTCTTCTTCTGATAGCTTATCATAGGCATTCTCATGAACACGCCCTATTTGTTGAACCGGGATACTCAGCATGGAACTGATGGCACTCGTCTCTTTAGTAATTCCGTAGTAATTATTGATGACCCCCTGGCAGGTCTGAAAAATGAGGGCAGCGGATAAAAAGGCCAAAGTAGTCTTTACTCGCGTCTTTTTGAGGTAGAATGGAATAAACACAGCAAAAACCAGTAGCACATATATGCCGTTGAGCCGGGTTAGGCACAGAAGAACCATCCACCCTCCAAATGACAGCCAGTTCTTGGGATCTTTCCAGTAGGCATCCCGGTCCAGAACAATTCGGATCGAGTGAATCACACACATGGAAAAGAAAACGACGAAAGGGGCGTCGGTGGTAGAGGAGAAGGATAGAATAGCGTGGGTGGGGAGCATCGTATAAAACAATGCCGTAAACACAATGGTTTTTGCGGAATATATATATGTTTCAAGAAAACACAGAATCCGCCAGATGCCAAAGAGGCTCAGCACGCCCTGCAATGCCATAACAAGGGCAAGAGCAGATTCATTGCTGCCGCCAAGATTTAAACCTAAGCAGAATAACTTGTAAAAAACTGTGGTATAGGCAGGATAAATCCGCACAGCAATGGCATCATACATGTATTGCTGCATAAAATAGGGTGCGTCATACCCATATAGCCCTGGGTACATTCCGAGATAAATCAGCAGCCAGATTATGACAATGATGACAAAGCAGATTCGCTTGGTATTCCTGATTAACCGGGGATTTGCCGGAATAACTGACCAGGCAGGGGAACCTTCCGCAAAATCATCGAGTTTCCGAGTAATGAACCAGATGCATGGATACAGAGCAAAGAACAGGCAAAAAGTCATCACCGCGCAGTCCCACGCAGAGGAAAAGCAATTGTTGGTATCTAACATAACCCCCCACGTCATGCAGAGAGAAAACACAAGACTCAGTCCACTTGTAAGCAGGAAAAATGCCTTTTGCCTTGAGATGGTCTTCTGGGAAATCACAGACAGAACACTTTGATATACACTTCGGTAGACAAAAAAGACTGGGAGAACGAGAAGACTCCCGAACGGCTGGTCCTTTACGGAAAAGTACCGCCAAATCCCGTATATTGCCACCAGCGCCATACAAACGCAGAGATACGCACTGGATCCAATGCCTATGGAATTTGAAAGGGAGTCACACTTTTCCACACTTTTCCTTTTGGGGGCTTTAACTCCTTTTTCACTCATACATCATACCTCCAAGCGTCAAATTTTAAGAGCCCGCCTGATTCGATAAAGTAGACTGGATTCCTCCAAGTGCTTGATCATGTTTTGCTGTGCCTCATTTTCTTGATATTATTCAGCAATCAACCGCTCCAATCGGATCAGTCGCTCTTATACCCCTGACACTGCATCGGAGATCAATATGTTCTCTTCTCTTTTAGCACTTTCGCTCCGGCACTTGCTCTTTCATACATCTGGTTTTTCCTTTGAAGGATGGCACCACAGGTGAACACGCTCACCGGGAAGTTAACTGCTTTAGGCAAGCACGACCGAAAAAGACAACTGAGGCACATCCCACATAGCACACAAAGGGCCAGAAGAAATACCACTGGCTACTGTACTTTGCGAAAAATGGTATTTTCTCCATAGCCGCCAAGATAGGATGGTGGATCAAGTAAACACCTAGACTGCAGGTGGATAGCTCTTTCAACACCTTTTTCCACCGGTTCGAAAGCGTAACCCGGTCAGAGATTGCGTATCGAACAAATACAAAAACGCCTAGTGCCAGAAGTAGAGAAGGAACACTTCTGTAGTCCATAAAGAGTTGATTGATAACACCATCACGTTCACTGAGAAGCTTGAGACCAACAAACCGCAGTATGGCAGACAGTACGGCACCAACGTAACACAATATCCGCCCTCGCCGCGTGAAATCCCGAGTGGAGGCCCAATAGCCTAAAACTGGGTAGATCAAGTAGCTGCCCAGAACGGGAAGCTCTAGTGCTGTGTTCCAAGACGAAATCTCCCATACGCCGAACAGGTGTTTCGCGCTTTGGGCCAGAAAAGGTAAAATCGAAACAGTGATGATTCCCACAGAAACCAAGTAATCCAGCTGTTTACGGTTTTCCGGCTTCGCGAACACGGACAATGCCGGCATGGCAAGGTAGATCCCAAAAAGAACGGGAAAAAACCAGTAGATAGGTTCCATCCGATTGTTCATAAAAATATCCAGGATAGAGAGGAGTGGGTGTGCAGCATCAACGACCAAATCGCCTTTGTAAACCTGACACAAAGCCAATATCCCCCCGAATACTAAGTACGGAAGGAGGCTGCGCTTTACTCGGTGGAGATAAAACTCTTTTGTAGAATACTTTTCCTGATAGTTCATTAAGGTAGCACCGGTAAGCATGAAAAACACAGGCACAGCCCAGTAACACACTACCTGAATAAAAAGGCACCAATACCACACTTTAGAACCGTCGTACCAATGAACTTCATTTCCGAAATGGATCCACACCACACTGATGGTTGCCAAAATATTTAGCACATCAAAATAAGCAACTCGTCTAGGCATTCTTGCGGCTACATTTATCGCTTGCGCGCCCATCGTCATCCCCTCTTTCACGTCCAAAACATCATTTGATGGAAAACCTTTTTAAGCCGGGAACGCAGGGAAGACTCCGCAAGGCGCTTGACTTCGCTTTGCAACTCCGCATTCTGCTGTTCCAGCACGAAAATCAATTCTTTCAAGCGGCTTATCTGCTCTGATAGTTCTGCCTTGGTAGCATCAACAAGTACAGCACTTTCGATGATTTTTGCATCTAGACCATCCAGACGCTGCCGGTGATCCTCCAGTTGTTTCCACTGCTCTGCGTCGGCAGTAGATGCTTCACAGCCCAACCTTGAGGCATCAGCCACTTGCGCGTCCAGACCATCCAAACGCAGCCGGTGGTCCTCCAGCTGTTTCCACTGTTCTGCGTCGGCAGCGGTGGCTTCATGGTTCAGTCGTGCAGTCTCAGTCATTTGCGCATCCAGACCATCCAGACGCAGCCGGTGATCTTCCAGTTGTTTCCACTGCTCCGCGTCGGCAACGGATGCCTCTCGGCTCAGCCGCGAGGCGTCAGCCATTTGAGCGTCCAAGCTGTCTAGGCGCAGCCGGTGGTCCTCCAGCTGTTTCCACTGTTCCGCATCAGTGTTGGATGCTTCATAGCTGAGCCGTAAGGCGTCAGCCATTTGAGCGTCCAAGCCATCCAAGCGCAGCCGGTGGTCTTCCAGTTGTTTCCATTGGGTAGAATCTGTTTGACTCAAGCAGGCAACCGCTTCGTCTGTATGCCCAATCAGCCAGTCCACTCGCCCATTCAGGCAGTCTTTCTCCCACTTGAGTTTACGCTCAAGATAAGTCTGCGTGTATCCAACATAGATCCTTGCGGCGTCATAATCACTGAGTCTACGGGGCGCTTTTGGCATCTCAATCGCATTCCTTAGCCATTCCAGACTTTGCTTGCGCTCTTCTTCCAGCAGATTGCCCACTGAGACATAATCGATTTCCTGAAACATATCTATCTTGTTGATAACATCATCTGGGCACTCAAACAGCCTAGACTCCAGACCAAAGGTTTCCAACAAGGATAAGAACCGGGAAGCTCCCCTCTTTTTATTTACAACAACAACAAACGACTTTTGGAATCGAATAGCTAAACAGACACCATGGAAAGAATCTGTTATAACAAATCTGGAATTTTTAATTTGCGCGACCAGTTCTTCATTGCATAGTTCCTCCAGTATATCCAATCCCCACAGTCTTTGGCACATTTCAGCTGAATACTGACAATCTGTTGCCGCAACGATCCTGCAACGGTACTTTTCCGCTATAGAAATCAGCGCGCGGCTCATTTCTTCCGACGGGTCCAGCACATAGCCGAAAACATAAGAGGACTTTGGAACACGGCCGCCCCCCCTCTGCGCCAAGCGTTCAAGGTGGGCAATATCGCAGAGAAATATGGGATCCAATACAAGTTGCGCATTCAGATGAAAAGCCTCGTTGACGATGGAGACTCCATCGCGCTCTCGCACAGAGATTGCATCGAAACGGCTGATGAAATATTCCAGCTTCTTTTTTTGCAGTTCAGTCCCACGAAATTTTTCGTAGGCAAATGATGCGGCATACGCAATCATTTTTTTATTAGAATCGACCCACTCCAAATCGGAGTAGCCATTCAAAAGCTCCATCATCGTCCCAGTAAAAAGCTGGTCGGAGCCTACAATAAAAGTGTTGCATCCTTCATTGAAACTCCGTTGGTCCTCAAGATCTTCCTTTATAGGTGCAATTGCGTATTCTGGATACGGAATTTCTTTGTAGCGGCACACAGAGTGGTCGGGACTCCAGACCGCACTGCGGGGCTGGGAAATCATCACCGGAAAATATCCCATGTCACACAGGGCTTCATATAGCGCATAATATGTCAGGGCACCACCACAATTCCTGTTCATCCAGGGCCCAACGATCCCAATTTGAATGCGAAAGGCAAGAGCAGCCCTTGCCGCTTCTGGGAAGGGGACTTTTTGCCTCATCAGAAACTGAAAGTAAGCGCGGTGAAGGTGCGTCGGGATGACTGCCGTCGTCCGGTTGCACTTCAACCACTCCAGTGGGACTTCTTTTGCAGTTTTGAATCTTGGGGCAACCTTCTCCCAAAAGTCTGCTCCATGCAAGGAATTGACAAAAACCACACTTGTACCAAGGTCATCATCTAATTCCGCGCAGGAATCCCCGATTCCCCAGAAATCACCGATGCTGAGGTCACCTTGACGGGGAAACTCCCCAAATTTACACGAAACACAACTATCACGCGTACTCAAAGAGCTATGAAAAGCCATCTCATATGCGCTTTCCTCACCGATCTCAACCTGCTTGCCGCCCTGTATACTCATATGGCGGGTGCTTGCTTTCCAACCATGGGATTTGGGCCGAAAGTCAATTAGGGTGACTGCATCATCGACGAGTGTAGATAATTCCTCTTGAAGCATCTTTGAGGAGGGAACACCATGGCACAAAATGTCAACCGTAAGCAAATTCTTATACGCTCGGCCCAAAAAGGCATTTAACCCGGCCACTTGACAGGGACAACCCGAAAACAATACAGGCCTTCCGGCAATCAGAAAATTTTTAACCTCCTGATAGACCATCCCAATTCGGCTTTGTACATATTTTGACTTTCTTAATTTTGAAATGCTGCCGTAATTATCTACGAAGATGTGCCGCACAGTTTCATCAGATGACCACGCCGCTCCAACAGCAACGCCGCCATTGGACAATACGGTTTCCACCAGAAGGGTAAAGGCTCCACCCGAGGAACTCTCGACACGGATAGCATCCTCCGCCATGGCAGCATAGCATGCTGGCTTATCCGTGTGATCTGTGGGAAAATCATTCAAAACAGGGCACACCCCAAGGCAGCGTCCGCAATCTACACACGCTTTCGCATCGATTTTTGCTTCGTAAAAGCCTAGCGTGTCGGGCTCCATATGAATGGCGCTCACCGGGCAGGCGTTGGCACATGCCTCGCACCCCGTACACTCCAAATTTTGTTCATGCAGGTGATTTATCATTGGGATATGATCCTTCCTCTTAGAGCCAACAGGTCAGCAAGCAGGCGATCCATGCCAGGTTGTACTTTAGCCCCTTTAAGTCACCCGGCCGGATCCTTCTGCAGACCACATGTAGGTGATGCTTTGTATCCTTCCACCAAGCCAGGTCTGCTTTTCGCCAGGAAAACATATTCCTGGTGTCAATAAAAGAAAATTTGAAATACATCGACAGTCCGGCCCGGTAAGCATCCCTGCTCAAGGGCTGCAAATGGTCGCAGATACAGTCGTAGGCGGCGTAGGCGTTGAATTGCCGGCGGTGCCATGAATCATGACTATTGGTCAAACTGGACGCTACAAATCGGTAGCGGTACAGCAGTTCCGGTAATAAAACGATTCGCTCCATCCCTGTCATTGTTACCAGCGTCCAGTGTTTGTCCTCGTAGGCGAACAGAGACTCGTCGAAAAGAGGAATCCTGCCTCCGTGAGCGGAACGAATGGCATCTGCATCCCAAACCTTGTTCCAAGGATATCCGCCGCCGCAGGCTTCATTGTCGCCGGCTATGGCGGCCATAGCCTCCTCAGCAGATAAGCATCTTGTCTGTTCCGATACAGGCGCAGGCTCCCAGTGTTCCTCTCCGCCTGTCATTCTGCCAAATACCGCACACTGGGCACGGCTGCTTTCCAGCGCCGTAATTGCCAACTCCCAGGCGTTCGGCTCCAGCAGATCATCTGCGTCTGTAAAGGTCAGATAATGCCCATCTGCGCGCAGTATCCCATTATTGCGGGCGGCACTGGGTCCAGCATTTTCCTGATGGATCACTAATATTCTCGAATCTTTCGCTGCATACTCATCGCACACTTTGCCACAGTCATCAGGGCTGCCGTCGTCCACGAGAATGATCTGACTGTCTGTTACCGTTTGAGCCAGGATACTTTCGATGCAGGGACGCAGAAATTCTTGCGGTGTTTTATATATCGGAACTACAACGCTTATTATTGGCGTTTTCATCATAGCCTCCCGCCTACCAGAGCATCCGCCCATCTTCAGTGAATCGGTTGTCTTTCTTCTTCTTGTATCGGGCCACCAAGCTATAGCCCATAAAATGTGTTTTGCGCAGCATATCAATAACTCTGCTGCCAATCCGGCCATAATACTCGGGAGCACGTTCGCGGATCATCTTGTCATAGGCGATTAAATCCCGTTTATGTTCCGATGTAGGTTCAATGTACATAAAGACCAGGTACTGCCAACAGCAAGTTCCCAAAAGCAAATTATCGTAGATTGCCTTTACTTCCGGCCGCTGCACTTCTTGCCCCATATAATCCAGCAGCGTATCGATCACAATGGTCTGCTCACCGTAGTGTTTTTCCATTCCGGCAAGGCTCATGCTTTGACCTACAGAGGCGCGGCGATAGCAATAAATCTCCATATCGAAAAAGGCCACAGTTCGGACGTGATTGCACACCTTCAGGACAAACTCGGTGTCGGTATAAAAACAATGCTCCGTGACTTGAACCTTGTCCCGGATACATTCGGTTTTAACCGCCAGACTGTGCATGAAGGGGGCAAAGGCGCCAATATCCTTCAATTCGAACCACTTCCACAGTTCACAGCCCGGATTGCAGTTTTCGTGGGAAAGTATCTCTCCGGTGGCGTCGTCATAACTGATATATGGAGTAATAACCATGTCCGTCTCACAGTCCCGCAAAGATTGGATATAAGCGGGCATATTGTGAGGGTTGTAGTAGTCGTCGCCGTCTACCTGACGAAAGTACTTGCCCCTGGCGTTCTGGATGCCTGCGTTTACCGTGGAGCCCCAACCGCCGTTTTCCTTTGAGATCAAGCGAAAGGTGTCGGGATATCGATCCACGTATTCCTGGGCCAACTTCGCGGTGCCGTCACTCGAGCCGTCGTCCACGATCATAACATCCAAATCATCCAAAACACCCGAGGCAACGAAGGCATCCAGCGTTTCTCGCAAGGTGCTCTCAACATTGTAAGCGGCCACGGATACGGACAGAATCTTTTCCATATTTCTCTCTCCTCTCTAAGAGCCTGTTTAAAATCTCCCCGCGCATGTCTTGGCGGCGTATTTTCCGCCCTGACTGCGTTAAAAATCCTTGCCATCCGTCAGGATGCCTGCGGATTTTTGCCTTGCAGGGCAAAAAATCCACTCGCCAATCCATACACGTCGAGATATTAAACAGGCTCTAAGAAATTATGTGCAAAGGGCCCGGACGCATTTCAACGCCTCGGCGATGACGACATCCATATCGTAGTACTTATAAGATCCCAGCCGTCCACCGAAAATCACGTTTCTTTCCTGTTCTGCCAGAGCCTTGTACTGCTCATAGAGCGCGTTGTTCCTCGCATCGTTGACAGGGTAGTACGGTTCATCCCCCAGCCTCCACTCAGCGCTATACTCACGGCTGATCACCGTCTTGGGCTGTGTGCCGAAAGCGAAGTGTTTGTGCTCAATAATTCTGGTAAAAGGGGTCTCGGCATCCGTGTAGTTTACTACTGCGTTTCCTTGGAAATTTTCCATATCCAGCACCTCTGTCTCAAAACGGACACTGCGGTACTCCAAAGCCCCCAGGCGGTAATCAAAGAAGGCGTCAATCGGCCCGGTAAAAATTATTTTCTCAGCCATGGCATTCCATTTTGCCCGATCTTGGAAGTAGTCCTCATTGAGCCTGACTTCCACCCCCTCCAGCATCCGCTCCACCATTTTGGTGTAGCCCTCAGTGGGAACGCCTTGAAAAAGTGCGTTGAAATAGTTGTTGTCATAGGTAAAGCGCACCGGCAGGCGCTTGATGATAAAGGCGGGCAGCTCGGTACAGGGCCGCCCCCACTGCTTTTCGGTGTAGCCCTTCACCAGCTTTTCATAAATGTCCCGGCCTACTAGACTGACAGCCTGTTCCTCCAGGTTCCCCGGCTCGGCAATCAAAGACTCCCGCCGTTGAGCCTTGATCTTTTCCGCGGCCTCCTGAGGTGTAACCACGCCCCACATCTTATTGAAAGTGTTCATGTTGAAGGGAAGATTATAAATTTCTCCCTTATAGTTTGCCACCGGGGAATTGGTGTAGCGGTTGAACTCAGCAAACTGGTTCACATAGGCCCAGACATCCCGGTCGTTGGTATGAAAGATGTGCGCACCATAACGATGAGTCTGGATACCTTCAATTTCCACGGTGTAGATATTGCCCGCGATATGAGGGCGCTTGTCAATCATCAGACACTTCCCGCCCTTGGCAACGGACTCGTGGGCAAAGACTGCTCCGAACAATCCGGAGCCCACAATCAGATAATCATAATTCATAGCAGCATCCTCATTTCTGTCCCCAATAAAAGTCTTTCAGCCGTTGGTAGTGGGGAAGGGAAAGATGGAGCGAGTTGGCCACGTGCAGGATAGCCGCTTTTTGCTTTGCCGGGAGCCAAAACATACCGGCCTGAGTTTTCAGCCAATTTTGCCACGCCTTGGCCAAACACCGTCCCTCTTTTCTGTCCTCCACATACATGTATAGCGTGGTGAAGTGGTCCCCCACCCCACGCCGGATACGCTCAAAACAATAGGAAAGAGCGGGATTGCTTGGTTCTATATTCTCCGTGCGCTGATATTCGCAGATGAGCCGCTTTAAAACTTTCTCCCGGTGGGTTTGATATTTAGCCCGATTTTTGGGAGATGTACTTTGGGCGGGATTGGCCACTTGGTAGCGGTAAATATCAAAAGGGTAGTAGACAACCGTTTTCGCGGCCAGATAGGGGAGAACCACATACTCCTCATCCACGAAAAACATCTCGTCCTGCATCCGGAACCCGCATTCCCGCAGAAATCCGGTGCGGTAGGTAGTTCCATGGATGCTTGGCAGTGTCTGGATGGGCCCTGCGAACTCGGTGAATACTTTACCGTACTTGATCCCCTGCTCCCCGGCCCGGACAGGGGTGGTCTCCCTTGTGGCCATATTGACGATCTGATAATCCGTGAGGACGATGTCAGCAGTACAGCTTTCCAATTCGTCCACTAGCCTGATTAGTTCGGAGGTGTCCACCCAGTCATCGGCATCCACGATGCGAAAGTATGTTCCTCTAGCTTGATCCATAGCTTGGTTAATAGAACCGCCATAGCCTCGACTGGGCCGGTTCACAAAGGTAAATATCTCTGGGCAATTATGTGCGTACGCCTCGATAATGTTTTTCGAATTGTCAACTGAGGCATTATTCAAGCAGAGGACTTCCAGACGTTCCTTTAATGCGGAATCCCGGTAAGTGGCCAGGTTTTTATCTAGGCATTGATCCATGTTATAGGTCGGGATCGCAATAGTCAGGACTGGCTGATGAGACATTCCATTATCCTCCTGTGCCATACTGGTTTTTCAGCTTACTCAGTAGACTCTCTGGTATAAATCCCACTATCAGCGGCTTGACCACCCAAGGCAGAGCACCCGGCAAGACTTTTAATTCCCTGAACCGCCGGTAACGGGTAACCGTTTCGTTCCAACGGTGGCCCATGGTCCGATTTCCCTTAGCTGTAGCAGGGATGGTATAGTCCATCAGGACCTCCTGAATATTCGCCCCTTTAAACTCCTTAGCGTAGAGCCGCAGGAGCAGGTCATAATCTTCACAGAGGACACAGTGCTTGTCCTCGGAATACCAATCCACCGCATCTAGCGCCTCCCGCCGGAAAACCAGGGCGGGATGGAGAAAGGGCTGGGTCATGTAGAAATCCCGTGTAGATGGGAACTCCGGAAAGGTTCGCTGCCCAACTTGCGCACCTGCACGATGTAAATTCACATTGCATCCAACAAAGGCAATCTCAGGGTGTGTCTCCAGATAGGTCACTTGCCTTTTCAAACGCTCCGAATAGGAAAAATCATCGTCATCCATTCGAGCAATGTAAGCTCCCTTAGCAACAACAAGACAATCGTTGAGGTTCTGGGGAAGAAACCCAGGCTCCCGCCCTTGAAGCAAGTGAATCCGGCAATCCTGCTGAGCTAGCTCTGCCAGCCAGGCCTTGGCTGACGCGGTAGAATTGTATTCGCAAATGAGCAGCTCCAAATTCCTGTAGGTCTGGTCCAGTATGGACTGGATAGCCTGCTCCAGCGGTTTCAGATTCTCCAACCGGTAACGTACGCCCATAATAACCGAAACCAGAGGTTCATTCTGCGGCGTACGCATCACACACCTCATTCGCCGAGCCAATGACCTTGACCTGGCCATGCTCCAACCAGATACAGCGGTCACACATTTCTCTGATTTGCTCCAAGCTGTGGGAAACAAAAAGCACCGTAGTGCCGCCGCCCATCAGCTCCAACATCCGGGCCTTGCTCTTTTCCTGAAAATCGGCGTCGCCGACTGACAATATCTCGTCCACAATCAGCACTTCCGGCTCCACCATGGAAGCAACAGAGAATGCCAGCCGGGCCAACATGCCTGAAGAGTAGTTTCGGATAGGCATTTCAATGAATTGTTCCAATCCAGAGAAGGCCACCACTTCATCGTACTTGCTCTTCAGAAAATTCTCTGAGTAGCCCAAAATGGCGCCATTGAGGAAAATGTTTTCCCGCCCCGTCAGGTCCATGTCAAAACCGCTGCCCAATTCCAGCATGGGAACAACGTTTCCATGAACACTAATGCTTCCCTTTGTGGGCTTCAAAATGCCGGAGATTAGCTTTAACATGGTAGATTTACCTGCGCCGTTGTGTCCAATAAGCCCCAGCGTTTCGCCCTTTTTCACATTGAAAGACACATGATTCAAAGCGGTAAAATCGTTGTACTCCAGCTTTCCCCGGAGGGCAGTTGTCACAAACTCCTTGAGCGAGAGAATGCGGTCATTGTTCATACGGAAGCTCATGGTCACGTCATTGACCTGGATAATCGTCTTACTCATGCCGCCACCTCACAGATACAGGACAAACTTGTCCTGGCTCTTGTGGAAAATTATGGCTCCCACCATCAGCATAGCCAAAGCCATGAGCATACATTGGGCATATACGATTGGCTCTGGAGAAAGGCCATCTAAAATACACATGCGTTCCGCCTGAATGAAGTGGTAAAGAGGATTGATCTGGTGAATAAATTTCAAATTGTCCGGCAGAATGTTTTCTGGGTAAAAGATAGGTGTGACATACATCCAAATCATGGCCATCACTCCCCAGAGAAACTGTGTATCCCGGAAAAAAACCATGGCAGAGGACAACAACAGCCCTAGTCCCAGGGTAAAGATGACCACACATCCCAAAAAGAAAAGAGCAAGAATTGCTGATTTGTGGAAGCGGATACCGGTAATAACGCACACCAAGACCATAGGGATAAGGGAAATGAGCAGATTCACCACAGAGGATATGACCCGAGTCAGAGGATAAATATACTTTGGCATATAGACTTTCTTGATGAGGCTGGCGTTACCCAGGATAGATGTGAGCGCCATACCGCAGGCTTCACTAAAAAAGTTGAAGGACACAATGCCAATAAGCAGGTAGGCAGGGAAGTTGCTAATATCACTCTTGAAGACTGTAGAGAAAATCATGTACTGCACCACCATGGTGAGCAAAGGATTTAAAAAGCTCCAAAATACGCCCAGCATAGATCTCTTGTACTTGGTCTTGAAATCCCGGCCCACCAGCTGGTTAATAAGGAAGTGGTATTTTTGCACAGCTATGAGGGCATTAACCACATAGCTATGTCCCTTCTTTTGCCGCCATCCAACAACGATGAAAAAGACCAGAACAGCGGCAAGACCAACGGATGCAAAGGTCCAGTAGTGCAGGCCTGTCCAAATGTAGTCGGAACCAGAAGCGGAAAAACACAGAGTGCCATTCATGTTCTCACCGTTCAGGAAAAGGGCAAAGCCTTCCTGCTTTTCAGCGGACAGGGACATTAACGGTGAGACGGCACTCCCAAGTTGGGAGTCTGCATAGATTCGCAACAGTAATGGGGTATTATATAGTCCCTCTAAAGGCTCCGCTGCGGTCAACGTAGTAAAGCCGCCTTCTGAGATAGCTGCCACATCAAAGCTCTGCTGCAACAGGAGTTGCCCACTGGCCTGGTTCCAGAGTTCCATGACGGCAGCACCGGCATTGGGCCGATAGTATGTTCCCCACTGGACAGACAGACGCTCCAACCGCTGAATCTTCATAATGAAGCTCTGCTCCACTATAGTACCTTGAACCAGTTCCACGATCCCAGATTCAGCCGCAGGAGCAGCTAGGTTCCCTCTGGACTCCCGATACCGCAGCTGATCTCCTGCCAAAAAGTAAAACCCTAGTACCAGCAGAGCATAAATCAACGCCACTGCTAGACTGGTTTTCCTTAAATTTACTTGTGCTTGAGTTCTACCGTCCATTCTGCTATTCCAACCTTTTATATTGTTTCGTCTCTTTTTCAAACAATAAATCTTGCTGTACACCTATCCATCGCTCTTGATGCAAGCCTTCATTGGGCACTGCCATTTTCAAGGAGACCTAGGTTTTCATACGCTGTAAGAAAATTTTGGATGTCCTCCTGGGACACCGAGACTCCGGACGGCTGATGCCGCCGCGTCTGCGGCCGCTCCGAGCAGATGATGTGCTGTCTGGTTTTCGCCATGGCTCCTCCTTTCTCAGGTTCGAGGCAAATTACATATTCTGCATCAGATATTTTCTCGATCACTCCAGCCGATTTCAAACTGTTCCTTCTCTAAAAGGCGGTTGTGGGCCTGCTCTACCAGCAGGGCGATGTTGTCCTCAATGCCTGCCCGGGTGGTCTGGTAGAGCCGCTTCAGACAGCGAGGGTTGCCCTTCTCCTCCGACACCTTCGCCGCCGCGCATAACTGGCGGATGATGGTGCTCACATAGGTCCGGCTCATGGGCGTGCCCTCCTTGGTC
>OFGR01002007.1_pt1 | contig 14509 bp, 10 predicted proteins | sample 1521811 | NCBI WGS metagenome assembly OFGR01 (sample SAMEA3504098, study PRJEB24116) | mouse gut metagenome | biome: mouse gut; feature: mouse-associated habitat; material: faeces | place: Denmark | collected 2011
ACACCTCGCCTATGGCTCGGTGTACCCGGTTAATACTAAATCAGTGTCCTGCGGACACTACCATAAGATCTGTGGAGCATATCTCAGAGAATAGTCTACGGCATGGGCTATGAATACACTCCCTTGCAGCATGTCAGGTTCAAGTACTCCTGTTATGGCAGTGCGACAAGCTATGTATACCACATCATTAGCAGAGGCCATAGCTATGCATGCCATAGCGAGAAGTGTCTCAGCTACACATCATCGGCCCTGTCCCACGTAGCGCGGTGCTGTTGTGAGGTTATCCAGAAGGAGAAATAGAGTGGCATGCGTTCTAACGAATGCTACAATTGGCATACTATTTTATACCGTGATTAGATTGTAAAGATTGCGCCTATGCCGAGGGTTATTATGTCTTTCAGGGGAATTGATGAATTAAGGAATTTCTGACGCAGATAAAGGTCACAGGTGGATACTTCATAGTATAATGATACTTTCCGGCTCATGAAGCGCTTTTCGCGGGGAATCAGGAATGATATGCGTTGTCCTAACCCAAAGTAAAAACGGATACGGTTTGAGAAGCCGTAGTAGCCGTCGGGATATCGAGAAGGTTCTTTCATCCAAAAATCACTGTGGAGAATGGAGTTTATCGATAGATTGACCGATAGAGGTGTTACCTGCCAATGCTGTTTGAATCTTATTTTCCACGGATTGAAGTATTCGCGAAGCGTAAATGTCCAATAATGGTGATAGTTGTAGCGTTTGGGGAGAAATCCCAGCATTAGGTGAGTCTCCCAGCGGTCGCCACATCCGTAGGCCCATCCGAAACCTGCCGAGATCATGCCGATACCACCGGCATATTGCACGGACACCATTTCCGGAATCAGTTTATGCCAGAATTCCTCGCGGCGTTGCAAGCGGCGTTCATATTTCAGTTCCGACAGGTTCTTTTCGATGATTGTCATCGAGTCGGGATACTGTATCGTATCTGTGTCCGTGGCCTGTGCGGAGCCGCTTAGACAGGTAGCCAGTATTACTGCTGCTGTAAGTATTCCGCGTAGCTTAGAACTCAATGTTTTCCCATTCATATCCCTCGTCGTTTATGGTGAATACGAAATATTGTCTTTTACCTGCGTTGGCGCATTGGAAGTATAGAATGCCGTTTTCAAATATATCCTTTACGAACATGTTATGGTTATGTCCGTTGATACAGAATCCGCGCAGCTTGCTTCCCGCGGGAATATGATCATTGATGTCATGATCATGGACCGGAGCATCCTCGCCCATTCCCGGATAGCGTTGCAGGTAATGATTGAACGGCTTGGCCACATTATTGTTGAATTGTTCGTCGTAGGGACGCGAATGCATTGCAACTACGGTGTGAGTGATTGTAGCCGGTTGTGCTTCGTTGATGGCAGCCACAGCCATAGCATCTTCCTCTATGAAATCGAGATCCGGCACAGGATGCGAGTAGTCGTACTCGAGGGCTATTGTATTAAGGCACACAAAGTGTGTATTGCCGACATTGAACGAGAAGTTTGTGTCGCCATATATATATTCAAATGTCTGCTTACCATTGCCCAGACAGTCATGGTTTCCTATTATTGTGATGTAGGGGATGCCTGCGGCGTCGAACATGTCGCGACTCCATACAAACTCTTTCGGCAGGCCGAAGTCGCTGACATCGCCTCCGTTTATTATAAAATCAATATCGCCACGTTCCTTTATCGAGCGTAAGGCTTCTTTCGTATCGTCGTACGAACCTTGCGTGTCGGTTATGAATGCAAATTTGAATGGCGGCTTTATCTTCAGGGCATCCAGCGTCTGTATGCTCTGTCGGTTGATATCGTGATTGCCATGTATGTCTATTGAGTATGGGTGGTATTCAAAATTATCGCACCCGCCGAGCGAGAGGGCTGCAAGCAGGGCGAGGCTACAGTTGCGTATTACTTTCATGATACAAAAATAATCAATCCCGATCTCAATGCAATGCGTTATTTCCATCTTTGCAAATTCATGCGACAATAAGGACAATGCAGTATGTAAGTACATAAACTAAACGTGGAACGGCCTCACGGTAGTTCCACGTTAGATAATAAACCAATCATTATCACATTTCTTGCAATGGAAAAAGTAATTTTGCTTTGTACTAATAAAACAACGTGTGTCTGTTATGGTTCACTTCAGGAGTGATTTTTTTGTAAACTTTTTGCAAGGTCATTATTAATGCTTTGATTTTCAGTATCTGAAATAGCGAAATAAAATATTAATAAAATGATATTTTTTTGTAGAGCCGTTGGAAATGGCTATATTTGTGATACGATAACAGGGGTAGAATGTGCTGATTGCAAATTTTAGCATGACTGTGCATGATTGCTGCACACTACAGACATTATCTTTGTGTTATCAAAACAGACAGAAAAATCAAAACTATCTTATATATGGAAAAACCGGATAAGACAAAGAAAACAGCGAAGAAAGGTGCGGCCACTGATCCCAAGTCGGCCAAGCTCGACGCACTTGCCGCAGCTATGGGCAAGATAGAGAAGTCCTTCGGGCGCGGCGCCATCATGAAGATGGGCGACGAGGTTATTGAAGACGTCGATGTGATACCTTCCGGCTCTATAGCACTCAACTATGCCCTTGGCGTGGGAGGCTATCCGCGAGGACGAATCATCGAGATATACGGCCCTGAATCGTCTGGAAAGACAACTCTTGCCATTCATGCCATAGCAGAGGCTCAGAAGCAGGGTGGTATTGCAGCTATAATAGATGCCGAGCATGCGTTCGACCGGTTCTATGCCCAGGCTCTCGGCGTTGATATCAATAACCTGCTGATCTCCCAGCCCGACAACGGTGAGCAGGCGCTTGAGATCGCAGAGCAGTTGATACGTTCGGCAGCAATCGACATCATAGTCATCGACTCCGTGGCGGCGCTTGTTCCCAAAACCGAGATCGAAGGTGAGATGGGCGACAAGAACATGGGCCTACAGGCCAGATTGATGTCGCAGGCCATGCGTAAGCTCACCGGAACCATCTCGCGTACCAACACTACCTGCATCTTCATAAACCAGCTACGTGAGAAGATTGGCCAGATGTTTGGTCCGACAGAGACAACCACCGGCGGCAACGCGCTCAAATTCTATTCTTCGGTGCGTCTGGACATTCGTTCACGCGCCCCATTAAAGAAAAACGACGTAACATTCGGGCGTCATACCGTAGTCAAGGTCGTAAAGAACAAGGTTGCGCCACCGTTCAAGACCGCCGAGTTCGATTTGTTCTACGGCAAGGGCATCAGCCGCGGAAGCGAGATCGTGGATATGGGTGTGGATCTTGACATCATCAAGAAAAGCGGCTCATGGTTCAGCTACGAAGGCAACAAGATAGCACAGGGACGCGATGCAGCCGTACGTGTGATGGAAGACAATCCCGAACTTTCCGACGAAATCGAAGCAAAGATAATGGAAGCCCTGCATGGCGGCAGTGCGATACCGACAAAGAAAAAGAGCGCTTCTGACGACGATGATGATCAGGACGAGGTTGTGGAAGCTGCCGGCAAGCCGGATATCGACGATCTGTTCGATGCCGACGATGACGAGTTCAAGATTGAGGATCTTTGATCAAATAGTTTATTGAACGATACACAATACAACGCGGGGCAACTGCCGAAAAATGGCACGTTGCCCCGCGTTGCAATTTCATTATAGGCTGCTATTCCGTACCCTGAGCCTCGAGTTCAGCGAGTATGGTGCGCAGCTCGTTCTCCGTAGTCGTGAGTTTGCCTCGGCACGCAGTCAGCAGAGCCGAAGCACGGCGTGTGAGCGAACTGAGACGGTCTATGTCGCAATTGTCTGATTGCATTGTGCGCAGTATGGCCTCCAGTTCGGACAGCGCCTGTGAATAGTTCAATTCTTCTATAGGTTTGAAATCTTCCATATTTTATAATAACAATCTCTAAGTCATTTTACTGTAGATTGCACTGAGCCTTGGGCAAAGGTTGTGGTAATTACTGTGCCGGGGCTGAGCCTGCCCGGATCGGTCACACATGCTCCGTCGGCCAGGGTGATCGTATATCCTCTGCGCAGTGTGGCCTCAGGCGAGAGTGCTGTGAGAAGTTCTCCGAGCGAGTGCAACCGGTCTTTACCGCGTGTGATAGCATTGGCCGATGCGTTGGCCAGTCCTTGAGCCACTAAGTCAAGTTTGCGTCGGTTAATGGCAATGCTGCCAGATCCTGCAGCCGCTATGAGGGATGCACAGCGGTCAAGCCGGGCTGCTGTGCGGTGTATGCGTTCGCGTGCGAGAGCCGGAATCTGACCTGCGTAGAACGCCAATTGTCTTGATGATCCCGACAGACGGTCAGATGCCGCATGCAGCAGGGCTGTTGCTATCGAGTGCAATTCGTCGAGCATGGCATTGCCTCGTGCGATCAGCCATTCGGCTGCGGCTGTAGGCGTCTTCACGCGTAATGCCGCCACATAATCAAGCACAGTCTCATCACGCTCATGTCCGATACCTACAATCACAGGCAGTGGAAACTGTGCCACATGAGCGGCCAGTGAATAGTCGTCAAGAGTGGCGAGATCGCTTGTAGAACCTCCTCCGCGTATTATCACCACTGCATCCCAGGCTTCCTGCTCCGAAGCTATCCTGCCGAGAGCATTAATGATACTCTCTGCGGCCTTTTCGCCTTGCATCACGGCGTCGAACAGGCGCGTCGTGAAACGCAGGCGGTTCGGGTTGGAGTACAGTTGGTGCATGAAATCTCCGTAGCCCGCCGCCCCGCGTGCCGAGATTACGGCTATGCGGTTGACTGGCACGGACCATTCCAGCGTGCGGTTCATGTCCAGTATGCCTTCGTCCCTGAGACGGTTGATTATCATCATGCGCCGCCGTTTCAGGTCGCCCATAGTGTACGACGGATCTATGTCGGTGATCACCAGCGACAGACCGAACACACTGTGGAAGTTAGCCGTGACACACAGCAGGACCTTCAGTCCGGTGGCAAAGTTCTGCCCTGTAGCCTCCCTGAAAGCCGCAGCCATCCATGCATAGTTGTTGGCCCAGATGATGCCACGGTTTCTTGCCAGAGTGCGTCCCGTGGCGGGATCTTTGTCCACAAGCTCCATGTAGCAGTGTCCGCCGCGCACGTTCACGTCGAGCAGTTCGGCTGTGATCCACCGGCGAGTCACCACCGGTGCGCTGACCAGTCTGCCGATCTCGGCATTGAATGCGCTTAGCGATATTGCCTCGGTGCGGTAGTCCATCATTGCTTTGCGGGGGCGAAGCTTTTGCCGTTCCAGACGAATGTTATTTGCTCCTTAAGCAGCGGCTTGAGCATCTCCCTGTCGTCATCGTGGAAATATCTGTCCATCGTATTGGTCAGCGTCAGCAGTCCGGTTTCCGGTTCATAGTCGGCTGTCCACATCATAAAAGGCAGTTTTTCCTCCACCTGTGTACGGTTGGCTGCTCCCTCGGCTGTGAGCCACTGCTTCAGTTCAGGTTCTTTGAATATCTTTTCCGGCTTTGATACCGGTTTCCAGTCCATGTCGTAGAAGCGTATGTTACTGTCCGGCACAGTAAGATCCAGTGTTTCGATCACGGCTACGACGGTGTCGGCTGATGCCGGCAGAAGTGCGATTGTGTAGTCCGAGGACTCCCCGAGTCTGAGCGACAGCTTCATCGGTGTCTCGCCCGTGACACGAGCCTTGCCGCCGATGATAGAAGCCGAAGGCCTGTCGCTGCCACTCCTGTAATAGTCGAGCATGTCAAGGCATGTGAGCGAATCTACCAGAAACATTCCCGGCGAGGGAGTGCGGCATAGCATTCCGGCTGCTGTAGTCTGCGAATGCGCGCAGCAGCACGCAGATGCGATAGCTGCTGTGCTCAGGATCAGATGTCGTAGCTTCTTCATATGGATCAGGATTTTATCTGATTGTCTTTTTCGGTTTTTTAGACTTGCGTTCGGATGCGCGGGCATAGTCTTTTTCCGTATTGGCTATCTCGCTGAACAGGTGCTTTCCCATAAATTCGCTTCCACGCAGGGTATTCACCACCCGGCTTGCGTCGGCTTTGCGGACGTCGAACAGCGAGTATGTAGGCAGCAGGTCTATGCGTCCAACGTCCACGCGGTTGCCCGGGATATTGCGGTTCAGCAGTTCGATCAGGTTTCCGGCGAAGAAGCCGTCGGCCTTGCCTACGTTCACGTAGATACGCGCCATGCCGCGGTCTGCTGTACGGCGGTCTTTCTCTTTGTCGTTCTTGGGCTTCGTGCGGTCTGATTTCTCACCCTTGCGTCCCTTTCGGTCGGATTTTTCGTCTATGAAGTCGATCTTGGGTGCATCCTTGTAATATTCGAGCAGTCGGTTGAATTCGAGCGAAAGCACACGCTTTAGCAGATCGTCGTTCGACAGCCAGCTGAGTTTGCGCGACACGCCGTGGAAATACTTATCTATCTGCTCGTCGTCCACCTCCACACGTTCCAGTCTGTCGGCCAGGTTGTAGAGCTGCTTTTCGATTATATGTTCAGGAGTCGGCACTTCCATGCGCTCGAACTTCTTGCCTATGATGCGCTCTATGTCGCGCAGTTTGCCTTTCTCACGCGAATGGATTATAGCCACAGACACACCTGTCTTTCCGGCGCGGCCGGTACGTCCTGAGCGGTGGGTGTAGACGGCTGTATCGTCGGGCAGACCATAGTTGATCACATGCGTAAGGCTGTCCACATCAAGTCCGCGTGCGGCCACGTCAGTAGCCACGAGTATGCGGGTCACGCGGTCGCGGAATTTTTTCATCACCGTGTCGCGCTGCTGCTGCGAGAGGTCGCCATGCAGAGCCTCGGCGTTGTATCCGTCGGAAATCAGCTTGTCGGCTATCTCCTGCGTGTCGCGGCGTGTGCGGCAGAATATGATGGCGTAGATGTCGGGCGTGTTGTCTACTATGCGCTTGAGTGCGAGATATTTATCGCGGGCGTTCACCATATAGTAGATATGGCGCACGTTTTCAGCGCCTTCGTTGCGCGTACCCACTACAACCTCCTCAGGGTTGTTCATAAAACGCTTGGCTATCTTAGCCACTTCCGGGGGCATTGTGGCCGAGAACATAAGCATGCGTCGGTCGGCAGGCACATGGTCAAGAATCTGGTTGATGTCGTCGATAAAGCCCATGTTGAGCATCTCGTCGGCCTCGTCGAGCACTACGGTGCGCACATCCGAGAGATTCACCACTCCGCGGTTGATCAGGTCGATCAGACGTCCAGGTGTAGCCACTATTATCTGCACCCCGCCTTTGCGCAACGCGCGTATCTGACTCTCTATGCTCGAACCGCCGTAGACCGGCAGCACCGAAAGATTGTCTGTATACTTGGAAAAGTCGGCCAGGTCGCCGGCTATCTGGAGACACAGTTCGCGGGTAGGCGCTATCACCAGCGCCTGAGTGCCGCGCATCGCTGTATCGGTTCGTTGAATCACAGGTAGTCCGAAAGCTGCAGTTTTGCCAGTGCCTGTCTGTGCCAGTGCCACAACGTCGCGGCCACCTTCGCCAAGCAATACCGGAATTACTTTCTCCTGTATAGGCATTGGGTTTTCAAACCCCATTTCCTCTACAGCTTTCCTCAAATCGGCGCGTACGCCTAAATCTTCAAAACTCATATATATAAAATTAAATTTGTGTGTCCTGCCGTGGCGGGACACGTATGCAAAATCATGCTATATTGCATGAAGATGCAATATAGTACAAATGTACAACAATTATGCGGGTATTTTGGCATTGTGGCATGTAATTTTTCCAGCGAGGCAAAATTCGCTGTCGTGGGCTACACCTTCATATAATGCCCAAATAAATTTGGCATTGCCTCAACTTAATCGTATCTTTGCCATGTAAACCGACACACTGCAACACATTTCCAATACACACATCAACACAATGGACGAGACTGAAAAACATTCTGACCACACGAAATATAAAACAATAAAAACCGTTCTGGCTGTTATGGCATTGCTGCTGATAGCGATCGTTCCTGCATTTGCCTCCTATGCAGAATCCGGGAATACGCAGTTTCAGGACGGAGAGTTCGATTTCGCGTCACTGAGCCGGTTGGAGCATCTTGCTTTGGCCTGTGAGCTTGACGGTGAGTATTATTATTTCTCGCGATATAACTGGAATAACATCCCGGCCGATGTCAGAAGCCGCTTTACCAAAAAGGGAGTGGTAGTCATTGGCAATGGAGAGAAATTTATACTTGACCTGCATGACAATGGGGAAGAACTGACATGGGATGAAGCTATGAGCCGTTACGGCGAACGTCTGCCAACCTTGAGCCAGGGCGAGGCGATGGCTGCGGATTATGATGCTATCAATGCTGCGATATCAGCCTTTGGAGGGGATAAGGATCCGGAGTGGTATTGGACAAAAACGGAGTGTGAATATAATTCTTCCATCGCGTGGATTGTTATTATGTCTTACGGCGATGTCTACGAGAACGATAAGGCATATATCGTCAGGGTTCGTGCGGTGTCTCCTATAGCAGACGATTCTCCAGTGGCAAAAACGGAACTTTCGCAGTTCGATTTTGCGTCATTGAGTCAGTTGGAGCATCTTGCTTTGGCCTGTGAGCTTGATGGTGAGTATTATTATTTCTCGCGATATAACTGGAATAACATCCCGGTCGATGTCAGAAGCCACTTTACAAAAAAAGGAATTGTAGTCATTGGCAACGGAGAGAAATTTATACTTGACCTGCATGACAATGGGGAAGGACTGACATGGGATGAAGCAATTAGCCGTTACGGCGAACGTCTGCCAACCTTGAGCCAAGGTTATGCGATGGCTGCGAATCCCGAGGCTATCAATGCTGCGATAACAGCTTTTGGAGGGGATAAAGATTTTGGGTGGGCTTTTTGGACAAGAACCGAATATGAACGTGATGTTTCCTGCGCATGGAGCATTTTTATTTTAGGAAACCTTGACTTCTATAAATACGACAAGACATATACGCTCAGAGTCCGTGCAGTGTTTACTATTCCTGATGAGGCTCAGCACAAATAAATTTGGCATTGCCTCAACTTAATCGTATCTTTGCCATGTAAACCGACACACTGTAACACATTTCCAATACACACACATCATCACAATGGACGAAACACGCATCAGCGAGGCGGCGCTTCCGTCAGGCACACGGCTTTCCAGTCCGCAGAATACCTATATCATCGACAAGGCCATAGGCGCCGGGGGCTTCGGCATCACTTACCGTGCGTCGGCAACTGTCATGGTTCAGAATATCGAGATCGATACGTTCTTCGCCATCAAGGAGCATTTCATCAACTCGCTCTGCGACCGTCAGGACACGCGTGTGGTGTATTCGCGTCCGGTGAGCAAGCAGGTCGAGGGCAGCCTGAAAGACTTTATTTCCGAGGCGCGCCGCCTGCAGAAAGTTGGCGTGAGTCATCCTAATATAGTGAGGGTCAACGAGGTATTCGAGGCAAACAACACTGCCTATTACATCATGGAATACCTCGAGGGCGAGTCGCTGCAGCGCTTTGTGCGAGCTAATGGAGGCCCGCTCTCCGAGGAGCAGACACGCCGCATCATGCTCCCTATCATCGAAGCCGTGGGCGCGCTCCATAAGGCACACCTAACGCACCTTGACATCAAGCCGGTTAACATAATGATTACCCGCCGCAAGGACGGCTCGCTGCGTCCGGTGCTGATCGACTTCGGCCTTGCCAAGCACTACGACGTGGACGGCGCGCCCACATCCACGATTAATACCCTTGGCTGTTCGGCCGGCTACTCGCCCGTGGAGCAATATGTGGGCATAACCTCATTCTCACCCACAGCCGACATATATTCTCTCGGCGCGACGATGCTTTTCTGCCTCAGCGGAACAACACCTGTAGTGGCCAATCGCATCACCCGCGCCGATATCGAGGAAGCCATACCCGCAAACGTATCAGAGGGCATGCGCCAGGCCATACTCGGCGTAATGGCAAAGAACGACGCTGACCGCACGCAGAGCATCAGCGAAATGCTTCATCAACTCGGCGGCGAACTTCCTCCTGCCGATGGAGGAGATGGCGGTAGCGATGAGCCGCCTCAGAAAGTAGATTCATTCGTAGAAGCTACAGATGTTATAGCAGATGAGTGCACACAAACTAACGCCAAAGGAATGAAGATGAGCGTGGCTTTGGGGATTGCTCTACTTGTGGCTATAGTTACATTCTTCTGCCTACGAAGCTGTAGAGGTGGTGAGGATAAGCAAGATATTCAGGGCATAGTAGATACTCTGTATACTGAAAAGCTAATACATTATGATTTTGAGTCATTGAGCAGTCTTGAACATCTTTCTTTAGCTTGTGTTCTCAATGGAAAGTATTATTATTTTTCTCAGGCAAACTGGAGCAAAATCCCATCAAATATAAAGAGTAAATTCGAGAAAAAAGGAGTTGTGATAGCCAACAAGGGAGAACAATTTATTCTTGACCTGGAGGATAGTGGAAAAGCCATGACATGGAATGAGGCTATGAAACGTTATGGCAACCGTCTGCCAACCAAGAGCCAAGCAGAAGCAATGGCTGCCGATCGTGTGGCCGTAAATGCTGCAATTCTGGCTTTTGGAGGAAATAAGGAATGGTGGTATTGGACAAGTGCCGAATACGATTCGTCTTATGCTTGGCTTGTAGGAATGGATAGCGGAACGATATATAGCTACAATAAGGCTACTACATACAAAGTTCGCGCTGTTTCTCCTATTGTAGGCAGTTCTTCTGAGGCCGAAACGACACTTTCGCAGACAGGTGATAAGGAAAAGTTGCAGTGCGATTTTACATCTCTCAGCCGCCTTGAGAATCTCGCTTTGGCCTGCGTGCTTGATGGAAAGTATTATTATTTCTCTCAGGCCAACTGGAATAAAATCCCCGCCGATGTCAAAAATCGCTTTACTAAAAAAGGTGTGGTAGTCATAGGCAACGGCGAGAGGTTTATCCTCGATCTGCACGACAGTGGCAAAGAAATGACCTGGGATGAGGCGATGAGCCGCTATCGCTATGGCAACCGTCTGCCAACCAAGAGCCAAGCTGAGGTGATGTCTGCGGACTGTAAGGCTATCAATGCCGCGATAACAGCTTTTGGCGGAGATAAAGATCCGGCGTGGTGGTATTGGACAAGCGCGGAGAGTGAGAGTAATCCTTCCCTTGCGTATGTCGTTTATATGGGTAGCTACAGCTTTAGTGACCCCATTAAGACCGGAAAGTACAGGGTCCGCGCTGTTGCCCGTGTTCCGTCGTCGGCGATATAGTCCCTTTGAAATTTGTTTTGTGGATAAATCCCTATTTGCCAAGAAATTCAAAGGTATGTTTATGGCTTAGTCGAAAATCAGTGGAGTGTCCGTTAGGACACTGATTCATGCTTGCGTACCACTGCTGGAAGCGTCCTACTGATGCCACACCCCAGTCCGCATACCATCGGGTGGAGTGTCCGTTAGGACACTGATTAATCAGTAACCGGGTACACCAAGCCACGGGCGAGGTGTGCCCGGTGGAACATCCTCCGCGCTATGGCGTCCGTCAGGACGCCGATTTATACCACGATCTCTTGTCGGCCGTACCTGTGTGTCGTTAATCGGTGTCCTACCGGACACCGGATATTTCCATTGGACAGCCGGGCACACCTGCGCTTCGCTTCGGTGTACCCGGTTACTGCTAAATCGGCGTCCTGCGGACGCCCCAGTGTATGGACGTGCATACCACAGAGGAAAGAATTCTGCGGACGCCCCAGTGCATGGGCGTGCATACCACAGAGAGAAGAATCTCACGCAGGAGCAGCTTGGTGAGCTTATGGGTGTGCAACGTGCGCAGGTATCAAGAATAGAGAACGGGCATAATCTGACAGTCGGAACAATCATCAGAGCATTCAAAGCTATGGGCGTTCATGCAGCTTTCTCTTTTGGAGAAGTGTCGTTTTCTCTTTGCTGAGTTAATCCGAAGTTTCAGCTTGCTTTGGCAATCAGGGCAATTGTATAGGCCACATAGCAAGCGAGCATCACTGCGCCTTCGGCACGGGTGAATGTGCGTGTCTTTATCAACCGGCCGAAGACATAGAACAGCACCGACGCGCCCGTGAGGGTGAGCAGGTCGAGGTTGGTGATGCCCGACATGGGCAGGGGTGACACCACAGCCGACAGGCCCAAGACGAAGAATACGTTAAACAAGCAGCTGCCTACAACATTTCCCACAGCCAGACCGGGACTGTTTTTCATGGCGGCTACAATCGATGTGGCAAGCTCGGGCAACGACGTGCCTGCGGCCACTATGGTTACGCCTATCACGGCCTCGCTGACGTCAAGGGCGCGGGCCACGCCGGTTGCTCCCCGCACGAAGATTTCTCCACCGCCCACAAGTGCGCCGAGTCCGCCGAGAATCATCAGCGCAGACTTCCAGCCGGGCAATGCGGCCACTGTAGTGCCGGAGTCGGGCAGAGGCTCGCCGCCCTCGCGGGCTATCGAGAAAGTGTAGCGCATGAATATGGCGAAGAACAGGAGGAGCAACAGGCCGTAGGAGCGGGTGAGCACGTCGGCAGGAGCGCCGTCGAGAATGTGCGCATTGCCGCAGATAAGCACCACAAGCGACGACAGCACCACCAGCGGGATTTCGTTGGTGAGTATGCCGGGCTGTACCTTGATGGGTCGGACGAGGGCCACTGCGCCTACGATGACGAGGATATTGAAGATATTGCTGCCGACAACGTTGCCTATGGCGAGACCTGCGCTATGGCGCGCGGCTGACATTAGGCTGATCACCAGTTCGGGGGCTGATGTGCCGAAAGCCACGATGGTGAGACCGATGACAAGTTCGCTTACGCCCCACTTTTTGGCTACCGACGAAGCGCCGGAGGTCAGATAGTTTGCGCCGCCGAGGATGAGCGCGAGGCCGGCTATGAGCAGGAGTATGTCTATAATCATAAGTATGCGGGAATGTGTCTGTGGGCTTTGGATGCTTTATAAACAATCAGACCCGCTGCTTGGTGCGGCGGGTCTGATAATATATTTCAGTTAATGTCGGAATACCGGATTAGAGCTGAGGACCGGCGGCTACGAGTGCCTTGCCGGCTGCGTTGTTCTCGTACTTCTTGAAGTTCTTGATGAAACGCTCTGCCAGATCCTGGGCTTTCTCTGTCCAGGTAGCGGGATCGGTGTAGGTGTCGCGGGGATCGAGGATCTTAGGATCTACGCCGGGCAGTTCGGTAGGAACAGTGAAGTCGAAGATAGGAATTACCTTGGTGGGAGCTTTGAGGATAGCGCCGTCGAGGATAGCGTCGATGATGCCGCGGGTGTCGCGGATAGAGATACGCTTGCCTGTGCCGTTCCAGCCAGTGTTCACCAGATAAGCCTTTGCACCGCTCTGCTGCATCTTCTTAACGAGTTCTTCAGCGTATTTGGTGGGGTGCAGTTCGAGGAATGCCTGACCGAAGCAAGCCGAGAATGTGGGGGTAGGCTCGGTGATGCCGCGTTCTGTGCCGGCGAGCTTTGCGGTGAAGCCGCTGAGGAAGTAATACTTTGTCTGCTCGGGTGTCAGGATAGATACGGGAGGCAGTACACCGAATGCATCGGCGCTGAGGAAGATTACGTTCTTGGCTGCAGGACCTGCGGAGATGGGCTTAACGATCTTTTCGATGTGATCGATGGGGTAGCTTACGCGGGTATTCTCGGTCACGCTCTTGTCAGCGAAGTCGATCTTGCCTTCTGCGTCTACAGTAACGTTCTCGAGCAGAGCGTCGCGGCGGATAGCAGCGTAGATATCGGGTTCGCTTTCCTTGTCGAGGTTGATAACCTTGGCATAGCAGCCGCCCTCGAAGTTGAAGACGCCGTTGTCGTCCCAGCCGTGCTCGTCGTCACCGATGAGGAGACGCTTCGGGTCGGTGGAAAGTGTGGTCTTGCCTGTGCCGGAGAGACCGAAGAAGATAGCGGTGTCCTTGCCTTCCATGTTGGTGTTGGCAGAGCAGTGCATGGATGCGATGCCCTTGAGGGGGAGGTAGTAGTTCATCATGGAGAACATACCTTTCTTCATTTCGCCACCGTACCATGTGTTGATGATAACCTGCTCACGCGATGTGATGTTGAAGACAACGGCTGTCTCTGAGTTCAGACCCAGTTCCTTGTAGTTTGTCAGTTTTGCCTTGGAAGCGTTGTAGACGATGAAGTCGGGCTTGAAGTCGGCGAGGTCCTCGGCTGTGGGGCGGATGAACATGTTGGTCACGAAGTGAGCCTGCCATGCAACTTCCATGATGAAGCGCACTGCCATGCGGGTGTCCTTGTTAGCGCCGCAGAAGCCGTCGACAACGTAGAGCTTCTTGTCGCTGAGTTCCTTGACGGCAAGTTCCTTGCAAGCCTTCCATGCTTCTTCAGAAGCGGGCTTGTTGTCGTTCTTGTATTCTTCGGTTGTCCACCATACGGTGTCCTTGGAGTTTTCGTCGAGAACGATGAATTTGTCCTTGGGCGAACGGCCGGTGTATACGCCGGTCATTACGTTAACGGCACCCA
>OFGR01002010.1_pt1 | contig 14504 bp, 9 predicted proteins | sample 1521811 | NCBI WGS metagenome assembly OFGR01 (sample SAMEA3504098, study PRJEB24116) | mouse gut metagenome | biome: mouse gut; feature: mouse-associated habitat; material: faeces | place: Denmark | collected 2011
TGCTGGTTAAAAACAGCCTTGATAGTATATGAGCATCAAAAAAACGCTGTACTAGCTTCCCTGAAAAGACTGATTGGATATATTCAAAAGAATACATGTCAAATAGAAATTTTGTTATTGCAGATCCAATCTTCGAAATTTTTTCATTCATTTTGTCCTTCTTTCCAAAATACCATATAAAAGTATCGAAACCGTCAGCTATCCGTTATAGAAATCTGACTATTATATCATAGAAATTATTACAACATTGCTAACTTTACGGATGCTGACAAGAACTAATTTTCTCCCACTTTTTTCAGTTCTGCCACTTATCCTGATACCAATATCACATAATGAGCCCCGCCAACTATACAGCCCTTTATAATATCCCTGTTTAGTATAGCATACATCACTATAAAAAACACTTATTATTCAAGAACTGATGTCCATATCTATTCCGACCAACTCTGCCTCATATCTATACAACTGTATATGTCAGCCTTCTAAATGAGCCTCTTTCGTTTCATATGTCTCATACTTTTGATTGATTAAATGCGCTTTTGCCTGATATAGTTTCCATCCGGAATCTAACGGCAGCATTAGTTGCTGCTCTGTCATCCATGCTAAAAAATCGGGTTCTGCAACAACATCAGATTCCGAAGAAATAATCTCAAAAAATTGGACATATAAAACCAGGTCATCTCCCACAATATAAGTAAGAAATCCTATTATCTTACGCCAGTCCTTTATGCTGTTTATTAGCATATTCTTCAATTTTAGCATTATTTCTTTTTTAATGTTATCATTATCCTCTTTTGGTAACCTAAACAAAATAGCTGCAGCTAATATGAAATCATCTACTTCTGACATAATATCCAGATCCAGAAAGAACTTTTGCAAAAACATTTCCAGTAATTTCACTGTTTCTGAATCTGGTTTGTTCATGCATTCTAACAGGATTGTGTTTCTGTCAATTTCTGATAGAAAGTCTTGTCCCAATATTCTTTGTATATCTTCTCGATTATTTTCTCTGGGAAGATCTTCTTCTTTCACTTGAAAAGCAATTACTTGGAGTTTGTTTATCTCTTTTCGGTAATTTTTATTGAAGAAAGTATCCCATTCATTTCTGCTGTCTTCGTGCGATATCAAAAATTCATATAATATATCATATGATTTTAGCCATGAACCCAGTCTTTCCCCTATTTTCCTGATGATACATTGAATTTCCTGGTTCCTGGCCTGGCAAAAAAATTCGATGGACAGTTGTATGGAGCCCAGTAGACAAATACGTGTTATGTTTATCTGTGAAGGATCGATAACATCCGATGTTTGCATGTATGCTATGGAAGTATGTCTTGGCAATATATTTTTTGCACACTGACTCAAATTATTTTTGTACTCACTTAAGGTACCTGCTCCAGAATGAACGTGCTCAATTATTTCATCAAATATCTTGTCTGTCCAGATATATGTCCAGATTATTTTGTCCTGAACAGGCACCGAAACATATTTTTCATTTACTTGCATAATGTAGTATACTGTTCTTAATAATGAAATATATATCTGACCATAATCAGAATCACATCCACCTTCCATATAATCAAGCATACAACAAAATTCATTCTCATTGCACTCACAATTGTTTTGTATAATCCATGACAAATAGTGAAGGCGACGGATAGGATTTAACGCTTTCTCAAAGCTGAGTCCCTTTTCCATTTGAATCGGTAGGGATGATACTATCTTTTGATTATCACATATAAAAGAATTTTTATATTCATAAAACTGCTGAAAATATGAGATATCAAATGGCAGTAAATAAACTGTTGAATCCATTTCAAATATCCATCCTTCTCTGATGATCCGTCGGATCAGTCCGCTTATAAATTTATCACTTAGAAAAACTTTTGCTTTCAGTAAATTTACTGCATTAGCATATTGATTTGTACTGATCTGTTCTATGGCATTCCAGTCAATATCACAATCCAGATAATCACAGGCCTTTCTGACTTCCTTAATTCTCACCGGTGCATTATTATGTTGTAAACGTGCTCCAGGTTCACAATATAGCTGGAACGAACATTCCTTTTCTTTTTCAAACCAGCTTATTTTAAATAAAGGCCATAGCGGCATGGAATATTCCCATGAAACCTTGAAAAGAGTATTGTCATATTTTTTATCCAGAATAAGATTTTCATTTGTTCCTAATGCATCCTCAATCCACCCTTCAAAAATATTATGGGGAATATAACAGTCCTGACTTATATGGACAACTTTTTTGTAAAACTTCTGATATATCGTATTTATTTCATGATCCTCCAAAACCCTTTCACGCAGAAAATCCGGCATATACTGGATTCCATGACTCATTGAACGTTCTACGATGAATAATTCATTAGTCTTATTTAGAAAACGTTTTAAGGAGTTATGCATTTCATGTAACAAAGCGGCTACAATTTCGTCCAGTAACCTGTCATTAATCTCTAATAAATCCGAGATTAATGAATATAGCCATTTACTATAATTTGGAATTTCATTGATATTGCCAAAAAATAATGTACCTTGTAAAATTAAATACAATATAGGAATTATTATTAATGCATCTTTTGACAAGTCTTCTGAAGCGGTCTCAAAAATACTTTCCCCAAGTCTTGAATAGCGTAAGAAAACCCAGTCTGAACAGGCCGTTTTTTTCTCCAGTGCCATGTCAGACACCCATATCATATCAATGATCCTGCCAATATTAAGCATATGCATAACAAGATAACATTTTTTTTCTGAAAAATGAGCTCCCAGATGATAAGTGCCACTATATTTGTCCAGTAAATAGAGTGATTGCTCCATATACTCTCTAAACAATGATAGCTGTCTGGATTCAGCAAGATTCCCATTGATGACAGAAGAACCAACCAGTCCCTGGTATACCAGTTGTTCACTGACAATTATAAATCCTGCTTTTCTGTTAATAAATTCCCTATAAGATTTAAGATATTGATTATCATTGATCCATTTATTATCATGCATGGTTTTAAGAAGATGCAATGTGCTGTATATGGGCAGATTGTTTATCAAGCCGTAGCTTTGTATACAGCGATCCTCCACACAATAAGGAATATTTTCCTGTATAGCCGTTGTAATCGCGGAAGTCAGTAAATCACAGTACATACTTTCAGACGGGCTGATATCTGCACACCACTTTATCTTTCCGGAATTTGTAAGTTCTTTTAATTTATTTTTTAATAATTCCAGTTTATTAGAAATGATGCGTTTTTTATTCTGACTTCCTAAGTCAGTTATAATCTGAAGCTTGTCTTCTTCAAATAAGAGAACTTCATACGAATTACATAAATTATCTAAAATATTATTATCATATAATTCCTGCGCTGCCAGAATGCTGATAAGTAATTTACATCCCTGATATTTTAACAGTTCCACCTTATCCGGACGAATTTCATCTGCATTGTAGCTACAGGAATATCCTATCATAAATAATGCGGCACATACTTCGTTTACAGAAACGGCATAACTACTGTGGCGATCAGAGTCAACCCAGATTGCACCATTTTTCTGGGCTGTGTAATACCGTATGTTTTCATACCGTTCTGTTAAATCCAATCCACTTAAATTATCCGGATAAACACATTTTACAAATTCCAGATGCAGGAAATTCATACAATATTCCAGCACTTCATTTTGATGAAGCAATACATCTGACTGTCCCCAGCACAGCTTATCCTGTTCTTCTAAAATAACAGGATTGATATTAGACGGAACATATATGGTTGAAACATTCGATGCCAGGATATCCAGCATATTTAATTCGTACAATAATAAACAGGATGTATAATCTAAAACAATTTTATCTAAAATGATGTCAGGATTCATTCTGATATAAAGCCCGCCAAAAAATAACATAGAAAAATGTTTCGTATCATTCCAGTTGTCATAAAACATACCTGATAATAAAACATTTTCCATAACATCCAGATAAACATGAAGTGGAATTTCTGCATGATTATATTTTTTCAGACATTCCTGCCACTGTATATTTGCATTTTTGATCATGTCTGTGAATTCTTTTAACGATATTTGTTTTATGTTATCAGAATCAGAGTGGTTTTTCATGAGTTCCAGCCAGTATCGTTCCATGACATCGCTCCTGCCTATATTTGCGGCACTGGTAGCCACCCACGCCAACGCCCCTGGTGAATAATGGGAAGATTCAACATATTTCTCGGCATATTCTAATGACTTTTGGGTATCCATAAATTGAAAATATCCACTCAGCCGTTGATATCCTACTGGTGAAAGTTTGTTTTTCTTTTCTACATCCTGCAATACCCGGATTGCACCAAGTTTATCTCCTGTTTTTATATACAGATTGGCAAGCCTGTGTGCAAAATCTTCTGTCTGTATTTTAGGGAAAAGTTCTTCTCCTGCACGAATCGCCTGATTGTATTCCCCTAATTTTTCTAATATGTCAACTTTAATTATCTTTATCTGCTGACTCAATTCTGCAATACCCAGTTCTTCTATATCCTGGACACACCTGTAAGCATCTGCATACTTTTCCATATGGTAATAAGCCTTCATTTCATAAAGATATCCATAATAATTATGGTGCTTCTCTTTTAAAATCCGGGCATACTCTAATGATTTGTTCCAGCTTCTTATTTCCTGACCATATAATATTATGTTGATGATATCCAGTGTCAGTCCGGTATCTTTGTATATGGATTCTAACTCCTGTAATATATTTTGATTGGAATTATTTTCAAAAAAGCAGCTGATACGCCTTTTGTGGATTTCGCTTAGAGAAGTATCCTTCCTAAGCATATCTAAAATCGTTCTTTTTTTCTCATTATTTGTTTCCAGCCTGGCTATCTCATCATACCAGTAAACCATATTTGAAGAATCCATAAAGAGATTCTTATATTCAAATAAAAGGGATTTCGCTTTTTCTGGTTCCCTGGCTATTAAATAATACTCTGTTAAGATAATTATATAGTTTATGGTATTTTCTTTTTTCTTTATGAGGATATGTAACTTTTTTTCATATTTTTCATCTTTTTTCACTTTACCACACAATAGATCCAGCAACAGGACTACTGTATGATCTGGATTTTCATTGCGCAGCAATTCCAATGGTTCTGCCGTATCAGGAAATAAACTGTTATCAATTGTAAGCGCATTAATCCAGCAGGTTAAAAAAATCTCTGTTTTTTCCCGGTCCTGTAAGCTGTATGCCCTGTTATAAGCAAGTTTAAAATCTACCGCAGCTTTTTTAATCTCTTCTCTCATATCTTCAGGAAGAAAAAATATTCCGTTAAAATATAATTCAGGACAGATAGTATTTGATGAATCATATACCTCCCCAGGTACTGCACTCCAATATTGGATTAATGCCCTGATGAAATAATAATCAGCTATTTCTGCATTTTCTTCTATTGCCTTGTTAATCGTTTCCTCCGCATTCTTAAATTCATGCTGCAGCATATAAGCAATGGAAAGGAGATAAAGGGTAATATCATTTTTTCCATACAAATCTTTATTTAATTCATACATATTGATTGCGGCTGCCCCGTCATTCTGATTAACGCATATCTGCATATAAATATTCAAATGATACAATGAATCTACCGGCATTACCAGTTTTCTGGCATCTTTATCGTCCGAATAAAATGAGCGTAACGCCAAAAAAGCCCTTGCATCAAGGGATTCATCATACCGAACAGCCTTATGGTATGCTTTATTTGCGGCAGTTACATTCCGAACATCCTCTAATATCCAGACTGCCTGTTTTATTAAAAACTGAGCCTTTACTTTATCTGGGACATTTTTATCGTTCTGCAGCTGCTCAATTTGTTCCTTTAATTTTCTTTGAGCCTCATCCCTGTATCCCTTATGGTGTAATAAAATAATTCCATCCAGTATGGCATTGTATGGGTCATAACCAACATCAGACATACCCGTGGCGTTAAAACCGACATTCTGCGTTGTCTTAGGTTTAATAGCCATATTTCGTTGCGTAGCTTTATATTTTTCCACAAAAATGCCATGTCTGTCAAAAAAACGAAGCTGCGATTTTACACTTATTCCCTCTATATATAGGACTTCATTATTAACTATGCCTTCCTGCGCAATCAAACCTAAAACATAAGCCTCTTTCTTGTCCATCAAAGGACTGCCTGAAAATCCCGCAAAAGTTTTATCTTTGGCATATTTGACTTCCAACTGTATATCATACCTTTGATCAGTAACTGGCTGGGAGCGCCCGGTTGATTGCAATTTCACTCCGCTTATATCAGGACGATTCTTCCCATATCCTAACATATGTATTTTCTGAAACCGTTCTATGTCGCAGCTCATAAACTTTACCGCATCTATATTCTCTACACTTTCTTCCAGTTGAAGATATACATATTCATCTTTTTCATCCGCAAGGCTCCCCGTTTCAATAACAGAAGCTAGTACTTCTTTGCCAGTTCCAGCTACTACTATCTGTAGTTTAATTTCTGCTGGTGGCTCCTCATAGACCTTCTTAATGCAGTGATAAACTGTTATGGCATGATTTGGGTCAGTCAATATCGCTGTCCCATACTCTCCCCCGCAAATTAATCTTGCAATATTATTATCAATCATCCGTATCATTCTCCAGTTTACCAATTCCATTCAATAACGGAATATCGTAGTTTTTAATAATCTGTGCATTTCCCTGTGACATCGTTAAAATGTTAGCAACTATTACCGGCGAAGGATGCCCTGTATGTCTTCCATCCGTGGATATCAGGTAATATTTTACATCTGTCCGCTGTATAAATTCTTTAGTAATATTTTTGCCAGAACCATGATGAGGCAGTTTTACAATATCTATCTTATCCGGAAGATAATCCTTAAATCTGTCAATGGCACAATCTCCGGAAAAAAGCAGGGTCGTGTTATTATAAGATATGAGAAATGCAATCGAGGAACAATTTGCAGGTTTTGTATCCATGATATCATCCTGCTGTTCAGCTAAGGATTTCCAGTCATACTCCTGAATATCATTATTATAAGATATTTCCTTTACAATGGTTACCCAGTCGTCATGTTCAGTGATGTATGCACCTTCAAATGCGTCATCAAACAAATGGTTATCACTTATGATTACTTGTCTGCATTTTGATTTTAACGACATGATCCAGCGGTCTGCCAATTCATTTAATACTGCCTGTGTAGGATTCAATATCTGTATGATAACATTACCATAATGGATCTGTTTCATCCCATCTATACATATGGCACTCCCTTTCACAGAAGTATTCCAGTTATAATTATTTTTAATTAGAAGTTCTGCAACACTGTCCCCCTGTGTGAAACTTATATCATTTATGCCGTCTTTATTGTCAGAAATTTCGTTTTGATTTGCCAGCATCTGAAGAATATTTTTTTCATAAAATGGCACTTCTTTTTTCTCCCGTACTATATCTGAATGCCTAAAACCATTAAACCATACCTCGTCAATGAATATAATATTGGGTTGTCGGGCATTCCCGTTTTCCTGTAGCAAAACCTTGATACCATTGATATGATCCTGGTCAATATGGGAAATGACCATCAGATTAATATGTTTATTTTTATGATTTAATTCTTTTAAAAATGGACAAAGCGATTCATGATATGTTTCTGCAAAACCACCATCTATTAGTATTCTAAAATCTTCTCGGATAAATTCAATGAAAAAACAATCACCTGATTTAGCCGGAAACATTTTTATATCGATTTCATGATATTGCATTGTACAGCCTTCCTCATGTATTTTTTATTCTACAATCTGTTACCATTTTCCAAAACAGAAAACTCAGTGTCTGCTCCGTATATTAAAATACATTTTTCCCATTTCAGAGATATCATTGATGACATTCTGTAACAGATAAAAATAGCCACATTTTCCCATATCCTATGTAAATAATATACCATAACATTGACAACAGATGCAATCGAACGCTAATTAAAAAAACGACAATAGAATCTTGCCAATGTTAACCGCAACTGGCTTCCCACTCATGTCTATTACTTTATGCCAGTGAAAATACATCAATACTGGACTACATTTCAGTAAGGGAATGTCTGATAAGATGACATTTGCTACTACAGGATTCTTTCGAATTTTTCCTTTGATCTGTTTGGAAAACTGTCCTGAGGCGAGTAGTTACATATTGATTTTGCCTTTTGCATATACTATAGTAAAGTATATATAAATAATTGTTCCCAAAAGGCAGGTTTAACGAATAATAATAATTCTAAGAAAAAACAGGGAAATAATCCATATAATCAATCATTTCCCTGTTTTTTGACTTATGTCCTTAATCTGTTTCTGTTTTTTGCAGTCAGCCAGAACGCTTTTTCCATTTCAGGTGTCAGCTTAGGTGAATTTTCATCTAAGGTTATCGGTTGTTTTCTTGCCTCTTCAAGCATTTTTATCTTAATTTTTATCTTAAACAGAAACTACCCTGCAGCGTCTCTTATAACACGCAATCCCGTATTTGCGGATGGTTGTCATGCCGTCATCAGCTAACTTTTCCCCATAATTCCTGTCACGAATCTGTTTCAGCGCTTCCTTACAGGCGTTGTCAAACGCTGCATTCTCAGCGTATTTCAGTTCGATGACAATGCCGGTTTCCCTGTCCTCCACTTCCACGCTGATATCGCTGTATCCATCGCCGGACTCCGCATTGGACTGGACATCCCATCCGTCCATGTTTCCCAAAAGGCCAAGTAAGATACCATGGTAAAAATTCTCTTTCATTTCCTTTCTGACATTTGTATCGCGGATGCTGATTGTCTTTTTCAGGTAGGCATTGAATCCCTCCTCGATGGCCGCCGTGTCGTTTTCAAGGAATGCCCTGCAGAAGCCTTCTAGGTTTTCCATATTTTTTTCGGTTTCCCACATGAACCATTCACGGATCTGACGGATAAAAATCCACCGTATTTCCCTGTTTGGGATGACAAGTTCGGTCAGTTCCCCGGTCTGTGCACTGCGCTGTGTCAGGTACCCGGTAGTAAAAAGGATACTCCACAGGTTATTCGGATTGGAATCAAGATCCCGGTAAGTCAGTTCCTGGCGGATTGTCTTTTTTATGCTGTTTCCGTTAACCAGCTGTTCGATATCGTTTCTGTCCGCTGTTTTTGCTTTGCTTAAAAATCTCCTGATAATATCATTGCTGCTCGTGTTTACCCAGTAATTCTGCGGTTCCGTCACACTCCCGTCGCGCAGGTCACCGCAGTAATTAATCACATCCCACGGACAGTATATTCCCAGATCGCCAAACAAATAACCGTCATACCATTCCTTAACAGCATCATACTGGTCTGAAAATCCATAATATTCCAGCATCTGCCGGACTTCCACATCCGTAAAACCAAAATATTCCTTATAACGCACATCTTTTACAGTGTATATTTTGAAATTATTGAGACCGGTAAATATACTTTCCTTTGATATCCGAAGACACCCTGTCAGAATTGCAAACTCCAGGCTGTCGTTTGTTTTAAATGCAGCGCCAAACAAAGTCCTGACCAGTCCGACCATGTCATCGTAATATCCGGATCTGTAGGCATAATCAAGGGGCACATCATATTCGTCAATAAGCAGGATTGTTTTCCGCCCATAATGCTTCTGGAGAAAGCGTGACAACAACAACAGGCTGTTTTTCAACAGGCTGTCCTTCATTGTAAAAATGCCGTCACTGCCTACATGAATCATTGCATTATACTGCCGGTGCTCTGTTTCAGACAGGCGGTCACTTTCTGAAAGAAATGGAAACTGCAGCGCCTCCTGTCCAATAATGCTGCAGAGCATCTCTTTGGCGCTGGAAAAAGAATCACTGGCAGCGTTTTTTAGGCTGATGGAAATAACCGGAAATTTCCCCATGTATTCCATGCACAATTCTTTTTCCTTTGAAATTTCAAGTCCGTCAAAAATTGAATTGTCACTGCCTGCTTCAAAAAAATATTTTAGCATACTCATGTTCAATGTCTTTCCAAACCGTCTCGGACGGGTAAACAGGTTCACATAGGCCGGATTTTCCAAAAAATCCCTGATAAGTCCTGTTTTATCCACATAATAAAACCCCTCCTTACGTATTCTTTCAAAATTCTCAATCCCCATGGGCAGCTTTGTGTGCATTACCATAACCCATCCTTTCTGACGAAAAACTATTTGTTTAAAATTCTTGATATCTTCAGGAAATTTAAATATCCTTTTCATATTAAAATGCTGTATTATCATACTTTTCCCTGTATTTGTCAATAGTATATCACACATCATTATAGAAAGCACATAATAATTCTGGAATATGTCGTAATTGCCATAATCTTTAAATCAATTAGGTATACCTGTTGTGATGATTCAGCCATGATATTCAGCGGAATTGTATTGTCATTGTGATATTTCTTGTTTAATCTCTCAGGATCTAATTCCCTGTAGCTCTGCTGCGTAACAAACTTTTTCAAATAGTAGAGGTGAAATTTATGGAGGTAGGAACAGATAAAGACCATGTTCATTTCCTGATACAATCCGTGCCAATATACGGCCCGCAAAAAATAATACAAAGAGTGAAAAGCATAATAGCCAAAGAAGTATTTGCCAAGTGTCCCCAGGTGAAGAAAAAATTATGGGGAGGAGACTTTTGGACAGACGGATATTATGTTGCGACAATAGGGGAGCATGGAAATGAAGCGGTGATATCAAAACATGTAAGAGAATAAGGACAAGAAAAAGCGTATAAGAAACTCTATCAAAGCGTACTGGATCCAAAACAGTTGAGCTTATGGGATTATATGTCGTGGAGCCACCCTTCAAATGAGGCTGTAAATTTTTCTGTGTCTATAGAGGAAAAATCCTTCTGGTCAAATCCAGATATGTACAATACTGTGTCGAATCTTGAGATCGATTTGTTGTCGATTTATCCTACTGATTATAGTATTGCCAATCTGCACTCTTTTATACAGATTTTTCTGATTTTTGCATCAAAAAAACATCCCGTCTGCTTCTTTTCGTGGGCTCTGCCCACACCCAGCCTCTGGAGTAAGGATGGAGGTTTCTGGCAATACTATAAATGCCGACGGGATAAGGAGGGGGACAGCGGCATTCCTTTCAGGATACGCTGCCTCAGACCTTCCTTTTTACAGATACTGTGTCAGTCGTTCTCCATAGAGGACTGTCAGCTGGTTCAGTACCTGATCCCGGTTCTGATATCTTTGGGTCCACTTCTTTGCCACATTCAGACTGGCCAGGCAGGCGGGGAATCAAATTACATTATATGAAAAACTCGTGCTGTGGCAACTTTATTCGGAAAACACTTTACATCGTTTTTTATAGCACGCAAGTCCATATTCCCTGTTCGGAATGGCCAGAGACGATATGCCCTCCTCATCCTCCCCGTCCTGCGTCAGGTATCCTGTCGTAAAAAGAATGCTCCAGAGATTGTCAATATCAGAATCCAGGTCGCGGTAGGCCAGTTCCTGGTGCACCATCTTCTTCACATGACCGCCGTTGATCAAAAGCTCGATTTCATTCCTTGCAGCGGCGTCCGCCCCTGGACAAAAATCTCCTGATAATATCATTACTGCTCGTGTATACCCAGTAATGCTGCGGTTCCGTCACACTCCGTCGCGCAGGTCACCGCAGTAATTAATCACATCCCACGGACAGTATATCCCCAGATTTCCAAACAGATTACCATCATACCATTCCTTAACAGCATCATATTGGTCTGAAAATCTATAATATTCTAACATCTGCAGGATTTCCAGATCCGTAAAACCAAAATATTCCTTATAACGCACATCTTTTACAGTGTATACTTTGAAATTATTGAGACCGGTAAATATACTTTCCTTTGATATCCTCAAACATCCTGTCAGGACTGCAAAATTCAGGCTGTCGTTTGTCTTAAATGCGTTTCCGAACAGGATTCTGACCAGCTCCACCATAGAATCATAATATCATGACTGGTATGCCTTATCGAGCGGCACATCATACTCGTCGATCAGCATGGTAACACTTTGTCCATAATGCCTTTGCAAAAGTTGTGACAAAGTCTGCAGGCTGTCCTTTAAAAATTCATCGGACATGGTAAATGCGCCCGTTTTATCCATAGAGACAAGTGCCTCATACTGACTGCGTTCTGCGTCATCAATCCTGTCACTTTCCAACAGGAACCGAAACCGCATTGCTTCTTTCCCTTTAATTCTTCGGAGCATTACTTTTGCATCTTCAAAGCTTTCCCCAGTCGCCCCTTTTAATGTAATTGAAATAACCGGAAATTTCCCCATGTATTCTTCCCACAGCTCTTTTTCCTTTGAACTCTCAAGTTCCTCAAAAAGCATGCTGTTGTCAAACGTCATGCTTCGAAAAAATATTTACTTTGAAATTAATGCAATACTGTACCATGCACAATGCGGTCAGCGCTGATATCGTTTGACTTATTACTGGACCTTTGGAAATTCCATAGACAGTATCACGGAATAATAAAACCGTGGCATGAAGTGTATATCAACGACATTATCCCGGACGAAATCCAATGTTTTTGTCTCGTACTTGCGACGCAAATGTCGTAACTTTATTATGAACTTTCTGTAGCGCTATTGATACTTTAAGAGATTTGTGGCATACTATACAAGAAAGTAGCGACGTGATTGTCGCAAGTATGAGGTGACTATGATGATTAAACGTGATTCTTATTTGAATCGCATGATTCACAACATGTGGAATGGCGAGGTCAAGGTGATCACTGGTATCCGCCGCTGCGGAAAGTCGGTACTGCTGTTTGATCTGTTTTATGAGTATCTTCTTTCGCAGGGAGTCCAGGAAGAATACATCATAAAAATCGAATTAGACCAGCGGCGCTTCTACAAATTCAGAAATCCGATCACACTTTGTGAATATGTCGAAGCTCTTGTTGCAGAGAAGAGAGAGGAGAAATTTTATCTCTTTATTGACGAGGTTCAGCTTACCACAAAAGTTGTCGACAAAGAAAACGGTGGGATTGAAGTTTCCATCTATGATATGCTGAATGAACTCAGAGCATATAAAAATTTGGATGTATATGTGACCGGCAGCAACTCCAAAGGATTGTCAAAAGATATTGCTACGGAGTTCCGTGGCCGTGCCACTCAAATCCATGTGTTCCCACTGTCCTTTGCTGAATTTTACGCTCATGCAGGTGGTGACGAGCGCAAGGTTCTGGAAACCTATATGCTTTACGGCGGCATGCCACGCCTGCTGGCGTTAACTGATGAAAGGGATAAAAAAAGTTATTTGTCCTCTCTGTACAGCGAATTGTATGTGAAGGATATTACAGAGCGTAATGGTATTGAACGCGAAGATATTCTGAATGATATTCTGGATTTCCTCGCTTCTCAGATCAGCTCTCTGACCAACCCTACGAATATTGCCAATGCGCTGACCAGCATGAAGAATGAAAAAGTCAACTCCACGCTGGTTTCAAACTATGTACAGCACATCATCGATTCGTTCCTTGTTTCTATGGCGAAGCGATACGATGTGAAAGGAAAGACCTATTTCAAGTATCCCAACAAATACTATTACACAGATATTGGTCTTCGCAATGCCAGACTGAATTATCGCCAATACGATCCAGGCCACATTATGGAAAACATCATCTACAACGAATTTCTGCGTCGAGGATATTCCGTTGACATTGGTGTAGTGACTGACCGTACCGGCGGTGCAAATGTGCAAAGAGAAATCGATTTCGTCGTAAATGATGCAGACAAAAAAATCTATATCCAGTCTGCCTTCCAGATGGATACAGATAATAAAGAATCCTCTGAACTTGCATCTTTGATTCTGACAAAGGATTTTTTCAAAAAAATTATTGTCCGCATGGATATTCCTCATAATTTTTATGATAACAACGGAATCTTCCATTGCAATCTGATAGACCTACTGCTTGGGCGAGTAGTATTGTTTTAATCAACAAGGAACCGTCACAAAGCAGCTATCTTATTTTGTGGCAATGTGTTTTCATGTCAGCAGTACCAAACGCGAATTTCTGTCTGAACGGTGTACTAGTCTCGTATTCTTTCCAAAGTCTGTATAGAATGGCGGAATCAGCATTGTACTCTTATCATACTCGGCAAAAAGCTCTTTAAGCACCGGCTTCATCTCATCTCCGAGATACGGCAAAGTGTTCAATTTATGTGTCAGTGCATCGGATTGTCTCTGTACCGCAAGAAACGTATCGAATTCCGGGTCAGTCTGCGGAGCAATGACTTCTCCCGCCAGTTCTCTTTCAAATATATCCCTCTGTCTGCACCCCTTATCTGATGAAATTCGTAAATGTTGCCTCTTCGTACTCAGGCTTGGTAATCCCTGCGTTTTCAGCAGCTTCCCCGGCTTTCAGCAGATATGCCATGTTTGCGCCGAGCGTACGCATGGTCTGCAGGCCTTCCTCGTCCTGTCTGGCTTCTTCCGCTATAAAGCCGTGGATCTGATTCCAGTACTGGGAAGAAACCAC
>OFGR01002011.1_pt1 | contig 14498 bp, 13 predicted proteins | sample 1521811 | NCBI WGS metagenome assembly OFGR01 (sample SAMEA3504098, study PRJEB24116) | mouse gut metagenome | biome: mouse gut; feature: mouse-associated habitat; material: faeces | place: Denmark | collected 2011
TAGAGCACTTGACTTTTAATCAAGTTGTCCGGGGTTCGAATCCCCGCACGCTCATGACAGATAATAACCCGAAAATCCAGTAAAAATAAGGATTTTCGGGTTATTTTTTGTTTTCCCCGTCGTTCTTTACTCTAACTTGTTTTTTATAGCAAAACTATAGCAAATATGGTGTTGCTATATCGAAACTATAGCAGGATCATAGTGCAATGGCCTTATTCAATTTCTCCTGGACAGCCTCTTTTTCCTCGTCCAGGTGTGCATATACTTCCATTATCATTTTAATATCTGAGTGCCCATCAGCTCTACAGCCTTTTTCTGACTGATTCCGGAATAGTAGAGCATTGTGCAGTAGTTGTGTCTGAAGATGTGCGCCGTAAGACCAGTGATCGGCTCAGCTCCTATTATTTTTTCCTTTTCGCTTGTAACAGCGTCGTTCATTTTTTTGACGATCCTTTCCCACATCTTAACGTATTGGGTTTTAGAAAGAACCTCCGTATTTTTTCCGGGAAAAAGGTAAAAAGTATTAATGGATTTAAGGTATCCTTTCAAATAAGAAGAAACTGATTCAGGAATGGGAATTGTGCGGTTCCCAGCATCGCTTTTTGCACCTGTTTTCACAATAGGCGTATTCACATCAAACACAACGGCTTTATTTACGGTCAAGATTTTTTTCTTAAAATCTATGTCCGATTTCGTAAGAGCGAGACACTCCCCGCGGCGAAGTCCGAAGTAAAACAACAGCATTGCAAAAGTGTTTTCCTGAGGAGTGAAATCTGCTTTTTTAATAGCCTCTCTTTCAAGCCCTGTCAAAGCGCGTTTTTCCGCCTTGTGCCGTTTTGGCAGCGTTACTTTTTTCGCGACATTTTCGTATAGCAGCTTATCATCAATGGCACTGTTAAATATTTGAACCAATGTCATCTTTATGATCTCACACGTCCGGGGGTGCTCCTGTCGGTCGTTGATAATTCTTTGAATATCAGAGCGAACAATCTTATTAAGCTGCAGGTTTCCAAGCTCAGGTTTTATATGGCAGTCAATTGTGTTCTTGTACATTGCCTTAGTATTAATTCTGGCGGTTGACTTGTACGTGTCGAGCCAAGTGTCCGTATAATCTTTAAGCAGCATGTCGGAATTCTTGACAAGCTCCCCGGTTTTCATCTTCATCTTAAGCTCGACAATTTTGTTTCTCAACTCTTTTTCTGTTTTTGCTGCCAAGAAAACATTGTCTGGCCGGCCATCGGGCTTATATCCGACCATCACAGTTGTTGCATACCGACCGTCTTTTCTTTTCTTGTATTTCCCCATAGTATCATCCTCCTTAAAAATGGGTATAAAAAAAACAGCCAGCCGGAATGTATGTTCCGCTTGCAAGCTGCCTCCGAAGATGATACAATATTTTTGCAGGGTATCATTCTACGGAGTGTTACAATAAGCCGTTCAGTGTTGGTAGCACTGGGCGGTTTTTATTATACTTTCCACCGATGCCCGCAATTTTGACAAACCGCATATGTAACTGTATTCGTCTTCTTTCTTAGCATAAGCGGAATTACTATTAAAAGTCCTAAAACTGTACATGCAAGCAGTATGTATAAGCATATAGTCAAACAACCTGTCCCCCTAGATTCACTTACAGTCTGATATTGAATATCAGAACCTCCGCATTTTTTACATACCATAACTTTCTCCTCTCTTTCTTTTAATTTTATTAAAACGCTTGCTTGGGTGTTATCTCATTAATAAAGCACATTTTTCAAATGTATCCTTTATTAATTCTTCAATTCCATCCAATTGTTCCAGATCGTCAAAGTAATATTCGCACTCATAATCTGTATCTTCAAATTTTCTAAGAGAAAGCATATTTCGATTCTTTTGGAAGAACACTCGGCATATCCACTTGCTAGACAATTCCCCAATCTGCATATATGAATATCTCGATGTTTTCTTGTATACAATATTCAAATTCGTGCTAAACATATTTTTTATGTAGTCCATAGTCTGTATTTCTTCAACGGATAAAATAGGTTCCTTTGGTTTGTTAGGTGATTCTAAATCCGGAGAAATAACAGAGCTTATTTTTGATGTTATTGCGTCATTTGTATATTCATTGATTGCAGTTTTAACCATACCTCTGAATTTGTCTAATACAGCTTGTGTTTTGGTTCCTGGATAAACATTCTTTATTATCGCCTTAACTAATTGGTCAGAAGGCTCATTAAACTGCTTCTCTATAGACTCTTTAATTAAATTCATATACTTTAAGTCAGAGGCATTGCTTAGTATGGTTTTTAAATTGAAATTGTCTTTATGAAATTGCTTTAATTCACTTATTTTATCTTTCTTTAAATCCAACAAGTTAAATTCAAAGAATGGCACAGAGTCCATTTTGTTCGATTCCTCCAAATCGGAATAGAATTTGTACGAAATTCCATTTGTCAATATTCCAAATTTCGCCTTAGTTACCATAAAATAGCGAAGAAGCTGATTCATGTGCTTTAGTGTTAATTCTGTATTAGCAGACTTAGCCTCTATAAGAATAAGTGGATCTCCATTATTAAGAATAGCGTAATCTACTTTTTCGCCCTTTTTTATGCCAGTATCAGCAGTAAATTCAGGAACAAATTCAAGTGGATTAAACACGTCATATCCTAGAATTTGGAGGAAAGGCAATATTATAGATGTCTTTGTGGCTTCTTCCGTACATATGTTGTCTTTGATTCGTTTTATCCTTTCGGAAAACTGTGTAATTTTTTCATTGAATTCCATATAGTACCCTCTTTTGCGACCTTGCATTGAGAATTTGTATTATAAACGCTGCAGCGGTTTAATCATTCCTCAACTTTTCCAACTACTTTACCAATCAAACGCACATCCTCATTTCCCGGAATATCGTCATATTTTTTATTTCTGGAAACGAGTCCATTTTCCCCATATTCTTTCAAGAAACATTCATTATTGATAGTGAATATGCCGACTTCGCCCGGATTTATGCGCTCTACCTTTTTGATATACAGCTTTTCACCGTCAGAGTAGTCCGGTTCCATGGAATTGCCATTTACGCCTATAATAAAGTCTGCGTTTGCGTCCGGGGCTTGAACGGTATCTGATGGAATGTCGTCAAATATAAATCCAGTTCCGGCGCAGGCAATCTTCCCATAATAAGCCCATAACCTTAATGGAACAATTTCCTCCGCAACCTCCATATCCATCTTCTGAACCTTTTCCAACTGCTCTTTTTGCTCCCTCAACTTCTCCGCAATAGCATACTCCCTATTCAGTACCATATCAACCACGCTTGCTCCGTCTGGGGAGTGGGTGGAGATGAAGCGGTATTTTTTTATCAATTTTAATTCTGGGATAGATACTTCGTCCTCTGGAATTGTTGCTTCTAAAAAATAGGAAGCTGTTACATGTAAAATTCCACAAATAAATGAAAGGGTGTCAAGGTCTGGCTTGCTCACATTGTTTTCCCAATTACTTATAGTATTTCCAGTTGTATTTAGCTTTTTTGCCAATTCCGATTGTTTTAATCCGGACTCGACTCGTGCCGCCTTTAATTTTTCTCCAAAAGTCATTGTATTCACCTCTTTTCATGTTTCATAGTACAACATTATTTAGAAAATGTAAATATTAAATCACAAAAATCTTGAGATTTTTTTAGAAAACCTATTGACATCACAATATATTTGGGATACGATACATATAAATCCCAAGAAAAATGTGAGCTGAGACGCGGAGACATTCTTGTAACAAAGACCAAAGGGCATACAGTTGTTGTGCTGACGAATGGGAAAAATGCAGGAAGCGCAACGAATAACAAAGACAAAGGAGGCGGTGATTACATGTTTAGTGTAAGTTTAATCAAAAAGGGTAGCAAAGGAAAAGAAGTTCTTCTATTTGAAAAGGTTGCCAAGGCAAACGGGGATTACTCTGGAAAGCTGGATGGCGAATATGGCAGCGAGTGTGCGAAAGCATGCAAAAAAATTCAAAAACGTGCTGGATTTAAAAACAAAGACGTTGACGGCGAATGCGGCTCTAAAACATGGCCGGAAGTTTTAGGCTTGAAGTCTGTATAAAAATGTGATAAAATCCCATTATAGCTATATTATAGCTACGGGCAAGAAAAGTCCTTGCAAATTGGGCGAAAACACTTTTTTAAAATTTGACTTTTAATCAAGTTGTCCGGGGTTCGAACCCCCGCACGCTCATTTTTACTATGATAATATACGCGGATGTGGCGGAATTGGCAGACGCGCTAGACTTAGGATCTAGTGGGCATCCCGTGCAGGTTCAAGTCCTGTCATCCGCACTAAAAAAGATACCAGGTTTGCTCCCAAGGCAAGTCTGGTATTTTTGCATGCACAATGTGCTGAAACCATAATATATTAAACTGTAGAACTATATCAGGAGAAGATTATATTATGGAAGAGAAGAGAGCGTTTCTGGCAAATGAATGTGATTTTGCAGGCGTAAGGCCGATTATGGTGGATTTGCCGTATCCCGCGCTGCGGGTGGAGGGTAAAAACCCGGCATATGCCAATCTGCTGAGCATTGATTACTGCGGTGCGGTATCGGAGCTGTCTGCGATTACCCAGTATATAAACAATGAAAACAGGATGTCCTGTGAGAGGTGCCCATTGGCAAAGACGATATTGGGAATTGCGATGGCCGAGATGATGCATCTGCAGAAACTTGGTGAGCTGATTGTGCTGCTTGGCGGCGACATTGACTTTGCGGCGAAGTTCCAGAACGGGAGGAAGAGGCAGTGGACGCCGGAGTACCTTAATATGCCGGACAATATAGGAAGGATGATCGCCGCTGACATAGAGGCTGAAAAGGGCGCGATAGAGCAATATCGGATGCATATGAAGATGATGAATGATTGCTATGTGAATGCTGTGCTGGCCAGGATCATCAAAGATGAGGAATATCATATCATGATACTTCGGTCATTGGAGTATTAAAGAGAGAGGCGTTTCTTTTGTGAAACGCCTCTCTTAATTGATAATATTATGCTTTTGACTTTTTCATTCTGCCTTTTATGATGATTGCAGAAGAAATGTAAGAGATGATCAACAGCGAAGCCCACAATGAAATGTTGTTCAGGTCGCCGGTCTTAGCGGATGAAAGAACTCCGCCAGAGCCATCTGTGCCGTTTCCGTTAGTTCCATTGGTGCCGTTAGCGCCGTTTCCGTTAGTTCCATTGGTGCCGTTATTGGAACCATTATTAGAGCCGTTTGAATTATTATCATTCGCATTAGGCTTTACGCTCGAATCATCATCGGTCTTTTCGCTAGTCGTAATAGCAATCTCTCCTGCGCTGATTTCGGAGGCCTCATAGTTCTCTGTCTCGGCATAACGTGCTACGAAAGTGTATTCCCTGTTAGCGGACAATCCGGTAAATGTCGGGCTGTCCTGCCAGGTCTTTCCGCCGTCTTTACTGTACTGTGCTTTCGCCCCGCTTATGGGACTGTTAGGAATCGTCTCAAGCGTGATGCTGGTAGCGGTTTTTGTCTTTTCTGCCGGAACCGGAGGCGGATCCTGCGTAGCTTTCACGACTGTGGCTTTTACGGCGATAGGAGAGGTCTCGCGAATGTGTTCCTGCTCATCTCCTGTTGTTTCGTCTTCTTCAGTTCCTTCTCTCTCAGCTGCCTGGGCACGAGTGGTAGGAGCGTCCGGATCGGAATCATCTTTGTCGCCAGTGCCGCCGGTGTTGTCATCTGGATTGCCGCCGGGATTATTGTCATCCGGATTGCCGCCAGGATTATTGTCATCTGGATTGCCGCCAGGATTATTGTCATCTGGGTTGCCGCCAGGATTATTGTCATCCGGATTGCCGCCGGGATTGTTGTCGTCCGGATTGCTGTCATCCGGGTTGCCATCTCCTGAACCGTCGTCCGGCTTGTCATTGTAGGAGACAATAAGCTCTGATTCATATGTGCCGACATTAAGTTTTTCTTTCGTCTGAATTTGCCATTCAGTTATAGCTTCAGGCTCTATGGTAGTAGCGCCTTCCGTAATTGTGAATCCTTCCGCGGATAATTTCATGCCTTCAATTTTTATAGGAATCGTATCATGGTTTTGAATGATGATTTTTCCTGTACGCGTCGTGCCATAAGTGATTCCTTCAAAATCGTTGCCCTGTAAGTCAACGGATATGGAAGGCCCTTTGTGAACTGTGACTTCTGCTATTTCACTGGCAAAAGCTTTGTCGGTAGCTCTGATTCGTATTTGATAAGTTCCTGGATCTGCTTGAGGAATAGTGGTATCCTGACAATTCTGCCATTGCCCCCAGCTGCCGTCCTCGAGTTTCATGCGGTATTCCATCGCTGTTGTGACTTTTGTGATTTCTCCTTTATCGCCGATAAATTTTTCATCAACTGCGACAGGAGTAGGCGCTTTAGCAATTTTAGGAATTACAAGCCCTTCTTGTAAACCGTCAGTCACCGTGTCTGTAATGGATACGGTTTTTCCGAATAAGCTGTTGGGAATTTTATTCCTTTTATCTACGCCGGATGTGATGGACTGGGAAGCTGTTCCCTTTCCTGCGCTGACAGTGTATTTGCGCTCTGCATATGGGAACACGAATTCCTCTGTGTCAAAGTCAATATAAGTTGCCGGGTCTGTTTTGACAGGATCTGATTTAATCGGTTCGGAGGCTTTATAATTTTTGCTCTGTTTGTAACGCGCCAGAAAATAATAAGTGGTGTCAGGTTTTAGCTTTTTACTGAATTCCGGCTTGTCGCTCCTGGCGCTGTCATCCCATTCGCCGTCTTCGCTATAGCAATATTCAACGCCGCTGTCGGAATCTTTGTTATTTGGATTTTTTGAGATGCCGTTTAACGTAGCGCTGTTGTGTGTTATTTTGGTTACGGATAATGTATCGGTAGGAGCGTTCTGCTCTGCTCTGGTTACTTCAAAAGTAATAGTGGCGTCTGTAGTTTTATTATTTCCTGAGCCTATCCTGTAGCCAATTTGTATTTTCGCCGAATATTTGCCGACAACCAGGTCTGTTGCGGGAGTTATGGTTATACTGCTGTTAGTTCCCGGAGGAGAGTTTTTGTCGGCTCTTCCGTTAACGATTACCCCTTTGTCGTTTGTAACGGTAAATTTATCGGTACTGTCCATAAGTTTTACCTGGTTGATGGTGACGGAGTCACTGCCATAATTATTTACGGTAAGTGCACCGTTAGGTGCTGGAGAATAGCCATAAGGAGCCTCGATTTCGGGCAAATCAAAATCTATAACTTTTCCCTGCTTTATTTGTTTTGCATATGGAACGGGATTGCTTGCAAAAACTTTTTTAATAGGATCGGACTTTAATCTTGTATAGTACCACCCAGGAGCACAGTCTGATTTGGTGTCAGATGTAAACTCTTGCCAATTTAAACGATTGTCTTTTATGTATTTTGCAAGCTCCTGCATGTCAGCCATTTCGTTGGCGATTGGCCCCACATATTCCATGGTTTCCATGTTGATGTTTGTAAGTTCCCCGTCATTTGCCAGTGCGACGGTTTCATCCTTGGATACCCTGATGCCGGGATCTTTCTTGGGTCTTTCTGGAATGTACAACTCCTGCCGGCCGATTATAAGGGTCTGGCCAAACCAATTGATAGGTTCATCCTGAATGTCAATGACCTTGTTTGACGGAACGGTTATATCTGCACCGGATCCGCCCTTTATTTTGACAGTAGTGACAGAGGACGGGATGTTGATTATCTGGCCGGTCTCATAATTGATTTCTGCCAATTCAGCGGCTATTATCTCTCCGCCGTTCTGAATTATGACGCCTTCACCCACAGGAGTCTTTTGCCCGTCTTCATAACAGATTAACTTACCGCCTGAAATTAAAACGGCAGTACCGTTAAAGGGCTTACCGGTGCCAAATTTATTTAAGGTAACGGTTCCGCTGTTGATGAGAAGGCTCCCGCCATGTACGGCATCCTTTCCTACGCCGCCGGATATTGCGATCTGCCCATCGGAAAAGGAGAGCTGAGAATCGCTCTTAAGTTCTACAGCATGCGTACCCGTGGCTACTATTCTGTTATTGTTTCCAATAAGCTTTACGGAAACATTGCCATGTTCAACGATAAGCTGGCAATTGCCGTTCATATCCAAGTCCTCAAAAGACAAATCGACACCATTTGAAACATCTATAGTAATCGTTCTGGTACCAATGGAAGGACCGGTAATCGTGTAACCTCTGTCATTAACGCCGAATCCTCCGGTGACGCCGCTGGCATCTCCATACCCGACTTTGTCATCGCTGATATAGATATTTCCCTGCGAAATGTTTAGCTCGGTCTGCCCGTTGACGGCCGACGCATCTTTCGGCACAAACCCAGCCAGAAAGAATGCCGTCAAAAATAGTTTTAGAAATAGTTTTTTCGTTTTCATGTCTCCTCGCCTCTTTTACTTACTAATTAATTATACTTGTTCCAACATATTGTTATGTGCTTTTTATACAAGCATTTATGCATTAATAGATATACTAATTATAAGATATCTGTTATTGGGAATCAAGAAGTTTTTCTATAAGAATATGTGAAAATCAAAGGAATGTTGCGTTTGATAATACGCATATAACTAAAAGAAAAAAATGGATTCCTCTAATATATATTTCGGCATTAACAGAGAAATAATAACGGAAAAGCAGGCAGGGCTTTTTCTTTTATTCGGTAAATTTCAGATACTGGACGCTGTATGGCGGCAGCTCCAGCTTGCCGTCGAGATTTACTTCTTCCCCGGACAAAAGTTCTAAGGCTTTCCCGTTTAATTCCTGATTCCATGCGGTGTAGCTGTCTGCCGCTGCATTTACGGCTACGATGATCCGTTCCTTTTCGGAGCTGCGGGAGAATACAAGCTGATGGTTCTGGATGACCACATTTTTGTATGTGCCGTTGCAGAGAGCATCGCTTTTCTGGCGGACAGCGATTAATTTTTTGATATAATCCGTCAACTCGTTAGGCATAGGCTTTTCAAAGCATGGTCGGAGGGCGTAATCATTGTCCGGGGCTTTCTCGCCGGTCTGGCCCCACTCGCTTCCATAATAAAGGCACGGGATTCCCGGCATGCCGAGCATCAGCCCGTAAGCGAGGGGAATGTGCTCTTTGTTGGTGAGGATGCTTGCAAGCCTTGTGACGTCATGATTGTCCGCAAATGTCATAAGATGCTTGCCCCGGTATATGCACCACTGGTCTGCCCCGAACTGCCGGTGGAGAGAGTGTGCGATCTCAAAAAGGTTCATGGAGTTGAAACTGGAATAAAGCCCTTTGTAACATTCGTAGTTGGTACAGCTGTGGAGCATGGAATCGTTGACGATCAGGTTATAATCGCCGAACAGCACTTCTCCGATGAGGGCAAAATCCGGCTTTATTTCCTGAGTATAGGAGCGGAGCCTTCGCATGAAATCATGATCCAGGCTGTAAGCAACATCAAGGCGCAGCCCGTCAATGTCAAATTCGCTCACCCAGAATTTTACGCAGTCCAGCAGATAATCTACAACAACAGGGTTTTTAAGGTTCAGCTTTACAAGCTCAAAATGGCCTTCCCAGCCCTCGTACCAGAAACCGTCGTTATAGCAGCTGTTCCCGTCAAAATTTATATGGAACCAGTCCTTATACGGCGAATCCCACCGTTTTTCTAAAACATCCTGGAAAGCCCAGAAACCGCGCCCCACATGGTTGAACACACCGTCCAGTACGATTTTTACATGATGCTCATGAAGAGAGGCGCACACGTCGGCAAAATCTTCATTTGTTCCGAGGCGGCAGTCAATTTTCCGAAAATCCCTTGTATCGTAGCCGTGATTGTCGGACTCAAATATCGGGTTTAAAAGGATGGAGTCCACACCCAGATTCCCAAGATATTCCGACCAGTCCATAAGCTTCCGTATGCGCGGAACGCATTCGCCGTCGTTGTGGACGGGCGCGCCGCAGAAACCGATAGGATAGATTTGATAAAATACGCTGTTATATACCCACATGTTAATATTCCTCCTGACAGTTGATGGTTTTAGGCAATTTTTTAATAGTTTCAGGCAAACTGCCAATAACATTATAACAAAAAGAACACAGGCGCGCTATCCTTTTCTCAGGAAAGCGATAAACCATAAAAATAAGAGGATGCCCTTCAAAATGCTGGATATTGTAATGCTCCACCAGATGCCGGTGAGGGCAAGCGCGGTGTGGATGAGCGCAAGTGCCATGGGAATCCGGAGAGCAGTGAACAGGATGCTGACAAGTGAGGGGGGAATGGTTTTCCCAAAGCCTGAAAATGCCCCCGCTGTCATCATCTCAACGCTCATGAACAGCTGGGATACCCCTAAGATTACCAGATAATCGACGCCCATGGGAAGAATCTCGGGTTCTCTGATAAAAATGCGGAAAATCGGGGCAGGGGTGAGCATTAAAAGCATCGTGCAGACAATGCCCCATACCAGGACGATGCCTAAAGCGCAGGAATATCCTTCACGGATTCGGCTGCGGTTGCCTGCGCCGTAATTTTGCGCTGTAAAGGAATTGATCGCTGCGGCAAATCCTTCTGCAGTCACCCATGAGATGGACTCTATCTGGGCGCCTACCTTCTGGACGGCAACGGCTGCGTCGCCGTACCCGGCGACAAACCGGGCGATGACCATAGAAATGCTTGTGAAGATCATATTTTGCGCCGAGGTGGGAATGCCGATCCGAATTATGGAGGCTATCTGTTTAATGTCCGGTTTTTGCATAATGCGTACATTATTAAAGATAAGCCGGTCTTTTGCGGCGTGGTACAGAAAGAGCAGGGTGACAATTGACTGGGCGGCTACCGTTGCGATCGCGGCGCCCATAACTTCCATCTCCGGAAATGGGCCGATGCCGAAGATCAGCGCCGGGTCTAAAACGATATTTACGGCGAGCCCGCTGGTTGTGGCCAAAAAGGCGGATCTGCTGTTCCCTATAGCAGTAAATATGCCTGCAAAGGTTTGGTTAAGGAAAGAAAAAACAACAAGCCCGCATGTAATCTGCAGATACCCACGGGCATCTGCTATGACAGAGGGGCTGCTGAGATTGAAAAAACCGATAAGGGGTGCGGAAAACAGGACGCATACGGCTCCGAATAAAAGCCCGAAAAAAGCAGTAAGCTGAAGCGCGCAGGCGGCATATCCGGCAGCCTCGTCAGGGCGTTTGGCTCCGAAAGAATGTCCCACGTTTACCTGGCCGCCCATTTTTGCAAGGGATGCAAGCCCGTTAGAAAGCCACATGAACATTCCGGCGGCTCCGACGGACGCGACGGCTCCGCTGCCGATGCGCCCGATCCATATCATGTCGGTTAAGTTGTATGCCATCTGGATTAGCGAGGTTGCCATAATAGGCAGCGCAAGGCGGGTAAGAGACGGCAGGACCGGGCCGTTTAACAGGTCTACATTTTTATGCATGATTCATTCCTCCGGTGATAACACATAATAAAACCCCTGCGTACAGGGGCGTAGGTTCTTTTGCTGGATGAAAGTATTATAGCACAGGAAAGACAGAAAAAACAGATTATCCGGCGAAAAAATTGGGGGAAAATGGTTGACACGCAAAGACCCATATAATATAATGTGTCAGTATGACGAAAGGAGAAACAGCAGATCACCAAAGCCCCGGAGGTTTGCTGATTCCAATAGAGTTGATTATATTATTATGAATGATTTAACAGGAGGGAAACCAATGAAAACTTATATGGCAAATCCAGATAAGGTTGAGAAGAAATGGTATGTAGTTGACGCTGCCGGATGCACATTAGGACGTTTGTCATCTGAAGTAGCCAGGGTTTTAAGAGGAAAGAACAAGCCGGAATTCACACCGCATGTAGATACAGGCGATTATGTAATTGTTGTAAACGCTGAGAAAGTTAAAGTAACAGGCAAAAAGATGAACCAGAAGATTTACTACAATCACTCCGAGTATGTAGGCGGCATGAGAGAGACTACGCTGGCAGAGATGATGGATAAGAAACCTGAAAAAGTAATTGAGCTCGCCGTAAAGGGTATGCTCCCGAAAGGACCTTTGGGAAGGCAGATGCATAAGAAACTGTTCGTATATGCCGGACCGGATCACAAGCAGCAGGCTCAGAAACCGATAGAGCTGAAATTTTAGGGAGAGGTTGAAAGGAGGATATTACAGTGGCTAAAGCAAGATTTTATGGAACAGGAAGAAGAAAAAAATCAGTTGCAAGAGTATATTTGACAGCAGGTACAGGCAACATCACGATAAATGGAAGAAACATTGACGAATACCTCGGGCTTGAGACCCTGAAGGTTATCGTTCGTCAGCCGTTGGCGCTTACAGAGACAGAGGGCAAGTTCGATGTTCTTGTTAATGTAAAGGGCGGCGGATATACCGGACAGGCAGGAGCGATCCGCCATGGCATCTCCAGAGCGCTTCTTGAGGCAGACGCAGATTACAGGCCGATACTTAAAAAGGCAGGATACCTGACTCGTGACCCACGTATGAAAGAGCGTAAGAAATACGGTCTTAAGTCAGCTCGTAGGGCTCCGCAGTTTAGCAAGCGATAATTCAAGCGAATATTGCAAAAGAAAGACAGACCCCGAAAACACGATGTTTTCGGGGTTTTCTAATATTCTGAATTTCCTATGAGACACCACAAAAACACACAAAATTTTCACGGTAACTAACACGTAACTGACATGTAACTGACAAATAAAATATGGTCTTGTGCAAGACTTTTGAAATCTTGTGCAAGACACTTTTTGCAATAAAAAAAGGACGAATCAATCGCCCTTTTTGCAGCAGTATTCAATGATACATGACCGGACATCCTTTTTCGTGCGACAATGGCATGAGTGACCGTCTTTGAATATGACATTATATCCGTCGTGCATGTTTCCGTTTATGCCGGAAATCATTTCTCTGTTCTTTTCCGCAATCTGCATCGTGTCAAACATTCCGCACTGGTCTTTACGGACTAAGTCTTGAATATAGGAATTGACCGACATTCCTTTATCAGATGCGAGAGCCTTGATAATATCTTTCATTCCTTTAGGTACTGCAAGACTGATTCTCTCATAATGCTCTTTATAAAAATTATTCTTGTATTCAGTTCTATTCATGGCACACCTCACTATATGCGGTTGATTGCGTCCAGTAGTTCCTCAATCTCAAAGTGTGTATAAACAACCTCCGTGACCCCTTGCCCTTTATGACCAACAATTTTTTTAATGACCTTATCGGAGACACCTGCGACGGTCAACATGGAAATGCAGGTATGGCGTGTATCATGCGGGCGGTGCGTCATGTTCAAGGTTGTAATCAGAGGCATCCAATAACTGTCATAGTAATTCCTATACTTGAAATGTTCGCCCTCCGGTGTTGAAAGCAGATATTCGCAATCGTTCCGGTGATACCAGTATTCAAAAAACGGATATACTTTTTCAGCAATCGGAGCAGTTCGGATTCCCGCCTCCGTTTTGGATGCGATGATTTTGAAATATCTTTCCTCAAGGTTCACGTTCTCTTTTTTTAAATCTAATAATTCACCGATACGGCATCCGGAATATATTAACATGAGGATGACCGTGTAATATATATTTGCGTCCTTGACATCCCACAACCTTTTTACCTCTGCTTTACTGAATGGTTTTCGGTTATAGGCGTTCGGATTGCCCGCTTTTGCGATGTCGAGATACTCAACAAGATTCCGCTCTTTTGGTATGATTTCATGAATCACAGCGTATTTATACATCATGCCGAGGAGGACTTTCAATTTTCGGAGTGTGGGATAATTTTTTCCGGATTCATCAACGACCATTTGCAGATGGTCGAGTTTCACATCGACGAACCGCATCTTTGCAATTTTATCACACAACGCCCAGGCTGCCTTATACCCTGTCACATTGGAATCACTCACAGTTGGGAAATGTTCATCACTCCATCGTTCATATACATCCTCAAAAGTAACCTTTGCAATATTGACATCATAGGGGTTATTGTTGAACTCTGCGAGGGCGTTCAATGCGTCTTTGCGGGTTGGGTAGTAGCCGACAGTTATATATAATTGTTTTGTTTTTCCGGTTTCGGTGTCGATTTCCCATCCTTTTGTCTTTTTGGCGACATAGGGATTTCGGCGGTTTTTTCCGGACAGCTTATAGACTGAACCAAAACCGTTCGGGAGTTTCATAAAATCACCATCCTAAAAAGAGTATAAAAAATAAAACCAGTGCAAAAAGCACGGTTTTATGATAGAATGGTTATGTTCGGAACATTCTGTCAGTGCTTTTTGCGAGGCGCAAGATAGGAGTTTCACAAAGGCGATTCACGTTGCAGCGTGGGTCGTCTTTTTTATGTAAATTTGCCGTTTCTATAAGAGAATCAAATCACCTTGTAAACTTCCTTGTGAAAGGAGGTGAGCAGGGTGAAAATTCTTTTATGGGAAATGAGAACCGAAAAGCGGTTCACATTGGTGGAGTTGGCGAAGAAATCCGGAATCGGAAAATCAACGCTCAACAACATCGAAAA
>OFGR01002013.1_pt1 | contig 14494 bp, 12 predicted proteins | sample 1521811 | NCBI WGS metagenome assembly OFGR01 (sample SAMEA3504098, study PRJEB24116) | mouse gut metagenome | biome: mouse gut; feature: mouse-associated habitat; material: faeces | place: Denmark | collected 2011
TGGCTGCCGCAATGACGATAATTCCAGTCTGGGAGACTGGCAGGTCAATGAGGAGAAGTTAAAGGGCGGCCTGAAATATCTGGTAGACGAGGTCAATAAGCTGGGGATGAAGTTCGGCATCTGGCTGGAGCCGGAGATGGTATCGCCGGATTCCAACCTGTACAGAGAACATCCGGACTGGGCGTTTGCCATTCCGGGCAGGACGGGGAGCTTATCCAGAAACCAGTATGTGCTGGATCAGACAGGAAGTGCGGGACTGTGTGTATGATATGATCGCATCGGTGCTGCGCAGTGCGAATATTGAATATGTGAAATGGGATATGAACAGGCAGCTGTCTGATATGGGAAGCTGTGGCCTGCCGGCGGACAGACAGGGAGAGCTGTTCCACAGACAGGTGCTGGCGGTGTATGAGCTGCAGGACAGACTGACGAGGGAATTCCCGCATCTGCTGCTCGAGAACTGCTCCGGCGGCGGCGCGCGCTTTGATCCGGGCATGCTGTATTTCAGTCCGCAGATCTGGTGTTCGGACGACACGGATGCGGTGGAGCGCCTCGAGATCCAGGAGGGAACGGCGCTGATCTACCCGCTGTCCACGATGGGAGCGCACGTGTCAGACTGCCCGAACCATGCATTGGGGCGCGTGACGCCTTTTGAGACGCGCGGCATCGTGGCGCTCGCGGGGACATTCGGCTATGAGCTTGACGTGACTAAGATCCCGCAGGAGGACCGGGATATGATACCCGCCCAGGTTGCGATGTACCATAAGTACAACGATCTGGTCAGGGAGGGCGATTACTACCGCATCGCGTCCTACGCGCAGAACCACCGGTACGACTGCTGGCAGGTCGTGAGTGTGGATCAAAAACAGTCGCTTGTCACTTTCGTGCAGGTTCTGAACCGGGTGAACTTTAAGTCGAGACGTATTCTGCTCAAAGGGCTCGACGCCGGGAAGCGGTATCATGTCGTGTTTGAAAATGACGAGAATGTGGAGGACAGGATCTACAGCGGAGATACACTGATGAAGGCGGGGCTGCTCGTGCCGAATCCGTGGGGGGATTTCAGGGCGCGCCTCATTTCGCTCACCGAGGTGTAGCGGTTGTGCGGCAGCGTGGTATGCTGCCGGTGTGAGTATAGATACAGGGAGTGATAGAGATGGTTAAAGCGGTAAAGCTTGCGGATATAGCAGAGAAGGTGGGGGTCAGCGTCGTCACCGTGTCGAAGGCTCTGTCGGGTCAGAAGGGAGTCAGCGAGGAGATGCGCGCCAGGATCAAGGAGCTTGCGGACGAGATGGGCTACACGCCGATCCACACAGCGCAGGCGGGGAGGAGCAGGTCGTACACGGTCGGAGTGGTCACGTTCGAGACATACTTCACGCGCTTTGCGTCGTTTTACTGGAAAATGTATCAGGAGCTCGCGACGCGCGCGGTCAAGAAGAACTGCTTTTCCATGCTGGAGGTCATATCCAGCTATGATGAGGACAATCTTGTCTGGCCCAAGCTGATAACGGAGAATCAGAAGATCGATGGGATCATTGTGATCGGGAGACCGAAACAGAGCTATCTGAAGATGCTCTACCAGAACAAGAAGATACCGATGGTGTTCATGGACTTCTATGACGACGAGGAGATTGTAGACTCGGTCGTATCGGCGAGCTTTAACGGCATGTACCGCATGACGGACTATCTGATCAAGAACGGGCACACGAAAGTGGGGTTTGTCGGGAGCGTGATGTACACGGAGAGTATCACGGACCGGTATTTTGGCTACTGCAAGGCGCTGATGGAGCACGGCATCGAGGTGCGCCAGGACTGGGTCATCAGGGACCGCGATTACAGCGACGGCGTGATCGGCATAGAGTACAAACTGCAGCTGCCAAAGGAGATGCCCACGGCGTTTGTGTGCAATAATGATGTGACAGCCTATGCGCTGATCAGGCAGCTCGAGGAGCGCAACTATCATGTGCCCGAGGATATCTCGGTAGTGGGGTATGACGATTACCTGTACCCGGAGTACGGCGATTCCAGGATCACGACTTATCTGGTGGATATGGCGGAGATGTCAAAGATCGCGCTCTCGTGCGTCATCAGGCGCATCGAGAACGTCTCCATGAATGCCAGCGTGCACATCGTGAACGGAAGGATCATAGAGCGCACGAGCGTCAAAAAAATAAATTAGTCGATGACCGGTGTTTCCCTGCGGTAAGTGAGCGGGGTGACACCGGTTTTTTCTTTGAAGAGGCGGATAAAGTGGTTGGGGTTCTCGATGCCCACCATCTGGCTGATATCCACGATCTTCTCATCCGTGTTCAGCAGCAGTTCTTTTGCCCTCTCGATCCGCATCCTGTTCAGGTACTGTATCGGTGTGTACTTATAATATTTTGCAAATTCGCGGCACAGGCGGAACTTGTTGACGCCGTACTCGAGGGCGAGCTCGTCGAGCGAGTACGGCTTCTGGTACGCGGCGGTGAAACGCCGGTGCATATCGGCGATGTAGGATGGGACGTGATAGGAGCCCGTCTGCTCGACCGCGCGCGCCAGGTAGAGCTGCGTGAAGAGATTGACGAGATCGCGCGAGCGCATCATGCCGTGGATCTCCGTGTCGATATTGTTTCTTAATACCTGTTCCCATGCCGCCAGGACATCGGAGTACCTGTCGAGCCTGTAGATGAAATTGCCGAGAAGGTATATTTTTTGCAGGTAGCATTCGAGGATGGCGGTGGTCACAAAACAGATCGTGTAGTCCCAGATATTGTGCTGGCAGACCAGTTTGTGGTTCCTGCGGCAGTCTATGAGCGCGAGCGTCCCTCTTGTGAGGTCATATCCCGCGTTGATTCCGTTATTGTTTTCAAAATACACCCTTCCGGCGCCGCTTGTGGTGTGCACGATGCAGAGCGCGTTGAGATTTGCCGCCTCGTAGGAGAACGGCGACGTGACGGACACGGTTTTGTGGCACAGTTCATAGGGGAGTGCGTCACAGAAATCGTAATCCCTGCGGTATGCGTCCGCAAAATAATCGGACAGGGAAAAGCGGTTGCTCGTCTCGGAGGAGATCAGGCAGCTGAAAAATTCCGTGGAAAATAATTTTTGTGTCATTTGTCACACTCCTTTGAGAAATGAACGCAGTGTGCTGCCGGCGCGGCTGTCCGGGATGCAAGATCCGCACAGCGGGCAGGCGGCAGGTTGATAGGTTATCACCATTATAGGGCTTTGCGGACAGGAAATCAAGAAAAGAATACAAATGTAAATAAATGAATATAAAATGTGAAAAAATAAATACGGTTCATAGAATAGAGTAATTATATAGTGTAAATTTAAGTTATTTTAGTTAAAATATTAAAAATAAATAGGCATTATTTATAAAAATGATTAATCAAAATTGTTAAAATAGAGGAAATGACGAAGAATCTCAATAATTGGATATGATATGCAATTATAAGTAGTGATTAAATATATGATTTAATTTAAACTAAAAATAAGTTAACAAACGGCGTTGACTTTAGTTAAGGGAAACTAAAAACAAATTTTAAAGGGAGGTTCCATCAATGAAATTAAAGAGACTCATGGCACTCGGTATGGCTGCGGTTATGACAATGTCCTTGACAGCGTGCGGCGGTTCCGGCGACAAACCGACAGGCGGCAGCACGGAGACAGACAACAAGACTGCATCAAACGACAGCGCGCCGGCAGACAGCACGGCGGCAGGCAGCGATGCGGCGGACGGCAGCGCGGACGCGGCGGCAGGCGGACTTACATATGCGGGCATCAAGCTTGGTGAGGACTACACGGATATCACGACAACAATCAAGTGGATGCACCACAAGACCGACCGCGTGGAGGATGGCACACTGCAGGGATATATCGACGAGTTCAACAAGGTTTATCCCAATATCACAGTCGAGCAGGAGGGGATCACAGACTATGCGGAGACAGCGCTGCTGAGACTTCCGACAGGCGACTGGGGTGACATCATGTTCATACCCTCGATCGACATGGTCGACCTTGAGACATACTTCATTCCCTACGGTTCTGTGGCGGAGATGTCGGAGCTTATCAATTTTGCGGACAACTGGAAGTACCAGGATCAGTGTTATGGTGTGGGTTATATGGCAAATGCGCAGGGCGTCCTCTATAATAAGAAGGTGTTTGCTGACGCAGGCATCACGGAGCTTCCCAAGACACCAGATGAGTTTATCGCGGACCTGCAGCTGATCAAGGACAACACGGATGCGATCCCTCTCTACACGAATTACGCGGCAGGCTGGACGATGGGTGGTGCGTGGGATGGATATCTCGGCGCGATCACGACAGGCGACACGGCGTGGTTGAACCAGAAGTTCACACACACGGCGGAGCCTTTCAAGGACAACGGGGACGGAACAGGCGCTTACGCACTGTACAAGATCCTCTATGATGCAGTGGCACAGGGACTGACAGAGGAAGACTACACGACGACTGACTGGGAAGGCTGCAAGGGTATGATCAACAGGGGCGAGATCGGCACGATGGTACTCGGTTCATGGGCAGTGGCGCAGATGAAAGCGGCTGGGGACAACCCGGACGATATCGGCTACATGCCGTTCCCGATCTCGATCGGCGGCAAGCAGTACGCGACAGCAGGTCCTGACTACTGCTACGGCATCAATAAGGAGAGCTCGGCGGAAAACCAGGCAGCAGCCATGGTATTTGTCAAGTGGATGGTGGAGGAGTCCGGCTGGTGTGATTTCGAGGGCGGCTACCCGGTTTCCAAGACAGCCGATACTTCGTTCGTGTTTGACGGTGTGGAGGTTGTCAACAACGAATCCGCTCCGGAGGACGAGGCGGATCTCATGAACCAGATGAACACGGAGTCCGAGCTGAACTTCAATGCCGGCGGAGATTCCAGGGTGATGGCGATCGTCGAGGCAGCGGCACAGGGTACTCCTTATGACGACCTCGTGGCAGAGTGGACACAGAAGTGGAACGATGCGCAGAGCGCTCTGGGTGTGGAAGTAAATAACTGATCATCAGAATGTTTTTGATGGCTTGCAGGTGCAGCGCCTGCAAGCCATCGTCCCGAAAGGGGAAGACAGTTAACCAGATATGTTTTTCGGCGCAGCAACATTAATTGATTGAAAAGAGAAGGGGGGATGGCTGTATGGCATCAGCAGCAGCTAGTTCCAAAAAACCATTTAATTTCCTTAAATGGGCAAAGAGCAGAAAAGGTCAACAGACACTAATCATTATCGGCTTCTCTATAATACCATTGATACTCCTGTTTACATTTACCTATTACCCGTTTGCGGAGATGGCTAAATTCAGCCTTTATGACAGAAACTACACAAAAGTGAGAGGTTTTGTCGGGCTCAAGAACTATGCGGACGTATTTGGGAGACCGGATATCTTCAAGTCGCTGTTCCTGTCGCTTTACTATATGGGCGGTGCTGTCGTGCAGCTGGCACTGGCGCTGTATCTCGCCACGGTGTTCTGTTTCGGGGTAAAGGGCGGCAATTTCTTCAAGGGATGCATGTTCTTTCCGTACCTCATCAACGGTATCGCGATCGGTTTTATCTTCAAATTCTTCTACACGAGGGGATTTGTGCTGGACACGGTACTCCAGTGGATCGGGTTTGACCTGGAGTCTCTCCCGTTCTGGCTGAAGGACACCAGCATCAACAACGTATCGCTCGTGGGAACGAGTGTGTGGAAATATTTCGGACAGAATATGGTGCTTTTTGTAGGTGCGATGATGTCGGTGGATGCCACGCTTTACGAGGCGGCGGACCTGGACGGTGCAAATAAATGGCAGCAGTTCAAATACATCATGCTTCCGAGCATCAAGACGATCGTTATGCTGAACCTGATCATGGCGATCACGGGTTCCCTGAGTGCATTCGAACCTCCGTTCGTTATCATGTCAGGCGGTGGAAATGGCACGGCGACATACTTTGTGAAGATGCATGAGGTCGCACACACAAGCCAGAAGCTCGGACTTGCGTCGGCGATGGCGATCGTGCTGCTGCTGATCATCTTTGCCGCCACGATCCTGCAGAAGCTCTTCTTCCGGTATGTCTTCAAGGATGCGGAGGACGAGGACAGGGGCGCATCGGCACGGCGTGAAAAGAAGCTTTCAAGATCAAGATAAGGGGGCAGTGAATAATGACAATTGTAGAAATGGTTAAAAAATATCTCTGGATCTTCATCAAATATTTTTCGATGCTGTTCTTCTCGTTTGTGTCGATACTTCCGATCGTGTCGTGCGTGATCACTGCCTTCAAGACGGACGTGGAGTATCAGAATACCAATGTCATGACACCGCCGGAGAGCTGGCTGAATTTATCGAATTTTACGGAAGCTTTCTCGAGGGCACACATGGCAAGGGCGTTTCTGAACTCGGTCATCGTCGTGGTCGTGGTTGTGGTGGGATCTGTCATGATCGGTTCCATGCTGGCGTATGTGCTGAACCGCTTCAAGTTCCCGGGAAACGGTCTGATCCGCAACCTGTTCCTGTTTGCGACGCTCCTCCCGGGGATCGCGATGCAGGTGTCGACTTACCAGCTGATGTACCAGATCGGTTTCATCAATCACTTGTACGGCTACATTATATTGATGATGGGCACGGATGTCATGTCGATCTATATCTTTATCCAGTTTTTTGAGAACATCTCGACATCGCTGGACGAATCGGCTTATATGGACGGCGCGAGCTACTTCACGATCTTCTTTAAGATCCTGTTCCCGCTCCTGAAACCGGCGATCGTGACATGCATGATCCTGAAGGGCGTGGGCGTGTACAACGAGTACTACAGTGCCAACCTGTATCTGGTCGACCAGAAGCTCAAGACGGTGGCGATCTCCCTGTACACCTTCACGGGACCGCTGGGAAGCAAGTACAATCTGATCTGTGCGGGCGTGATCATCACGCTGCTGCCGGCGTTGATCGTCTTCATCGCTTTCCAGAAACAGATCTACTCGGGTCTGACGGCTGGTGCAGTCAAAGGGTAAAAACACTTAATTTTTAACTTAAAAATACGGATCGAAATAAATGTGCTGTATCGTTTGTGCGGACAAAAGCGGTGCAGCATATTTTTATAGGAAAAAATGCACAAATACTTTTGGAATATTTCCTAATTGCACTTTAAGAGATTAAATGATAGGATAAATATAAGCTAAATTTAGCTACTTAAATTTAGGAGGCTTGCTATGGGTAACACAATGCAGGATAAAAAGCATTCAGAAATATATACACAAATGTGTTCGGAGGTGACGCAGCACCTCACAGAGGATATCATACCCTTCTGGAAAAGTCTGAGGGACGATGAGAACGGCGGCTACACAGGGTTTGTCGGGTACGATCTGAAGGCGGACAGGAAGGCGGTCAGGGGCTGCATCCTCAACAGCCGCATCACCTGGTTTTTTGCCAATGCGTACACCCTCCTGAAAGACAGCAGCCTTCTTGAGGAGGCTGCCCACGGGTTTGCGTTTCTGAGAGATGTGTGCTGGGACAGGACAAACGGCGGGGTGTACTGGTCGGTCGGTCATGACGGGACGCCCGCGGAGACATTGAAGCACACATACAACCAGGCTTTTTCGATCTATGCGCTGTCCTCCTATTATGAGGCATCAGGGGACAGGGAGGCACTTGATCTGGCGTACCGGCTCTACGATATCATCGAGGGCAGGATGCGCGACGGATCGGGTTACAGGGAGGCGTTTGACGAGGCGTTCAACGAGATCGGCAACGACAAACTCTCGGAAAACGGCGTGATGGCATCCAGGACGATGAACACGCTGCTCCATGTCTTCGAGGCGTACACAGAGCTTTACAGGGTCGATCGCGATGAGAAGGTAGCGGAGAAGATCAAGTGGATGATGGATATCATCGCCACGAAGGTCTACAATCCCAAACTGCACCGCCAGGAGGTGTTTTTCGATGACAGGTGGCAGCCGATCATCGACCTGCACTCCTACGGGCACGATATCGAGACGGCGTGGCTTGTGGACAGGGGGCTCGAGGTGCTTGGCGACGACGCGTGCGTGCGGCGGATGTCACCCATAACGCGCGATCTGACGCAGCAGGTTTACAAAACGGCGTTCAGGGGCGCCTCCCTCGCCAACGAGTGCGAGAACGGTGTCGTAGATGACAGGCGCATCTGGTGGGTGCAGGCGGAGACGGTGGTGGGATTCCTCAATGCCTACGAAAAGACAGGGCGCGGGGAGTACCTCGGCGCGGCGCGGGACGTGTGGGGGTTCATCAGGGACCATCTGATCGACAGGCGCGACGGCTATGCGGCGGGCAGAGAGTGGTACTGGTGGGTGGGGGCGGACGGCACCCCGGCTGCGGGACAGCCGATCGTCGAGCCCTGGAAGTGCCCGTATCACAATGGCAGAATGTGTTTTGAGGTGATCAGGAGACAGGAAATTTTGTCCAGGAAATAGCCCGAGGGCTGTTGCTGGTGTGGAGGTTAAAGCGATGATAAATAATTTTGAAGAGAACAAGGCAAAAGTGATGAAGCGGTACGAGGAGGTCGTGAACCGCAAGAATACAAAGAGTGATTTCTACAATGGCATCTATGACCGGTATGAGTACCCGGTGCTGACGCGCGACCACATCCCGCCTTTCTGGAAATACGATATGGATCCCAAAACCAATCCGTATTTCATGGAGAGGCTCGGCGTGAACTGCGTGTTCAACTCCGGCGCGATCGAGTTGAACGGCAGGTTCTACCTCGTGGCGCGGGTGGAAGGCAGCGACAGGAAATCGTTCTTTGCGGTGGCGGAGAGCGACAGCGGGATCGACGGCTTCCGTTTCTGGGATTATCCGATCCTGCTCGACGATGTGTGCCCGGAGGAGACGAACGTGTACGACATGCGCCTCACAAAGCACGAGGACGGCTATATCTACGGCGTGTTCTGCTCCGAGAGCAAGGACACGTCGGTGAACGACCTGTCTGCGGCAGTCGCGGCGGCAGGCATCGCAAGGACGAAGGACTTAAAGACGTGGGAGCGGCTTGACAATCTCAGGACACTCAACTCCCCGCAGCAGAGAAATGTCGTGCTGCACCCGGAGTTCGTGGACGGCAGGTACGCGTTCTACACCAGGCCGATGGACGACTTCATCGATACGGGGAGCGGCGGTGGCGTCGGATTCGGGCTGTGTGAAGATATCACGCACGCGGTGATCGACGAGGAAATCATCACGAGCAGGCGCAAGTACCACACGATCACCGAGGCTAAGAACGGTGCGGGCGCAGTGCCGATCAGGACGGAGAAGGGCTGGATCCACATTGCCCACGGTGTCAGGAACACGGCGGCGGGACTGCGCTATGTCGTGTATGCGTTCGCCACGGCGCTCGACGATCCGACGAGGGTGATCGCGGAGCCGGGCGGCTTCCTCATCGCACCGCTCGGGGCGGAGCGTGTCGGCGATGTGTCGAATGTCGTGTTCACGAACGGCGCGGTCGCGCGGGAGAACGGCGATGTGTACATCTACTATGCATCGAGCGACACGCGGCTCCACGTGGCGACGACGACCATCGACAGGCTTGTGGATTATGTGTTCAATACGCCCGAGGATCCGCTCCGCTCGGTGAAGTGCGTGGAGCAGCGATGTGCATTTATCAGGAAGAATCTGGAATATATGAGCAGACAGGGAAAATAAAGGCAGTGGCGCGGGGTATTTATATGGAAGGAGCGGGGACATGAGAGTTGAGAAGTATGGGATCGACTGCAGCAGGGGCGTTATGAACAGGGGAAATCTGTATCGGATTGAGAGAGCGATGAGAAAGGCGATGCGCGGGGAGCATGTCACCGTGGGATTTTTGGGCGGTTCCATCACGCAGGGCTGTCTGTCCTCGGCTCCGGATACGTGTTACGCCTATCTGGTGTATCGGTGGTGGTGCGATACCTTTCCGGATGCGGCGGTGACGTACGTCAACGCCGGGATCGGGGGAACAACGTCCCAGTTTGGCGTGGCGAGGGCTGACAGCGACCTGCTGTCAAAGGATATTGACTTCACGATCGTGGAGTTCAGTGTCAACGATGAGGATAATGAACACTTTCTCGAGACATACGAAGGACTCATCAGGAAGATATACGGCAGCCGGACAGCGCCGGCTGTCCTGATCGTGAACAGCGTGTACTACGGAGATGGCGGGAATGCACAGGCACAGCACATCCGGATCGGAGAGCACTATGAACTGCCGTGTGTGAGTATGAAACCGACATTGTACGAGAAGGTGCTGGACGGTACATACACTAGCCGTGATATCACGGAGGACGACCTGCACCCGAACGACGAGGGGCACGGGCTGATGGCGGAAGTCATCATCAGCTTCCTTGACAGGGTATACGGGGAACTGCGGGCGGGAAATGAGGACGCGGACAATCACATGGATGTACGCAAAGTCACGCCTGTGACGCCCAATGCCTACGAGCATTCTGTGAGATATCAGAATCACAACTGTGCGTCCGTCCTGACGGAAAATGACGGTTTTGCCGTCGACGGACAGCCGCAGGAGGACATCAGGGAGATCTTCCGGCGCGGCTGGACAGCGGATAAAAAGGGAGCACGGATCGGCTTTGACATAGAGGGGAGCTGCATCGGTGTGCAGTATCGAAAATCCGTGGCACAGCCCACCTGCATCGCGAGAGCCGTGGTCGACGGCGATGCGGAGCATGCAAAGATACTCGACGGCAACTTCGGGGAGACATGGGGGGATATGCTCTGCCTGGACACGGTAGCAGAACATCTGGCCTATGGAAAGCACCATATCGAGATAGAGCTGGTCGAGACGCACGAGGACGATCAGGTACCGTTTTACCTGGTGTCGGTGATCGCAAGCTGAAAAGATCAGTTAGATGCTATCGGATAGTGTTAAATATTGTTTTATAAATATTCTTATCGAATATTGTTATTTATAAGAAAAATAAGGAGGATCTTAAAATGAGCAAAGTAAAAATGATAAGCCCGGCGGTGCCCAACATGCCCTGGCAGGACAGAGCGGACGGAAAGACAACAGGTGTCTCCGACGCGCCGATCTGGAGATACAGTGAGAATCCCATTATCGGCAGAAACCCGGTAAAAGGTGTGGCAAGGATCTTCAACAGTGCGGTCATGCCGTATGAGGGGGCGTTCATCGGGGTGTTCCGCGGCGAGCAGACAAACGGGATCCCTTACATCTATCTCGGGCGCAGCCAGGATGCGATCCACTGGGATTTCGAGGCGGACAAGATCGCGTTTGTGGACGAGGAAGGCAATCCTTTCATGCCGGTGTACGCGTATGATCCGCGCCTGGTAAAGGTGGAGGACACATACTACATCATCTGGTGCCAGGACTTCTACGGGGCAGCGATCGGTATGGCGAAGACGACGGATTTCAGGACGTTCACACGCATTGAGAACCCGTTCCTTCCGTTTAACAGGAATGCGGTGCTGTTCCCGCGCAAGATCGGCGGCAACTTCATGCTGCTGAGCCGTCCTTCCGACTCAGGGCACACCCCGTTTGGCGATGTGTTCGTGAGCGAGAGCCCGGATCTGGTTTACTGGGGGAAACACAGACATGTGATGGGCAAAGGCAACGAGTGGTGGGAGTCCTTGAAGATCGGCGGCGGTGCGGCTCCGATCGAGACGAGCGAGGGCTGGCTGTTATTCTACCATGGCGTGTCCGGCACCTGCAACGGATATGTGTACTCGATCGGCGGGGCGATCCTCGACATTGACAATCCGTCAGTCGTGAAGTACCGCTGTGAGAATTTCCTGCTGACGCCGGAGGAGTGGTATGAGGAGAGAGGCTTTGTTCCCAACGTGTGCTTCCCCTGCGCGACGATCCACGACTCGGAGACAGGGCGGATTGCGATCTACTACGGCGCGGCAGACAGCTATGTAGGGCTTGCGTTCACGCAGCTTGATGAGATCGTCGACTACATCAGGAGCAACAGCAAGGTGACGACGGCGGACACGGAGATCGGAAAGAGGTAATCCATACAGGAAAGGAACGCCGGGGTTCGGCGTTCTTTTCGTACATTCAGGAGGTGGTAAGATGCTCACAGAGACATTGATCAAGGATATACCGGAGTTAAAAGTGCATGGGCGGACGACAGCGTGCCGCGAACCGCTGACGCTTTTCTGGACGGCGGGCGGGTTTGAGTGCAATGTGACAGGCTCGGAGCTCTGGGTGGAGCTGGAGGTGACGTACGATGTGTACGAGCCATGGTTCAGCTATACAGTGAACGGGGACTGGGTAGGCAGACAGATGCTGCAGAGGGGGAGACACTGGATCCCGCTGTTTCGCGGCATGAGCCCTGAAAATATCAAGAATGTGCGCTTCTACAAAGATCTGCAGGCAATGAGCGGCGACGGGAACTCGTACATACATGTCCATACGCTCCGGCATGACGGCAGTTTCAGCCCGGTCGCGGACAAAAAGCTAAAGATCGAGTTCATAGGGGACAGCATCACTTCCGGCGAGGGACTCTTCGGTGCAAGGCAGGAGCAGGACTGGATCCCGATGTTCTTCTCGGCTGTGAGGGGCTATACGTACCAGACCGCGGAAAAGCTTGACGCGGAGTACCGGATCTTTTCACAGAGCGGCTGGGGGGTGCACAACACATGGGACAACAACCCGCATGGGGCGCTGCCGCGCTATTACAGAGAGATCTGCAGCCTGATGCCCGGACCGGAAAATGAGCGGCTTGGCGGGAACCAGCCGAACGATTTTGACAGCTGGCAGCCGGATTTCGTGGTGGTCAATCTCGGCACGAACGACGCGTCATCGTTCGACCAGCCGGAGTGGGTGGACGAGATCACGGGAGAGCGCCACAAGATGCGCAGGGAGCTTGACGGGACGTACTGCAGGGAGGATATCGGCGCATTCCAGCAGTCGGTGAAGGATTTTCTGGGACTGATCAGGGCGTGCAATCCCGGGACAAACATCATATGGTGCTATGGGATGATCGGCATTGACCTGCAGCTCTATATCTGCGAGGCGGTGTCGGCGTACGCGCGGGAGACGGGCGACAGCAGGGTGTCGTATCTGCAGCTCCCTGATACGACGAGTGAGAGTGTCGGTTCGAGGGAACACCCGGGGTATCTGTGCCACAGGCAGGCGGCGGAGATGCTGGCGGGGTACATCGGGAAATATTTGTGACACACCAGCCGATTGACTTTGTGAAGCAGAACAGATACAATAGTGAGTATATCAGAGTGGGTGCTGTTTTCTGCGTACATTCCTGGGCAATTCGGAGCGGGACAAGGGCTGCAGTGAGCGCTTTGGCGCCGTGTATGTGGATTTGGCGGCGCGGGAGCGCATCGCGAAGGATTCGGCATTCTGGTATCAGAAGGCGATGGAGACAAATGGAGGGATACTGAGTATGAACAGTGCAGATGCGAACAAGGAAATTTTATTGATGAATCCCGTATTCAAACAGATGATCTGGGGCGGGAACAAGCTTGGCAGCAAGTGGGGATATGAGATTCCGGGAGAAAATACCGGGGAGTGCTGGGCAGTGAGCGCGCATCCCAACGGGGACTGCACGGTCAGGGAGGGCACTTACGCCGGAAAGACTTTGAGCCAGCTCTGGGCGGAGGAGCCGCAGCTTTTTGGCAATGCGGCGGGCGACCGCTTTCCGCTCCTGATCAAGATCATCGATGCGGATGATGATCTGAGCATTCAGGTGCACCCGGATGATGCTTATGCAAATGTAAATGAAAACGGTTCCTTTGGAAAGACAGAATGCTGGTATGTCTTAGACTGCGACGAAGATGCTTCTCTTGTCATCGGACATCATGCAAAGACAAAAGAAGAGATGAACGATATGATTGACGCGGGCAGATGGACAGATCTGATTCGCGAAATCAAAATCAAAAAAGGTGATTTTATACAGATTGACCCGGGTACGGTACATGCGATCAAGGGCGGCTGTCTGATTCTTGAGACGCAGCAGAGCAGTGATATTACCTACCGCCTGTATGACTATGACAGGCTGCAGAACGGCAGGCCGAGGGAGCTTCATCTGCAGCAGAGCAAGGATGTCATTACAGTACCGGCGAAGGATGCTGCCGACAGCGTAGTTTCAGCAGCAGACCTGCCTGTAAATCGGCTCAATGAATTATATAGCTGTACCTATTATAAAATCTTTAAGCTGGATGTCGCAGGAGAATTTCAGATGGAGCAGAAATATCCGTTCCTGCTGATGTCTGTGCTGGATGGAGAAGGAACCATTGACCAGCAGCCGCTGAAAAAGGGCGATCATTTTATTGTGCCATGCGGATATGGCAGCCTGTGCATCAATGGAAACTTGAGCCTGATGGCTTCTACCGTAGGTTAGCTGACGAGCAGTAAAATATGTCAGTAATGCCGGCTCACGAGCGTCAATGCCGAAAGATGTATGGCAGGTTTCATCGCTCGTGAGTATAAAAATATCGGGCATGTTTCAAAAGTGAATGGGAGTACAAAGGAGTAGCATATGAATTTTAACTTAGACAATAAGTTTTTTAACGTTATGAATAAAGTGGCGG
>OFGR01002017.1_pt1 | contig 14482 bp, 14 predicted proteins | sample 1521811 | NCBI WGS metagenome assembly OFGR01 (sample SAMEA3504098, study PRJEB24116) | mouse gut metagenome | biome: mouse gut; feature: mouse-associated habitat; material: faeces | place: Denmark | collected 2011
ATGCCCGTTAGGTCAGCCGAAAAGCTGAACTGTTACTACTAGGCTGAACTGTTACTGATAAAGGACTGGAACTGATTAATTCTGAAATGACCGAACTTTGCAGAGCGGCGCTTTGGTATTCTGAGAATGTGGAGATTCGTGACTCAAAACTTCATGGTATAAAAGCGCTGCGTGAATGTGCGGATATTAAAATGCGCGGATGTGATGTTGTTTCATCTGAATTTGGCTGGTCGGTGCGCGGCATCACAATGGAGGACTGTACAGTGGAGAGCGAGTATTTTATGATGCGATCTGAACGATTGCATTTCTGTGACGTTCGTATGAAAGGCAAATATTCTTTTCAGTATATAACGGATTCTGTTTTTGAAAACTGTGTGTTTGATACAAAAGATGCATTCTGGCACGCCAAAAATATTGCGGTAAGAAACAGCGTTGTAAAAGGGGAGTACCTTGCGTGGTACAGCGAAAACATTACGTTTGAACACTGCAAAATTATTGGAACCCAGCCGCTTTGTTATTGTAAAAATCTAAAGCTCATTGACTGTGAGATGGTCGATACGGATTTGAGCTTTGAGCGTTCCGATGTGGAAGCAACCCTCACTGCTCCCATTGTCAGCATTAAAAATCCGCTGTCAGGGCATATTTATGTTCCGGCAGTAGGCGAACTTATTATGGATATTCAAAACGCACATGGTAAGGTCATCACGGAAAAATGTACCTGTAGTAAAGGCGTTTGTGACTGCTGTGCGTAAAGAATAAGCGGAAAAGGAGACGAGGTGATGAGAGATGGACTATCTGCTGCGGGGAATCATGCTTGTAAGTGGTGTGTTTATTGGCACTTATATTTGGTGGGGAACACTTACTGTCGTTACGAATAGCATAAAAGTTACTTTTTGTTTAGAATAAAATAGAATTTACTAGGAGGAAAGCGCTGACGTTAACACGGAAGACTTTTGTGCAGCAATGGATTTCCTTTCTGTCTAGGAAAATGTGGACCCTGAAAAAATAGGAATTTGTGGATGGGGTGAGCTGGAAGCTGCACAGGACACGAGAATTAAGGCTTTAGTAGCTTCATACAGCAGGAAGGGAACAGCTTAAGACGTTTGTTCCAAAGTTTTCAACAGTAATGTTTTCTCTGCTCTGTTGCCAACTTTTGTTCTAACATATATAATCATATTTGTGAATTTTGAAAAGAAAAATGATATGATGTTGGAAAAGAAAGGAGCAGGATTATGAGTAATATATTATTGCTGGAAGATGATTTAAGCCTGATTAACGGGCTTTCCTTCGCACTCCGCAAAGGCGGTTATGGATTGGAAGTGGCAAGAACGATAAAAGAAGTGGATACTGTTTGGGCAGAGGGGAAGTATGACCTGTTAATCTTAGATGTTTCACTTCCTGACGGTTCCGGTTTTGAAATATGCGAAAAAGTCCGCCAGACTTCAAAAGTACCCATTATTTTTTTGACAGCATCAGATGAGGAAGTTAATATTATTATGGGACTGGATATGGGCGGCGATGACTATATTACAAAGCCTTTTAAATTGGGGGTGTTATTATCTAGGATAAATGCATTGTTAAGGCGTGCAGGTGATTTTGGGCAGACAGACACAGAACTTCATTCGAATGGTTTAAAGGCGCTTTTGACGCAGGGAAAGGTTTATAAAAATGGAGAACTTTTGGATTTGACGGCAGGAGAGTATAAGTTGCTGTGTCTGTTTATGCAAAATCCAGGTACGGTGCTTTCTAAAGAGCATATTTTAGAAAACCTGTGGGATAATGAAGGAAATTATATAGATAACAATACGCTGAATGTTTATATCCGCAGACTGCGGACAAAAGTTGAGGACAATCCCAGCGATCCACAGATGATCCTGACCGTAAGACGTATGGGATACAAATGGAATATTATTTGATGGAGTATCTTTATGAAAATATTTACAAACAAAGATATTAAGACGCTGTTTATAGGAGTGTCTTTATTTTTATTTTGCAATACGATTCTGTCACAAATTATATTATGGAGATTTCATAGAAATAGTCCGCTTGCACTCTTTATTCTGTCTCTGTTTATAGGATGTGGAATTCTGCTTTTTTGCTTTTGTTATTTTCATAAGCAGCATAAAATCATGGAATCAGCAGTGGCAGAAATAGATGATTACCTTATAGGAGATACCGATGCTCGTATTGAATGCGATGATGAGGGCGAAATGTACAAGCTTTTCCATTCGGTTAACACATTGGTGTCGGTATTGAACGCACATATAGAGAACGAGTTTCGGACAAAGGAATTTCTGAAGAATACTATATCGGATATTTCCCATCAGTTGAAAACGCCGCTTGCTGCGCTGAATATTTATAATGGTATTTTACAAAGTGAAACAGAAAATCTTCCGGACTTAAAGGAATTTACCATTTTGTCAGAGCAGGAACTTGACCGCATCGAAGTATTGGTACAAAACCTGCTAAAAATTACCAGATTGGATGCCGGATCGATTATTATTGAGAAAAAAATTGAGAATGTATCTGACATGATGCATGATATAGAACAGCATTTTGCATATCGTGCAAAACAGGAGCAGAAAGAGCTTATCCTTTCCGGAGATGATGAGATTACGCTTTTTTGTGATCGTGAATGGATGATAGAAGCGGTCAGCAACCTTGTAAAAAATGCTTTTGACCATACGGATGCAGGGAAGCATATCTGTGTTGAATGGAAACAGATGTCGGATATGTTACAAATTGTAGTAGAAGATAATGGGTGCGGTATCCATTCCGAGGATATCTATCATATTTTTAAGCGTTTTTATCGCAGCCGTTTTTCTAAAGATACACAGGGGATTGGACTTGGACTGCCTCTGTCAAAGGCGATTGTTGAACTGCATGGCGGCAATATGAAAGTAGAAAGTGTTTTGGGAAAAGGGAGCGCTTTTATGATAAATATTTTAGGAAGTACAAAGTTGTAAGGAATTTATTTGTTTGTTTTGGAGGAAAACATTACAGAATTGTCGGTTTAGAGAAATATTAGAGTAAGGATTGGGTGTTATACTTCTTTGCTGAAGGAGGAATAACACCCATGACTTTATCAGAACAAAAAAGTAATAGGAGGCATAGAATGAATTTATTGGAAGTGAATGGAATTTCAAAAACTTATGGAGTAGGGGAAACTGCTGTCCATGCATTGAAAAATGTTAGTTTTTCAGTTCCGAAAGGAGAATTTGTTGCGGTAGTAGGAGAATCTGGTTCCGGCAAAAGTACGCTGCTTAATATGTTGGGCGCATTGGACGTGCCTACTTCCGGTAAAGTAATGATTGATGGAAAAGATATGTTTTCCATGAAAGAAAGGCATCTTACCGTGTTTCGCCGCCGGAATATTGGATTTATCTTTCAGGCATTTAACCTTGTTCCCGAACTGACAGTGGAGCAGAATATTATCTTTCCGGCACTTTTGGATTACCAGAAGCCAAACAAAAAATATTTGGAGGATTTACTGGATATATTGAATTTGAAAGAACGCCGGAATCATTTGCCCAGTCAGTTGTCCGGCGGACAGCAGCAGAGAGTGGCGATTGGACGCGCTTTGTTTACCCGCCCGGCTCTAATACTTGCAGATGAGCCGACGGGAAATTTAGACTCGCAAAATACCAGTGAAGTGATTGCGCTGTTAAAAGAAGCATCAAAGAAGTATGAGCAGACAATTATTATGATTACACACAGCCGCAGTATTGCACAGACAGCAGACCGTATCCTGCAGGTGTCAGACGGAGAACTTACGGATTTAGGGAGGTGCAGAGAATGAAAAGTTATTTAAGCCTTGTGCCTATTTCGGGGAAGGTTCGGAAACGGCAGAATCGTATGACGATTTTCTGTATTATAATTTCCGTGTTGCTTGTAACTGCGATTTTCAGTGTGGCAGATATGTTTATTCGGACACAAAGTGAGGGGCTGCAGCAGAAACATGGGAACTGGCATATCCAGTTGGAAAATATCTCTCAGAACACAGCAGAAGAAATCAGCCAGCGTCCGGATGTTGCCACTATCGGCTGGTCGGAAACATTTAACGCAGACGCAGACCAGCCTTTTTATATTGGAGAGAAAAAAGCTGTGTTATACGGCACTGACAGTATTTATCTGGCAGAGCTTGTTAATGCTCTTGAAGAAGGCAGTCTGCCGCAGAGTGACAATGACATTATGCTTAGTTCTAATGCGAAACTTGCATTAGATGTAAAGATTGGTGATCATGTGACAGTAAAGACACCTTCGGGGAATACGGATTTTACGGTATGCGGCTTTGGGTCGGATGACGCAGAATATTATCAGGAGCAGACATATCTGGTTGCTGTATATATGATGCGGGATGCGTATATCTCAATCATGGAACAAAACAATATTCCGATCAAGCCAAGCTGTTATATTCGATTTCAGGATGTGTCAAAGGCAGCCGGTATCATTGCGGAAATCAGGCAGCGGTATGATTTGCCAGAGGAAGATATTTCGGAAAATACAGCAATTATGGGTCTTGCCGGACAAAGCAGCAATGAATCTATGAAGAATATTTACGGAATAGCGGTAATCTTGTTCGTTTTAGTATTATTGGCTGGCGTATTGATGATTTCCGGCAGTATGAACAGTAATGTAGCACAGCGGACAAAATTTTTTGGAATGATGCGCTGTATTGGTGCGATCCGCCAGCAGATTATCCGGTATGTACGGCTGGAAGCGTTACATTGGTGCAAAACGGCTGTGCCTATTGGGCTAATTATAGGTACGGCAATCGAATGGGGGATTTGTGTATTGCTCCGTTATGGAATTGGCGGTGAATTTGCCACTATGCCAGTATTTGCCCTCAGCCCTGTTGGACTAATCAGTGGGGCGATGGTTGGAATTGTAACTGTCTTGCTGGCAGCGCAGTCTCCTGCAAAACATGCATCGAAAGTTTCTCCGATGGCAGCGGTTTCTGGAAATTCGGATACGGCACTATCTGTACATCATATAACAAAACAGAATATCAGAAAGGTTGAATGGACATTGGGTATTCACCATGCAACAACATCTAAGAAAAACTGGTTTTTATTGACAGCCAGCTTTTCACTCAGTATTATACTATTTCTTTGCATTTCAGTGGGGTTGGATTTTGCGCATGAGCTGCTTCCCTCAATGCGGTCATGGCAACCAGATATTACCCTTACTGGCTATGAAAATGAGCGTGTACTGGATCAGGGGTTAAGTGATGCTATCAGTGGGATTACTGGTGTAGAGCATATTTGGGGCAGTTCCTACATGGAGAATGTTCCAGCTACTTCTTTGCGGCAGGAGATTAATCATGTAAATATAACGTCATACAGCCAGTATATGCTGGATTGTGCAGAGGAGAGTCTTGTGCAGGGAAATTTATCGGAAGTGTATGGGGACAGCGGCAAGGCTATGACGGTTTTAAATAAAGATAATCCGATAAAAGTTGGAAACATCATTCAAGTGGCGGGACAGGAGATCGAGGTTGTATGCGGCATATCCAGTGGGCTGTATCCCGGCGAGTACAGCATAATCTGCTCACAGGAAACGTTTGCCCGGCTGACAGGGGAAGAAAATTACAGTATGATAGGGATACAATTAAGCGGCAAGGCGGCGGATGAAACGGTAAAACAAATCAACAGTCTTGCGGAAAGCAATGTTATTTTTGAGGATCATCGTCAGCGGAATCAGGAAGATGCCAATACCTATCTGGCTGTAAAATTTCTGTTGTATAGTTTTATGGCAATCATTGCCATGATTACGCTATTTAACATTATCAACAGCATTTCTATGAGTGTAACTGCCCGAATAAAGCAGTATGGAGCTATGAGGGCAGTTGGTATGGATGGGGAACAGCTTACCCGAATGATTGCTGCGGAAGCCTTTACTTACGCTATCTCTGGTCTTATCGTTGGAAGTGGTATCGGAATTGTTTTAAGCCGCTTTTTGTATGTGAAATTGGTTACACAGTTTTTTGGAAACCAGTGGAGTTTGCCGATTGTTTTGATTGCTATTATTGTTGTATTTGATATCGTTTCTGCTGCGGTAGCAGTATATGCACCTGCAAAGCGGATTAGAAACATGCCAATTACAGCAACAATCAATGAATTGTAATAGGAACAAATAGATTATAAAAATTTGCTGCACGATGGAAAAGCTGTTGTGCAGCAAAAGAATGTAATGTGGTAGTTTATGGCAGAATGGCTGGTAGCGAATGATTGAGTAATTTTCTATTTAACTTATACATTTGTAATGATATAATAAGGGATAATAAAAAGATAAAAAGGTGGTTTTTTGTTATGATGGACAAAAAAGATAGTACAGAACGTACTCAAATAGAAATATTCAGTCTGGAAGACTTAGTACCAACAAATCATCTTGTTCGAAAATTTGAGAATGCGATTGACCTTAGTTTATTTATGACGAAGTAAAAGGGTTGTATAGTGATTCTGGTCGTGAAAGTATTGATCCAGTCGTTCTAATCAAAATCGCTATGATTCAATATATCTTTGGTATCCCATCTTATTCTGCTGATAAAGGCGGCTGCAGAGAGTGACTTGCTTGAAAAGGTTCAGGAACAGACTGGTCTGGCTTTTCATGTGGGATTTTAGGAACAGGCTAAACAGAAAAAGGATATGGAAGTCAGGGGAATAGATTATGGGAAGAAATAACCGAACAGGAAGACGGCTGCGCCTGATACCGCTTATATTGGGCGGTTATGGGGCATTTCTCGGCCTTGGTCTGGCAGCCATAGGGCTTTCTGAAATCAAAGAAGGAATTGGTATTGTCCGTCTTTTGCTTGGGCTTGGTATGGCAGGCTTTGGCTTTTTGGGAATATGGGACGGGGTGCGCGATCTGGTCAGGCCGGATAAAAGACAAAAGCAGGCGCCGGCGAGCCAGTTTATTCTTACAGATACATCTGGAAACAGGAGTTCCATTGTCACAGCAGAGGTTTTACAAAAGGAGCTTGAAAACCTGATAGAACGTGATAAAGGGGGCGTTTTCAATCTCCAGATCCTGCCGCCTTTTGCCGTACAGGAGACCGGGAATGTGAGCCAGATTTTCTGTATGTACGATGAAACTTTTCGGCTGACGGCATTTCTGGATCAATCCCAAGGCGGATATGTATCGTATCATAAAAGCGCAGAGCTTGACAAGGCGAAAGACTGGTTTGAAAAACTCCTGTCTGGCAGCGCTGATTTATCAGGATGGAATAAACTGGAGAGAGCACCTCTGTGGGATGAATATGACGAGGAGGACACCGGATGGGAGGAAAGCAGCAGCTTTTTGAGCCATACAGAAGAAGCCGCAGCGGGGAAGAGCGAAACGGATACACGTCAGGTTGAGGAAGACATAAAATTTTTCTGGCATCAGCTTCAAAGAGAGCAGAAGGGCCAAATGCGGGGCTGGCATCAGCTTTTGATGATTTTTGGAGAGAGCTGGCATGATGAACACAAATTTTTCTCCGCTAGGGATGTGGAACTGGCCATTGAAGGCATCCATGAAGGAACATACACAAAGGTATTCCTGGAATGGGGAACACGGGCAATCGATCTGTTCCCCGGCGTTCAAAATGACCTGATGGTGATCTGGTGTACCAATAACACAGGAAAAGGGGATATCAGGTTTTTGGCGAGAGAAGGAACTGTGACTCAGGTGAAGTTCTGGCTGATCCATTATCTGAATCAGGGCTTTTTTGAAGAAATGAGCGGGTGGGCAGATATCACCGACCAGATCGAAAAAGAGAATAGAAAAATTAAATAAAAAATTTAAGTAGAAATTTTAAACAGAAAGGGCAAAAAGAAACATGGAAAAGTATTTTAGCGATGTGGTGGATAAGGCCATCGAGGATCTCTATTATTGCTGTGATAACGATAAGGCAAAAGCGGCGGCGGATGCCTTGTTGTCTGCGGCAAAGGACGGGGATGGGGACGCCTGCTATATCCTATCCCGCTGCTTTTCCGGCTCCTGTTACAGCTGGAAATACCATCCTTTTGAAGAAAACGAGGCGGCGGCCTATGCCATGCTCCATCAGGCAGTCTCTTTAGGCAGCGCCGCCGCGGTTCTGGGGGCGCTGCGCATGGATATGCTGACACCGGAACTTAAGGAGAATATGCCCTTTGACAGCATCAAAGAGGCGTGGAACGTGATCTGCGAAAAGGCCGAAAACGGTTGTGCATTCTGCCAGTACATGATTGGGAACACCTATTATTTTCTGGACCTCATAGAGATTGAAGAACACAAAGAAAGTGACTTCGCAAATAAGGGAGCCTGGAATGCCTGGAAACAGTTGCAGATAAAACAGTGCCTCCCCTGGTTTGAAAAGGCATTTTCCGGCGGTATGGCCCTGGCGGGGCGCAATTACTGCCATTATTACCAGTATGGCCGGGGAGAGTACATTCCGCCGGAGCCGGGAAAGGAAGTTCTCATTATGCGCCAGGGAGCAGAACGGGGCTACCCGGAGTGGATGTATGCCTATGCCCATTATCTGGCCTACACAGAGGATAACGATAAAGAAGCCCTCCCCTGGGCGCTGAAAGCGGCGGAAGCTGGACATCTGTCGAGTTGGGATATTATAGGGGATATTTATTGGGATGGCACGGCGGTGGAGCGCAATCTGCCCTATGCGCTGCAGTGTTACGAAAAAACTGCCAGTTATGGCGACGACAGCTATGCCTGCCGCCAGCTGGGGCGTCTGTATTTCCACGGCTGGGGTACGGCTGTGGATCACGCACGGGCCATTCAATGGCTGGAGAAAGATAAAGAGACGGAATATGTCCAGTATGATCTTCTGGGGATTTGCTATCTATTGGGATACGGCTGCCAGCAGGACCCGGCGAGAGGAAAATTATTTTTGGAGAAAAGCAAAAATTCGCCCTATAAAAGTTATGGGCTGGGAATGATGTACGCCGAGGGGATTGGTGTGCGGGAAAACATTGAAAAAGGCGTGGAACATCTGAAAGCGGCAGGAAATTACGGGCCGGCGATCGAAGCACTCAAACATTACAGGAAAAGTCTGTTTGGTGTATGGCGGAGGAAATAAAGGAGGCTAGTGTGAAAAATAAATTTTTCACACGGCGAATTTGTGCTTACGCCCAAATTCGCAGATTTTGGTAAGAATGGAGATTTTTATGACCAAGAAGAAAGTCGTAAACAACGGCATTGTGCCACAGTATTATGTGGAAGATGACCACGAGGCCATCATACCAAAGGAATTATTTTTCAGGGTACAGGAAGAGATCATGCGACGGTCAGCCATGTGTAAATCCGCAGTCACAAGAAAGAAAAATCAAAAGAGTAAATATTCATCAGGATATGCGCTGACCGGAATCCTGCTGTGCGGCAAATGCGGACAGGAATACCGCAGGGTGACATGGGCAAGAAACGGGAAAAAGAAGATTGTGTGGAGATGCTCAAACCGCCTGACAAACGGGGTAGAACAATGCAGCGATTCCGAAACCCTAGAAGAAGGTGCATTAAACAGAGCTGTCATGGAAGCTATCCACCGCATCACCAGAAACGAGGGGGATTTTGTCGGAGCCTTCCGTCAGAATGTCATCCGGGTAATCGGCAGCTACGGCAGGGAACAGCAGTCTGACGAATACAGCGACCGGATCAAGGCAAAGCAGGCAGAGATGGTTGCGCTGATCGCAGAGAATGCGAAAGCAGGGAATTACACACAGGAATTTGATGAACAGTACCGTAAAATCGCGGATGAAATCAGCGCCCTCAAAGAAGAACAGGCGGAATCGGCAAGAAAGAAAAAGCTCGCAGAAAACTACGAACAGCGTGTGAAGGACATGGATGCCTTCATTAGCGCAAGCACCTGTCAGATCCCGGAGTTTGACAACGACCTTGTAAGAAGGCTGATTGCAGGCATCAGGGTAATCACCGCGGACAGGATAGAGATACAGTTCCAGTCAGGAATTGTGATGGAGCAGGAGATTGTAAATGAGTAACATGGAGCAGGAATAACAGCTGAATATGGAAATGTTATTCCTGCCGGTTTACGGTAAAAATAAAATGCCCGATTGTATCGGGTGTTTTATTGTTGGTGTAAGCAGTCAAGCAGAAGTGAATAAATCAAAGATCAAACAGGGACTTACAGCAAAAATAAAATAAAAACAGGAGAGAAGAAAAATGAGAGCAGAAGAAACATTGCAATTTATGATGGATTTTTATCCAGAGCTATTTTCATCAAGGAAACATTGCCTAAACCATCTGTTCTGTTCCATCGGGAACGGGTATGACTGGAGGAAAGGCGAGCTGGTTGACAGGGACTGTGAATTTAGCAAAAGATATAGACTTGCCCAGAATATCGAAAGGGCAAAACCAAGGGATGAGGAACACTATCAGATGCGTCTGAAACTTGAAAAAGAAATCAGGAAACAAAAGGGAGACAGCTACCAGATTACGCCACAGAATATCAAATATAATTTTGAATGGGACATACCCAATAAGGACTACTCGTATTTATATCATTATCCAAAAAATATTAAAGAGGACTGGCTTGCGCTAATAAAGGAATGTGAGCAGATGTTGATTGAAAATGGGGTTATTCAGGGAAACGGTCAAAACGAAGGACAGGAAGAGCAGAGCGGTGGGATGCAGATGGTATAACGGTCAGGCTGATTCGTATCAATATGACGTATATGAAGAGATTTTGTTATGCATAATGAGGGAGGAATGAGATTATGAATTTTTTGATAATGTTGATACTAAAATATGTATTTTTTACTGTTATACTGTTTCTGATGGGAATGTTTATGCACTGTCTATTTGATGGAGAATGTCTGGAATGCTGGTATACGGGGGGCAAAAACAGAGTGAAGCTGTTGAGAACATGGGGAAAATCTAGTGTAGTATAATATGGAAAAGCTTCCGGGTTCAATTGGAAGATATAAGCTGGAGATGTTGAATGATTATAGTCTGATTTATGATGAAAATCTTAGTTTCAGTAATACGATTGTAAAGAATATTTTGTAGCAAAGCATTTATGAGGATGATGTGCATCAGCAAATGATGTCTGAGAGGGAAGCGACACAGATACGGAACACGGAGTAGTCGCCAGTATGGCAGAATAGCAGTCTGGTCAATTTATGTAGGAAATGTAATATTGAAAAAAGTAAGTTAAAAATAGCAGGCTGCTTGATAAAAACGGGATTTAAGTATGATAATTGCAGTAATTATATCATATAGAATATCTGATAAAAAATGTACGAAGTAGAATCGGGAATATACGAGTAGAGGATAGAAAATACTAATTGGAGGAAGATTAGTGGAAAACAGAGAGGTTGGCTTTGTTGTGAATGACGAATACAAAGGCATGGATAGAAGATATTAAAAAATGCATAAAGCAGAGATAGATAAAAGCCACTGTAAAAGTAATTTGATGCGGAATTTATGTTATTAGTTTGACTAAATGTAAATCTTTTTCTTGAAGGCTTAAATTGATAGGGAAGAAATTTTTATGCACATATGTGACATATAACTGCAAATAAAATAGTCTTGTATTCATAAAAAATGCTATGTACTATTTGACTTCAATATGATAAAATTGAAGTCAAATAGTACAGAAAGGAAAGCCAGTATGACAGATTATGAAAGAATTACTCAGATAGCTATTCAGAATAATAATGTATTTAAAACAAAAATGATTACTGCAGAAGGCATCAGAAAAGAAAAGATAAAAGATCTGCTGGAAGCAGGAATTATTGAGCGAATAGGTTATGGTATCTATGTCTTAGGCAGGGAAGATATTGATGAATATTATGAATTTCAACAAAAATGTTCCAAGGGAGTATTTTCTTATGGGACATCGGCATATTTTTGGAATTTATCAGACAGAGTACCAAATGTTTTAAGTTGTACAGTGCCGAGGGGATATAACACTTCCAGACTGAATATAAACACAAAAGTTAGATACCATTATATACTAAAAAATTTATATGATATTGGAATAACAGAAACGAAATCTCCACAGGGAGCCAGCATCATATTGTATGACAGAGAAAGAACAATTTGCGATCTAGTGAGGGATAGGAAAAAAGTAGATATGCAGCTTTTTAGTACGGCTTTGAACCTGTACTTTAAAGGTAGGGAGAAAAATATCAGGAAGCTGATGAAATACGGAAAAGAATTTCACATTACTGAAGAACTGGAAAAATATATGGAGGTATTACAGTGAAAAGAGCAGAGCAGATTAAAGGATCAGTGAAAAGCATGGCAAATAGAATGAATCTAAAGCCGCAGGAAGTTTTGCAGATATTGATGTTTGAGAGACTGGTGGAGCGCCTGTCAGTCTCTCCATATAAAGATAATTTCATCTTAAAAGGCGGATTGTTGATTGCATCTATGATTGGGATTGGCGAGCGGACAACAATGGATATGGATACGACCATACAGGGACTTCCAATGACAGAACAAGCCATGGAGCAGGTTGTAAAAGAAATAATCAGCATTGATGCCAAGGATGGAATTCTGTTTGAATTCAGGGGAATGCAGCCAATCAGGGAAGACGATGAGTATCATAATTTTTGTGTGTCTATCTGTGCATTGTATGGAAAAATGAAAGCACCAATGAAGATAGATATTACGACAGGAGATAAGATCACTCCAAAACAGATAGATTACGAATATAAATTTATGTTTGACGAAAAGACAGTTACGGTAAAGGCATACCCATTAGAAACGATACTTGCCGAGAAATATGAGACGGTTATACGGAGAAATATCGGTAACACGAGGGCAAGAGACTTTTATGACTTGTATGTTTTGATGAAGATGAAAATAAAGGAGATTCGTTGGGAAGTGTTAAGAGAAGCTATTTCTGCTACTACTGAAAAAAGAGGTTCATCCGAAGAGTTGAAAGAGTATCAGGAGATTACAGAGGACATGAGGGAGAGTCAGTTCTTAAAAAGAATATGGGGAAAGTATCAGGAAGAGAATACATATAGTGAAGGTATAAAGTTTGATGATACGCTGGAGGTTGTATTGCAGATTGGAGAGAAGTTGAGGAATACTAATTAGGTTAGAGATTGCCTGGTAAATCTATAATGATAAAAGATTATGTTATATAAGCAAGTGGATTATAATGGTAATTATGAACAGATTAAAAATGATATTATATAATTTTCATAAAATATCTTATAATGAGGAGAAACAACATGTGGTTAGATAGAGAGTCTCAGATTGATTTATTGGCGTATGAACCATTTGCAGAATTGATTACGAATATAGTGGCAAATAAGAGATTAAACCCTTTGACAATAGGTCTTTTTGGTAGATGGGGTGCAGGAAAATCTACTCTATTAAAGTTGGTACAAAAAAACATTGAAAAACGAGATATTACCAAGAGAAAATTGGTTTGTATATCTTTAAATTCATGGATGTTTGAAGGATATGATGATGCCAAGAGTGCAATAATGGAAAGTTTGTTACGAGCATTGATGGACAAACAACCTGCATTCGAAGAACTAAAAAAGGAAATATTCAATTTGATTAAGCGTATTAACTTTATGAAATTGGGTTCGACTGTGGTTAAGCATGGTGCTCCACTTATTATGAGCACTATTAATCCTGCTATGTCTGCTTTGTCTATGACGCAATATTTTTCAAAAAGCAAAAGAAAAGAGATATTGGAAGATTTAAAGCAGGTTTGGGAGGATGAAGAACCAGAGGATAATCAGAATACAACAGTAGAAAATATCAGACTGTTTACCGCAGAGTTTACAGAGTTGATAGAAAAATCGGAAATAGATAATTTGGTGGTAATGATTGACGATTTAGATAGATGTACGCCTGAACGAGTTATTGAAACACTTGAAGCAATAAAATTGTTTTTATCTGTTTCAAAGACCACTTTTATAATAGCTGTGGACAATCAAGTAATAAGATATTCTATTGAAAATAAATATCCGAAGATTACAGAAGGTTCGGATGATTTTTCTGATAGTTATATTGAAAAAATTATACAATTACCAATTCATATACCTGAATTGTCTGAGGTAGACATTAAAAATTATTTGTTATTGCTCATCTGTGAACTATATTTAACAAAGAAGACAACAACAAAAGAAGATAGTTTAGAAAAACTACTGATTCACACAAAGAATAATAAAATCTTTTTAGAAGGAAAGAAAATAGACTTAGAATTTGTAAAAGAAGCTTTTGAAAGATATGATGCGTCTATTTTAGATGGATATGATTTACTTGAATTTGAAAGGGTATTCAATATCATATATAAAACGAGTGATGTGATTGCAGGAACATTAAAAGGAAATCCAAGGCAGGCAAAACGGTTTTTAAATTCTTTTTTAATTAGAAAAAGTTTAGCGGAAATATATTATAAAAATAATATTGATTATTCTATATTAGCTAAATTGATGGCATTAGAATACATAGATCCAAAGTTGTTCAAGGAACTATATAAGTGGGCGTTGATCGATCAAGATAATCCAGTAATTAAGTA
>OFGR01002018.1_pt1 | contig 14479 bp, 11 predicted proteins | sample 1521811 | NCBI WGS metagenome assembly OFGR01 (sample SAMEA3504098, study PRJEB24116) | mouse gut metagenome | biome: mouse gut; feature: mouse-associated habitat; material: faeces | place: Denmark | collected 2011
ATTTTCCTGTAAAATGGGAGGTTTTTTTGCGAAAAATTTTTACTCGTCATAGCTGGAGCCCGTCTCTTGGCATTGTTATTCCACACTTACTTTCTTTGACACCAATACCATCCATGCCGGCAGCGCTGACATTGGATTCTTAGTCCAATCATTTATGCTTACCAACTCATCCTGACTTTTTTTAATAAGTTCATCATATCTAAACCAAAATGACGCATCAACCGCCGGTAACTCTGCAAGTTCATTTATAGATAAACCTGCCATAATGTTTGCGTTTACGATATCCTGTACACGCCAATGAATATCCGGCATTACATCATGATAAGATTTTATGATTTTAGGTTCACTCCAAGCCTCTCCAGAGAAAGGTCTATTAAACGGATGTACATCATACATAAAAGAATATCCCGAATTTTTCAAAACTCTGTGAATGTTCTTATACATTCCAGTCACATCATCTATCCAAGAGAGTGTTCCGTTTGAAGTGTACACCAAATCAAAGACATTATCTTTTATATGCTCCAACTCCATTGTATTATCACATACAAACTCTATATCCAGACCTATCCTGTCTGAAATTGTTTTTGCATTTTCCAACTGTCTTTCACTGATATCCGCCGAAGTTACTTTAGCACCCATAATCGCAAAAGCAAAAGCTGCATGATTATCCCCCGCAGATGGCAATAGGATATACTTTCCGCTTACCTCGCCCATATATTTTTTAATAAGTTCAAATACCGCAGGATGAAATGCTATAGCGGGATTTTCTTGTATTTTCAAGATTTTTTCATCTGTTCTCAATGACATATACCAATCGGAATCCGATACACTATTCCAGTGTTTTTTTACTTTTTTAACATCAACTTTCATACTTTTCGACCTACCTTTTGCAAAATACCAAATGCTTGCCATATGTTTTCTTTATACCACCATCAGTCCTGTTTATCAATTTGGTTATTTAAGCCAATGCCTCAGAAATACGTATTATTGGAAACAAAATGAAATGGAAGCTATTCCTTCTAACTGTTAATCTTACCTTTGATGCATTTCCTGAGTTTCTATAAAATTTCGCCCTTACTTATGATATGGTTCTTTGTTTATAATGCGATAACAACGATAAATCTGCTCCAAAAGAATTATGCGCATCAACTGATGTGGAAATGTCATATCAGAGAAACTCAATGTTTCATCTGCCCGCTTCACAATACTTTCATGAAGTCCAAGAGAACCTCCTATCACAAAAACAAGATTGCTTTTTCCTGCTAAGCCAAGTTTTTCTATCTGTTCTGCCATGTTCACGGAGTCACGTTTTTTGCCATCTATCGTAAGCGCAATACAATAAGAATCTTCTTTTATCCATTTCAGAATGCGTTCTGCCTCTTTTTGTTTAATCTGATTTTCTAAATTTTCAGATGCTTTGTCAGGCGTTTTTTCATCTGCCACTTCTACAATAGCAAGTTTACAATATCTTGAAAGCCTTTTTTGATATTCTGCTGATGCATCTCGAAAAAATTTTTCTTTTATTTTTCCAACTGTTACAAGTGTGATATTCATAGAAACGCTTCATCCTTTTCGAATATCTCAGCATAAAGCTCCTCGCACAATGCTTCAAGATACGAAGTATTTAAAGCTCCAAATTCTTGTGTTATGGCAGCTTTAATACCTTCAAAATATTTAAAATATTTTACTTCCTCTGGTGTACCATCTTCAAAAATAACACGTTCCTTTATCGACGCTGCGGAAATATTTTCCAAGGCCCACTTTTTAATCTTATCAGTCATATCGTCTTCAGTTTCTGCCTCCTGGGCATATTGTTTTGAAGAGCGAAAAGAAAAAATTCCCATCACAATAAAGATAACAAACAGAGTTCCCATAACACCATAAGTCATATATTTGCCGGAACCCACAAGATGAAAAGGTAATACCCCTGCTTCCATCAAAATAAGACCAGCAATCCCTAAAATTCCCACTAATAAAAGAGTATAGGCAGAGCTTTTAAAATCCTCTGCCTTTGCTTTTTTATCCTGATAAACTTTTATGTCCTGATATTTCGTCTTGTCATCACTGCCTGACATCTGTCTATCCTCCTATTTTTAGTCGCTGCGCGACGGCTCTAAAGATAAAGTCACTTCACCGCACCCCTCTGAGAGGTATTTTTATTCGTAATTTCTCTCATAACAATACCTCTCGTGCGCTTTTGTGACTTTATTTCTCTTGTATATTTTTCGTTTTTCTTCTCGCTGCGCGACGGCTCTAAAGATAAAATCACTTCACCGCACTACAAAAAGACTCCAAAAGAACAGAGAAACAAAGCAGCGTTTTATTTATTCGTCAAATAATCATGAATACCCTTTGCCGCCGCTTTTCCAGCTCCCATTGCAAGAATCACAGTAGCAGCGCCTGTTACAGCATCACCGCCGGCAAATACACCTTCTTTCGTTGTTTTGCCAAACTCTTCATCAGCAATAATACATTTCCATTTATTGGTCTCTAATCCTTCTGTCGTTGATGAAATCAAAGGATTTGGCGATGTACCAAGCGACATAATCACTGTGTCGAGTTCTATTTCAAATTCACTTCCTGGTACTTCTACAGGTCTGCGTCTTCCAGAAGCATCTGGCTCACCAAGCTCCATTTTGATACATCTCATACCTTTTACCCAATTATTTTCATCTTCCAGAATTTCTACAGGATTTGTCAAAAGGTCAAAAATAATCCCTTCCTCTTTTGCATGATGCACTTCTTCGACTCTCGCAGGAAGCTCCTCCTCGCTTCTACGATACACAATATGCACTTCTGCTCCAAGACGAAGCGCCGTTCTTGCTGCATCCATCGCTACATTGCCGCCGCCTACAACAGCCACCTTTTTTCCACGCATGAGCGGCGTATTGGAATCCTCACTAAATGCTTTCATCAAATTGCTTCTTGTGAGATATTCATTTGCTGAAAACACACCATTTGCATTTTCTCCTGGAATTCCCATGAATTTTGGAAGACCTGCACCAGAACCGATAAATACTGCCTCAAATCCTTCTTCTTCAATCAGCTCATCAATTGTAATTGATTTGCCTATAATGACATTTTTTTCGATTTTAACGCCAAGCGACTCAACGTTTGCGATTTCTTTAGCTACAACATCTTCCTTGGGAAGTCGGAACTCAGGAATACCATAAACAAGTACCCCGCCCGCCTCGTGAAGTGCCTCAAATATTGTCACATCATAGCCAAGTCTTGCAAGATCTCCTGCACAGGTAAGACCTGCCGGGCCCGATCCAATAACTGCTACTTTTCTGCCATTCTTCTCCTTCGCAGATTCTGGTTTTATGCCATTCTCTCTTGCCCAGTCAGCTACAAAACGCTCAAGCTTTCCAATCGAAATTGCATCTCCTTTGATTCCTCTGATACATTTTCCCTCACATTGGGTTTCTTGTGGGCAGACACGTCCGCACACTGCCGGAAGTGCTGATGACTCACTGATGATTTTATATGCTTGCTCTATATTTCCAAGCTTCACTTGTTCAATAAAAGCAGGAATATCAATTGCTACAGGACAGCCTTTGATACACTGTGCATTTTTGCAGTTAATACAGCGCTGTGCTTCCTCCATAGCTTCTTCTTTATTATAACCAAGGCAAACCTCTTCAAAGTTCTTTGCTCTGGCAGCAGCGTCCTGCTCACGCACAGGCACTTTTGTTAATACGTCCATTATTTTTCCTCCATTCTTGAAAAACGCTGTCCTTTACGTTCCTCGAAAAATTTAGTAAATCTTGGGTGATTTTTATTATTGCCACAGATTTTATTAATTCTCTTTGCACTGACCACATCCGCCATGATGGGTATCACCTTCCTGCAATCTCAGCATCGCTCTTCCTTCAGCTGTTTTATAGATTTGCTGACGCTTCATCGCTTCATCAAAATTAACAAGATGACCGTCAAATTCGGGACCATCAACACATGCAAATTTCACTTTATCACCAACAGTAACACGACATGCACCACACATACCTGTACCATCAACCATAATTGGATTCAAGCTGACAACTGTTGGGATATTCAACTCTTTTGTAAGTTTGCACACAAATTTCATCATAATCATAGGCCCAATCGCAATGCACAAATCATAATGATTTCCTTCATCAACCAAATCCTGAATTGTCTGCGTTACCATACCTTTTCTGCCATAGGAACCATCATCAGTAGTAATATACAAATTACCTGAAACGGCTTCCATTTCTTTTTCAAGGATTAATAAATCTTTTGTCTTTGCTCCTACGATTACATCTGCTGCAATTTGATTATTATGTAGCCATTTTACTTGAGGATATACAGGCGCAGTTCCTACACCGCCTGCTACAAACAAAATTTTCTTTTTGGCAAGCACTGCCTTATCTTCCTGAATCAGCTCAGATGCACAACCCAAAGGACCCACGAAGTCATGAAAAGCATCTCCTGCTTTGAGTTCTGCCATTCTTGTTGTCTCAGCTCCAACTGTCTGAAACACAATTGTTATCGTTCCCTTTTCTCTATCATAATCGCAAATTGTGAGAGGAATTCGTTCCCCGTCCTTATCCGTTCTCACAATCACAAACTGACCCGGCTGACAGTTCTTTGCCACACGCGGCGCTTCTACTGCCATTAGATAAATATTAGCAGTAAGCTCTCTGGCTTCTATAATTTTGTACATCGGCTCATTCACCATACCTTTCATATGTTATTTTTTTGCATCTATATTATTGTATATGAAATACTTTGTAAATTCAACTTCTTTTTCAATTATTCAGGAGTCCCCTCCTGCTGTTCTTGGATATCTTGAATATTTTCATTTTCTTCATTTTGTGTATTCGGATTGGGAAGAGGTCTTAAATCATATTTTCCTTCATCTAACTTGTATGCTCTGTACAAATCTGCTGTATTCACATCAATCGCATAAAGAATATTCGTATCATGTATTTTTCCGAGCGTATCAAGATATTCTTCATACACGATATAATAAAGCGCGCCCTCTTTCTGATACAATGTCTGTACTCTATAACGATTTATCCCTAATTTACCAGGCACATTTCCTTCTACATTCAGCAGCTTTCCTTCTGCCCACAGACTATTTTTTAATACTTGTATTGCAAGCTCTGTATCAAAATTTGCTTGTATTTCCAATTGATAAGATCGATTGACAACCTCACTGCTTTCACCCGTCTTATCAATTGATATAAATGAAAAATTATTCATACCATACGGCATTTCAATAGGGTCTGTATACCGATTGCTATTTTTGTCAGGTACAGATCCATCTGTTGTATAGTAAACTTTTGTTCCAGCATCATAATAAGCTTCGATCAGACATGGTTTCGTATAACAACCACTTTCCGGATTTATAACTGGACATTCTGGTGCTGCCAGATTGATATAGTAATGTTGGGTTTCTACATTGCTCTTAACCCCATAACTGTTTACAAATAATGCTCTTATTGTGTAATCCCCGGCCTCTAGTAATATTGGCATTTCATATACATCTGATTTTTCTGTAGGTTCTGTTCCATCAAGTGTATAATAAACGTTTCCCTTTGTATTTCCCTTTAAAGAAATAGATATTACTTCCTCATATACGCCGCCCTTTTTATTAAATTCGGGCTTATGTGCAGCATATTTATTATATTTTGCGACAATACGTGAGATTTCACAATCATTTAATAACGCATCAATTCTTTCATAATTTGACTGCTCTTCATAAATACCAAGCAGCATATCATAAACTGCTTCTTTGTCTGGATAATCTGTTCCGTCCAAAATCTCTTCAAGCAAAACGATCGTACTTTGATCCTGACCATTCTTTTCATAGTATTGTGCGAGCAAAAATCTTGCATCTAAGTCTTCTGGCTGAATTGCAAGCGCTCTTTCCAGATAGCTTATTGCATCTGGATAATTATTAACTTCTGCACATGCAACAGCCGTATTATATTGATAATCAAACGAATTATAGCGATTGGTATCCGCCTTATAGCGAGCAGCGGCTGTTACACCGCCTGCTGTCACAACGACAGCCAAAACAATCGCTGCTCTTTTAAATATATGTATTTTTATAGATTCTTTTGAAGAATACGCACTTAATGCATCTTTTATTGTACTAAATCCATCGTCAGACGTTCTAGAAGCTGCCTCTTTTGTCTGCTCCTGTGCAGCTATATCTTCAAGCATAGAACTTATGGACTCTTTTAGTTCATTTTCTAGCTCTATGTCAAAATCAGGTACTATTTTGACTTCTTCACCACAGCTCTCACAAAGCAGCTTCCCCTCCTCCAATTCCATTCCACAATTTGGACATTTCATATTTTAAAGACTCCTTTTATATAGAAATGTAATCTCGCAATCTCCTATATAGTAAAAAATTCTCCACAATTTTAGGCACAAAGAGACTTCAAGAATACATTAGAAGAGACTCTAAGAAACTATTAGAGTACAGCTACTTTTAAAATAATCCCTTGATAATACCGTTGTCTGTCACATCAATATTATAAGCCGCAGGATTTTTGGGTAAACCGGGCATCGTCATAATTGCTCCTGTAAGCACCACTACAAAACCTGCTCCCGCAGAAACATAAACCTCTCTAATATTCATGGCAAAATCTTTTGGTCTGCCAAGAAGAGAAGGATCGTCAGAAAGAGAATACTGTGTTTTTGCCATGCAGACAGGCAGCGTTCCAAAGCCCAATTCCTCTAATTTTTCAATTTGTTTCATAGCAGCAGGCGCAAAAACTACTTCTGCTGCACCATAGATTTCTTTTGCAACACATTGTATTTTTTCAGCAATCGGAAGTTCATCTTGATAAATTGGTGCAAAATGACTTTCCTTTGTCTCTAATGTATGTAATATGGCGTTTGCAAGGTCAATTCCTCCTTCTCCACCTTTTTCCCATACTTTAGAAAGCGCAAAGTCACAATTTCTATCACTACAGAATTTTTTTACAAAATTAATTTCTGCTGGTGTATCTGATATAAATGCGTTCAGCGTCACAACAACTGGAACACCATATTTTTGCAAATTTTCTATGTGTTTTTCAAGGTTCACAATTCCTTTTTCAAGCGCTTGCAGATTTTCTGTATCTAAGTTATTTTTTGCCACACCGCCATTATATTTGAGTGCACGGATTGTTGCCACAAGAACTACTGCATCTGGTGAAAGTCCTGCTTGACGGCATTTGATATCAAAAAACTTTTCTGCGCCAAGATCAGCGCCAAATCCTGCCTCTGTTACAACATAGTCTGCCATTTTTAATGCAGCCTTTGTCGCACGGACACTATTACAGCCATGTGCAATATTGGCAAAAGGCCCGCCATGAATAATTGCTGGGGTATGCTCTAGTGTTTGGATAAGATTTGGTTTCATAGCATCTTTTAGCAAAGCAGCCATAGCGCCTGTTGCTTTTATCTGTCCTGCTGTTATTGGCTCGCCATTATAATTATAAGCTACTACCATTCTGTCAAGACGATTTTTCAAGTCTTCCATATCATCAGCAAGACACAACACTGCCATAATCTCAGATGCTACTGTAATCACAAAATGATCTTCTCTGACAAAGCCATCCATTTTGTTTCCAAGTCCGACAACGACATTTCTAAGCACTCTGTCATTCATATCAAGGCATCTTTTCCATACAATCTGTCTGGGATCAATGCCAAGCGCATTCCCCTGCTGAATATGGTTGTCAAGCAGTGCAGCGCATAAATTATTTGCAGATGTTATCGCATGAAAATCTCCAGTAAAATGAAGATTCAAATCCTCCATGGGAACCACCTGTGCCATTCCCCCGCCGGCTGCTCCGCCCTTGATGCCAAAACATGGGCCAAGAGACGGCTCACGAAGCGCAATAACCGCTTTTTTTCCCAGCTTTCCAAACGCCTGCCCAAGCCCGACACTTGTCGTTGTCTTGCCCTCGCCTGCTGGCGTTGGGTTTATCGCTGTCACAAGTATGAGTTTCCCATTTTTATTATTTTCTATTTTCTTTAAATATGTGTCTGAAATTTTCGCTTTATAGTTTCCATACAATTCAAGATCATCTGTAGTGATGCCGAGCAATTGTGCAACTTCAGTAATTGGATATAACTGTGCTTCCTGAGCGATTTCAATATCAGATTTCATAAGCATTCTCCTCCTGTGCATAAATGTATTCTTAGAATTTTTCTAGTATCCTCTCACATATCGAATACAAAAAAACTCCAGAAATACATTAAACATCACCTATACTTTCATTATTTTAATAGAATACCATTTATCAGATGTACTGTCTACGAAATTAATTTTTTTCTTCCAGATAATTTTGGAATTGCTCCATACTCATCAGTATACGGCGAGGCTTGGTTCCCTCCTCAGCGCCTACTACACCCGCATCTTCAAGTTGATCCATAATACGCGCCGCACGGTTAAAGCCAATCTTAAATACCCTCTGAAGCATACCAATAGAAGCTTTTTCTTTCTCTATGACAAATTTTCCGGCATCAGCAAAGTAGGCATCGGAATCATTTCCCTGTCCTGCGCCTCCTCCTGAACCAGAGGAAGACTGCATCGTTTTTATTTTATCCTCAATATCACTGTTATAGGTATTCCCAATCATCTGATTTTTGAGGAAATCAACTACATCGGATACTTCCGGATCTGATACAAATGCACCCTGTACACGAGCAGGCTTTGGATATCCTTGAGGATAAAACAGCATGTCGCCTTTTCCTAATAATTTTTCTGCTCCATTCATATCAAGAATCGTGCGGGAATCTACACCACTTGATACACTGAACGCAATACGGCTTGGCATATTTGCTTTGATAAGACCTGTTATAACATCAACCGAAGGACGCTGTGTTGCGATAACCAGATGAATCCCACAAGCTCTTGCAAGCTGTGCCAAACGACAGATACTCTCTTCTACTTCTCCAGAAGCCACCATCATCAAATCTGCAAGCTCGTCTACAATAATAACAATTTGTGGCATCTTTTGCAATGGTTCTCCATCTGCTGACAGCTTTCCTTCTTCTGCCGCTTTGTTGTAGCCTTTCAAATCTCGCACATTCAAATCAGCAAATTTTTTGTAACGGTCATTCATTTCTGAAACACCCCAATTTAACGCGGCAGATGCCTTTTTGGGATCGGTCACAACAGGAACCATCAAATGTGGAATACCATTATAAACGCTTAATTCAACCACTTTGGGATCAATCATAATCAGTTTGACATCTGCGGGGTTTGCTTTGTACAAGATACTCATAATAATCGTATTAATACAAACTGATTTTCCAGAGCCTGTAGCCCCAGCAATCAGTACATGTGGCATTTTTGCAATATCTGTAACCACAACTTGTCCGGCAATATCCTTCCCCACCGCAAATGCAAGATTTGATGGAAAGTTTTGAAATGCATCTGATTCCAACAAATCCCTAAGTGCTACCGCACTGTTTTCTTTATTGGGAACTTCTATACCAACAGCAGCTTTACCAGGTATTGGAGCTTCTATTCTAATATCTGTAGCCGCAAGATTTAGTTTGATATCATCTGTAAGTCCAACAATTTTGCTAACTTTTACACCCTGCTCTGGCTGCATTTCATATCTTGTAACAGAAGGCCCTTGACTGATATCTGTTATTGTTACACGAACTCCGAATGTCTGCAGTGTCTGCTGCAAACGAAGTGCAGTTTCTTTTAACTCTTTTGAGGAATCAGCTTTTTTTCCCTCGCCCTTTTTGAGTAAGTTCAATGAAGGAAAACTGTATTTTTTAGGCAGTTCTTCTTCTGCTTTCATAACAGGTTCCTGTATGTTTGCCTTCTGATCCATTCTTTCAGCAGCCATATCTTGATCTGTTTTATCTACTGCAGGTTTTGATACAACGGTATCTTCTGTCATTGGTTCTGGCATATTGCTTATCGCTTCTGCATCAAAAGACTCTGTAATGCTCATACTTTCATAAACCTGATTGTTAAGTTCTGGCATTGATGGATTGGCAGCAAGAATTTCTGCTGTGTCTGAAAAATCCTGATAGGAAGTTTCTTGATTAAGCGCTTCTGTTTCTTGAAAAAATACTTCTTGATAAGGAGCCTCTTCATAAACTGCTTCTTCATAGGAAGTTTCTTGATAAGCCGTTTCTTCATACGGTGTTTCACTATATGTTTCTTCGGGATATACTTCATTGCCAAGTTCTTCGGGATAGGATGCTTCATTAAATGGTCTGATTTTAATATCCTCACATAAAACATTGGAACTGTTTGCTGTATCATGATCCAATAAAACAATCTCATGGATATCCTGTCTTCCATCCGTTTTTTGTCTCTCAGGTCTAAATGTGATAACAGAGCTTGATGCGACGCCTCTTGCTTTTTTATCCATTCGCCGAACTCTTTCATCCGGAATTGCTGTTGGCTTTGGCTTCTCCTCCTTTACACGCTTTTGACGGCGGGGACGCTCTTCTTTTTGGTATTCTTCCTCATACATATCCTCATAGGCATCCAAACGTGTTTCTCTGTATTCCTTCATTCGTGCCGCATCTTCTCTTGCTGCTTCCAACAAATAGGAACCGCCGTTTTTGACACCTGATAAAAAGCTTTTTTCTGTGATAAACACAATAGAAATAATTCCAAGCACAATAACTACAAATAGGGTTCCACCAAATCCCATCAAATTATACATTCCATGCGCAATGCTGCCAAACAGAACGCCACCTCCTGTATGGTATTCCGCAGATGTCTGATATAAATTTTTAACAAGCGGCCCACTAGTAAGCATATTTTCCTGTTTTGTAAACATATATGCTAATATTCCTGCTAGAAATATCAAAATCACACTGCTTATCATCTTGATGACAGCTACCGTGTTTCCTTTATTGGATATCCCAAAAGCAAAGCCAAGAAAAATGATAATAGGTACCAAATATGCCAGCAGTCCAAACATACCAAACATCGCATTGCTGATTCCTGTTGCAGCGGCGCCGCGAATTACACCAATAACACACAAAAATGTAAAAATCGCAGCTGCAAATATAACAATGAGCATTACCTCATTTTTTACTGCGATATCTACATTTTTTCTGGATGCTTTAGATGATGTTTTTCTTTTTCTTGTACTAGAAGATGCTTTTCTAGTTCCTTTTGATGTATTTGTTCTGCCCCTTGATGTACTATTTCCTGATGCAGATGCCATAATACTTCTCCCTTCCAATTCTCACAAACTCTTTTGTATCCCCACTGATACAAGTTTTACGAAATATTATAGCATTTTTTTCTCTGCTTGTCATGTAAATATTGCTGGAACTTTCACAAACTGTAACAGTTCAGCCTTCGGCTTCCTGTTTGGATAATGTAGAACGTTTTATTTTACAAAAGTTACTCCTCATACATAAATCATGCTCTTCCTCATGAAATTTAATCTTTTCCCTTTTTTTGTGCGTCTATCAATTCATGCAGTTTCGCAATTGCCTGAGAAATTCCTCCTATCTCACAGATAATTCCTTCTTTTACGGCTTCTTTGCCTTCCAGCACACTTCCTACATCCTTAGTCAGAATTTCCGTTTCCATCATCAATTCCTCATATCGTTCCTTTGAAATACTGCAATGTGAACATACAAAACCTGTAATACGATTCTGTACTTCTCTAAAATAATTAAATGTCTGTGGCACGCCTATCACCATTCCATTCATGCGGACCGGATGCACCACCATTGTACCAGTTGGAACGATAAATGAATAATCTGTGCTTACAGCAATCGGAACACCAATGCTGTGACTTCCCCCCAACACCAAAGATACCGTAGGTTTGCTTAGTGATGCTATCATCTCCGCAATGGCAAGTCCTGCCTCAACATCACCACCCATTGTATTTAAAAGCAGCAAAACACCATCAATCTCGCAACTGTCTTCGATCGATGCAAGCTGTGGCAAAAGTAATTCATATTTTGTAACTTTTGACTGATTGCCTGCATTTTCGTGTCCCTCAATTTCTCCTACAATCGTTATCAAATGAATCCGATGTTCGCTTTTATTTTCATCAAGAGTAACCTGGCTCTCTTTCTCTATTTTTTCGTCCTTATATTTTTGATTTTCCAAAGCATTATTTTTTTCATTCTCTTTTTCATTATTTTCTGCCACTGTAATGCACCTGCTTTCCTTATTTATATAACCCTTTCGATTCAAGTAATTAAACATATGTTTTTCGCTCACCGCGCTCAATCTGCAAAAAACTTCGTTTTTTGTTACAATGGATTCAGCGTATGCAATTTCCTATAAAGAAAAAAGAACCCTTTCATGAAAGAGTCCTTCTTATTATATCCATTTTGTTGTTCTTTTTATTCAATATCATAAAAATCTTTGCCAGACATATCCTTTAGATCATAGTCATCATTATCCCTGGTTTTTATTGCATAATCCATTTCTTTGTGTACTTTTCGTTTTGGCACAGGAAGCGGATTTTCAATATAATTCACCTTGCTGTCATCTAAGTCAGCAAGTAAAATTTCCTTCATTGTGTTATCCAGGACGGGCTTCATTTCCAAAGTTTCACCATCTATATTTTGAACATCTTCTAATTGCTTTCCGGCATTTTTTTCGCTGATTCGTTTTCGAACAATAGAACGAAATATGGCAGCAACTACTGCACAAACACAAGATATTATAAAAATCTCCATATTTAAAACAGTCACTTCTGACAGCTCCCTCAGATAAAGAGGAAGAACTGCAGCAGCAAGTCCTGCTATGAGTCCTGCATATTTGTTCAATAAATTGCTGACAAAAATAAATATCAGCAAAACAGTCAGTACCTGATAAAAAATATTGAGATAAACACCTGCTACAGTAAAGTTGCCAAAAACCAAAAACGCAGTATACAATGTACTCAAATAAAGAGTGTGTATATTAAAACCTTTCGAAAAAATATCAGTCAAACCAGAAGAATCCACTGTAACCTTTGCAGACTCATATATTTCCTCGCTGATTTTTACTTCTACCATCAAATGATTAATATAATATATTCTTACAGCAACTGCAATGCTTGCTAAAATTAATAAAAACAGACAAGTAATCCAACTTTTATTTTTCATAATCAAATATGTGTGAGAGCTTGCTCAATATCGGCAATAATATCATTGACATTTTCAATACCAACCGAAAATCTGATTAAATCTGGCTGTACGCCGGCTTCCATAAGCTGCTCATCATTCATCTGTCTATGTGTGTGGCTTGCCGGATGGAGTACACAAGTTCTTGCATCAGCTACATGCGTCACAATCGCCGCAAGCTTTAGATGATCCATAAAAGATACACTCACATCTCTGCCGCCTTTGAGTCCAAAAGAAATCACGCCACAAGTGCCATTTGGCATATACTTCTGCGCAAGTTCATAATATTTATTGCTCTGTAAACCTGGATAATTCACCCACGCAACTTTTTCATTGCTTTCAAGCCACTGTGCAACCCTCAAAGCATTCTCACAATGTCTGGGAACTCTCAAATGAAGCGTCTCAAGACCAATATTTAACAAAAAGGAATTCATCGGAGAGGGAATAGACCCCAAATCACGCATAAGCTGTACGGTTGCCTTCGTAATATATGCCATCTTACCAAATTTATCAGTATATGTTATTCCATGATAAGACTCATCAGGTGTTGTAAGCCCATGAAATTTATCGCCGTACTGTGTCCAATCAAAATTTCCAGAATCAACAATTGCGCCGCCGACACACATCGCATGTCCATCCATATATTTTGTTGTGGAGTGTGTGACAATATCAGCACCATATTCAAACGGACGACAGTTTATCGGTGTTGCAAAAGTATTATCAACAATCAAAGGAACGCCATGAGCATGTGCAACTTTTGCAAATTTTTTGAAATCAAGAACGACCAGTGCAGGATTTGCAATAGACTCCGCCACCATACATTTTGTATTCTCCCGAAATGCCTGATTTAGCGTTTCTTCATCGGAATCAGGATCTACAATCGTACATTCAATCCCCATCTTTTTCATTGTCACAGTCAAAAGATTAAATGTACCGCCATAAACAGTAGAAGAAAGAACCACATGGTCTCCAACTTCACAAATATTAAAAACTGCATAATAATTAGCTGCCTGTCCAGACGAAGTAAGCATTGCTGCCACACCGCCTTCTAAGTCACAGATTTTCTGGGCAACTGTATCATTGGTAGGATTTTGAAGTCTTGTATAAAAGTATCCTTCCTTTTCTAGATCGAATAACTTTCCCATTTCATCTGAGGTTTCATATTTATATGTGGTTGACTGATAAATCGGCAGCACTCTTGCCTCTCCATTTTTGGGCTGCCATCCGGACTGAATGCATTTTGTTTCAATTGAATATTCAGTATTCATGCTAAACACTCCTTTCTATATCTATGTTCACAAAAAGCAATGATGTAACATCATTGCTTTAAATGCTTGGTAAAAAATTGAGCGCCAGCGCGCTCAATCTGCAAAAAGCTGCGCTTTTTGTTTCA
>OFGR01002027.1_pt1 | contig 14413 bp, 25 predicted proteins | sample 1521811 | NCBI WGS metagenome assembly OFGR01 (sample SAMEA3504098, study PRJEB24116) | mouse gut metagenome | biome: mouse gut; feature: mouse-associated habitat; material: faeces | place: Denmark | collected 2011
TCAAGAGCCACGACCCCTCCCAGCGGGCCAACGGTATGCTCACCATCGCCGGCGGCATTGTCATCACTTTCACGAAGGAGATCCTCACCCTTATCACTGGCGGTTGAGGAAAGGCAAGGGCGGGGTTCAATGTCCCCGCCCTTGGCCTTTACAAGAGGGAACTGTAATCCCTTCGCCCGTAAATGATACGCCGAATCTGCACTGTATCCCCGGCCACCACGTAGAAAACAAGGTATTTTTCAACAAGCAGGCAGCGGTAGCCTTTTGCGGCCAGCGCTAAATCTCTGGGATGTGGGCAGCGCTCCGGCATATGGGACAGGCTGGCGATCTGCTCCGTCAGAAGGTCATAGTACCGCAGAGCAGCGTCAGGAGAAAGCGTGTTCAGATAGTCGACAATGTCCAGCAAGTCCTGCTTTGCCGCAGGGTAAATCTTAACCTTATAGCTTTCCATGCACACGCTCCCGCATCTGACGGGCAACCGTCTGGAAGTCCTCGCCCTCGGCACCGGAGGCGATCTCCTGTTCAGCGACAGCCAGTTTGCCGTACAGGTCAATGATGGCCTGCTGGCGCTCGTATTCCTCAATGCTGACAACAACCATATCGCCGGTGCCATTGCGCGTGATATAGACCGGCTCACGAGTCTGGCGGCAAAAGTCGGAAATCTCATTGGCATTATTGCGCAAATCTGAAATAGGACGAATACTTGGCATCAACGCCACCTCCTTCTGCCAACAGTATAGCAGAATTCGGTGTAAATATCAACACAAATTCAGAGTGAATCGAGGTGATAGAAATAGGAAGCGGAAACTGGATCGTGGACAATCTCAACTCCGCCCTGGGGACCTGGAACGGGAAACTGGCGGAGATATGGACGCTGCTCTCCACCAGCCCGGAGAACTTCAAGGGCGGCGCCGTCTGGTCTGTCATGCGGGACATCAACGGCGCGCTCCAGGCCATCGGCTGCGCCCTGCTGGTGCTGTTCTTCGTGATGGGAATTGTAAAGACGTGTTCGAGTTTTACAGAATTGAAGAAGCCGGAAATGGTATTCAAGTGCTTTATCCGCTTTGTGCTGGCCTAGGCGGCAGTGACCCACGGGATGGAACTGATGACGGCACTCTTCAAGGTGGCACAGGGGATGATCTCCACTATCATGACGGCCTCCGGGATGTCGGCGCTCACCGACACCACCCTGCCTGACGAGATGGTCACCATCATCGAGGATGTGGGCTTCCTGGAGAGCATCCCCCTCTGGGCCATTACCCTGCTGGGGTCGTTGTTCATCTGGGTATTGTCTTTGATTATGATTTTAACCGTCTATTCCCGGTTTTTCAAGCTCTATCTTGCCACCGCCATCGCCCCCATCCCCATGGCCAGCTTTGCGGGACAGCCCTCCAGCAGTATTGGCGTGGCCTTTCTCAAGAGCTATGAACTTCACCAGTATTATCCAGCAGAAATTCCCGTTCGCCGTTGAGTGTAACGCCGCCTACCGGACGGGTAACAATGTATTTCATAGTCCCACCTCAAATTTCCCACGCAGCCAGCGAATAGCCTGATGTTTGCGGGAAAATTCCTCTGTCCATGCGTCCCCGGTGGTGTTGTCCACCGCTACCCATTTGCGGCCTTCCTTCGTCAGAAAAAGGCCAGAGGAAATACGGTGTTCTATGATCCGCCCAAGAAGCTCCGAGCTGACACGCTGAATTTTAAGTTTCTTTTCCATCTGCACCACCTCCAACAGCTTTGTTTTGGCTCTGACACATCAAGTAGTTTTCGGTCGGCTCCCAGTCAGAGACTACGATCTCCATGTGCTTATCACACAGGAAATCGCCCTCGCCGATGTACTGGCAGCAGTCGCAAACGCCGGGGTCGCAGAACTTCTTGGGCTTTTTCTTCCTCGCCATGTCCTCACCCGCCCATCTTGTTCAGATGCCGTTCCAGCAACGTACAGTAGCCATATACCCGGTCAATGGACAAATCGACCCACTCACCGCAGGCTGTCTGATCTCCGCTTACAGGCTCCAGCCGGATTTTCCCGTTATCCTCGCTTTCACGAACCCGGATATAGGTATCACCGAAGAAGTAGCAAACCGTTCTATCGTCCTGCTCCATTCGGTAAAGGTTAGAGATGGCCGTTGCGTCCCGCATCTGCTCCAAAATATAGCAGTCCTCGACCTTCCAGCCGTTGATGTCCCTTTCCTCGGCCATATAGTAATCCAGACGGACACCCTGATCGCTGGTCTTGTCCAGGCAGTAACCAAAGATAGAATAGCCGCCCATATTGGGCCAGAATGCCTTGTTGTCACTGGAAATGCAGTAGGTACGGCTCAACAACGGATACTTCGTGGCAAAGCTATCCTCTGTGAAAATAATGTGTGCCGTCAGATCATCCCTGGGAGAAGTAGCTTTCAGCTCCTGGAAGATCTGTTTTAATTCGCTATAGTTCATAAAGACTCCTCCAAAAGGGAATGACCCGGCATCCCCACCGCAGGGCAGGGATACCGGGCCATTGTAGAGTATTTTAGCTGGCCTGGGCCAACTCCGGCACCAAGGTAGCGGCGTTCACAATCTCCATGAACTGCTGCCCAAAGGCCCGTGCCTGGGCCGCTTCCTCCGGGCTGAGGGTGCTGACCGCCTGGAAGTTGAACAGGGCGTAGGGCTTGCCCTGTTTGCTGGTGGCCTTCTCTAAGGTAATCTTCGTGACCACGCTGGAGATCGGCGTCAGGCTGCTCAACAGGCGGGTGGAGTATTTGAGAAACCTGGGCTTGCTGGTGACAGGGACGCGCACCAGCAGAGGGATGATGTTGTTGGGCCGCAGCAGGAACAGTAGCACGGACTCCTTGCAAGCCTTGGCGTTACTGTCTCCGTCCTTGGAACCGAAGTCATTGTAGGGGCAGAGAGCGCAGGCTTTCCCATCGTGGGAAATGATGCTGTTCTGGCTCATGCAGACAGGGGGTGTACCCTCCACCGGATCGGGCGTATCCCAATAGGCCCGGGGCGTGGTGTAGTCCAGTACAATGCCCGTCAGCTCCATAGCAGCCTCGTTCCCCGCCAGCCCCGGCACCTCAAACACAGTAGAGCCGCCAGAGGGAGACTTGACCACATCGAACAGGTCGAGGGACAAGGGCTGGCTTTTCAAATTGGCCCGGATCAGGTCAAGGGCGTTGCTGGTCAGGGCGATGTAGCTGGAATCGGTCGGAGCCAGCGAGGTATCAGCGGTGGGGGTAACAGTGATGTTGGTCTGCTCCCCGGCAGGGGTCTTCAACTCCTGCACCTTGCCGCTCATGCGGCTTTTCAAACTTGTGTTATCCATAACGAACCTCCTAAATTAACTCGCCGCCTTGATGGTAAAGCGGCGGTAGGATGACTTGTTGGCATACTTTTTGTAGAGAACAGGGTGCTCGGCCTTCAAGGTCTTGCTGTCAAGCCGCTCCTGAAATACGCTCTTCCAGGTCACGACACGGCCCCCGGCAGTTCCCACCTCGTTATTGCCCATCATCTCCTTCAGCAGATTTTCGGCTTTCTGCTTTTTCTCAGTGATAATCTCCAACTGAGCACAGGCTTCATCGTACTCGGAGAGCAGAGCGGCGGCAGTGTCCGGCAGGGTGATGTGGGACATGGGCGTACTGCGGGGGAATTGCTGGGACAGAAACTTAGCCGAAGCATCGGAGCCGTCCAGCGGCGGGGGTGTGCAATCCTGCACATGGTTCCAGAACGCCGTTTCCAGCTCAATGAGCATAGAAATCAATTCCTCGTCACGCTCCACGAACTTCCAGCGGAAGGTATTGCCGCCAATCAGCACGGCGATATAGGTCCCGGCATATCCGGTCACCGCCATGTAGTGTTGGATCTGGCACATATACTCGTCAGGGATGGTATCCTCCCACTCGCCAGCCTTGTAAGCCGAAGCGGTCTTGGCCTCGAATACGCACGTTCCGTAGTCCGGGACTTCACAGATACCGTCCAGATTCGCCAGCATGAACGGATATTCCTCGCTCTGGAGCAGTTCACTCTTCCTTCATCAGTAGTCGTGTCCCGCAAGTTTCCCAGTCGAGTATACTGCTCTTTCAGGGACAGATCGCTATGATACAGAAGTGCAGCCTTCTCTCTGTCTGTGAAAGTCCATTTTGATTCCATGACATAGTTCCGAACAGTTTCGGATGGAATCATAGCCGTCAGTTCTTCAATATCCATAATCCACATTTCGATCACACATCCTTTGCGTTTTCGCCTGACAGCTCCTTTGTGAATCGCTCATAGGTTTTGTAACCGTTCGCCTTACACTGAGGGCAGGGGTTGACTACTGTATGTACCTGCCCCAACTTATAAGGACATTTATCGCATGGGGGTTTCACCTGATAAAGCAAATCTTTCATACTCATATCGTTGCGCCTCCTTCTTTTGTGGGGGAATCATAAGGATGTAGATTAAGGGTAGTACCGTTATCCTTCCGTTGATAGATACAGCAGGAGGGTGGCCGCAACCACCCTCCCGCCATGTGTTGTCTAATCGCCAACTCTGGTGTAAACCTTAGCTCCGTCATTGAAGAAGATTGTCAGCGTATCCCCCGACACTGTGTAGTCATAGGCTCTGGATTCAACCGGAGAGTAGTATAGTTCGGTTTCGGTTGCCCACCATGTCATAGGATTAGTGCCAAGTTGCCCAGTGCCATCCGAATTGAATATCCATTCTCTAGTATTGTTAGTCCATGTCCCTACTAAATCCTTATTACCAGTTTTTACACGATAATAGTCACCGTCTTGATAATAGCCAGCATATGTGGGGACTGTGCTGTATGGGGTATTAGAGGAAGTGATTTCTTTGAGATAGAGTTCTTCTGTCTCCGTATCAAATCGCGTTCCTTCCCCGATGATCCAGTAATATCCGAGTGTGTGGTGTGCATAAAGCGTTAACCGGCCATTAGACGCTTCCCATGTTACGCTGTCTGGCTTGTCATTGAGTACATTCCAAAATTGAAAGACAGTCGTTGCATAGCCGTTGGACTCCAAAGTAAGTGCGCTTCCGTCATAGCTTCTCCATCTTCCACACAAATCATTATCCAAAGTGGAGTAGTTATCGCCCCAATAGGCGTCGTTATCAATCGGATCATCATTATCAATTCGATAAACATTGATGCTGTAAGGCTCAGTATCATCCGGGATATAAAAGGTATAGCAAATGCCTTCCCGAATCCATTGATACCCACCTGCACCGAGGCTATCGTAGTTATCTCCCATCAGACTTACAAGTGCGTCAAAATTCTGCTTCAAGCTCTGACCATTAAGTGTAAATTCCTCTGCGTTGGCACTAAAACTAGCCACTGTGTTCCCATTGGAAACATCAAAATACATCCATTCCGGAGCATCAGCGTCATACTCAATACTATCATTTTCGGCATATATTTCTGGCTCGCCAAAGGCGGTAACAACCTCGTCCGATGTCATTTTAAGTACATCTTGAGTGGGAATCTGACGGATTAGAATTTGTCCTGTGGTATTGGAGGATTGCTCCTGCCCTTGTCCGCCTCCCGTTCCAGCGGCTTCATACTCTTCAAACGCTTTTGAGATTACCGCCGCCAGCGTCAGGGCATCCTGTGGGACTTCGTTGAACGCAAGATAAGACGCTTCAAAAGTTCCGTTTTCTTCATCAACCACAAATTGAATCCGGGCCTTTACCGGAACGTCCTGATAAGTGCAATCACCTGTAAACTCTACAACATCCTGCCCGTCTTCACTCTCAAAATACTTCCAACGTGGCGTACCAAAGAAAGCGGTAAATGCGTCCTCATAGGTTACATCGGGGTCGTCGGGTCTGTATCCTCCTTTGACCATCTGGACGTATTTATTGTCAGCATCCGTGGCGTTCGCTATGGTATCCTCCAGTTCTTTACCAGCACCATCCAACGTGGCACTGGAACAGGCCGACAGCAGCAACATAATCGCTGCCAGCAGCGCAATTATTTTCTTCACTAAAATCACCTATCCCTCGTATCCTTTGGGGTATTTGATGTCCAGTAGTGGACGATCCCCAGGTTTCATTATTTTTGCCGCCATAATCGCTTTATGGCAGGCCAAGAGTTGATCTCTAATTGTCTCTAAGTGTGCCTTGCTCTGTGGGACAATGTACTTTTCGGAGCCAACCGCCAGAAGTTCGAGATACCAGTTGACCAGCTCCAGTTTGCCGAGACAGTAGGAGGAAATCATCATTTTGTCGTTGGCATCCTTGATGGCCTCGGTTTCGATCTGGATGTAAGATACCAGATCAGCGGGTATTTTCTTCAGCTTCTTTTTGAACATGAACACTCCATTCTGTCAAAGCATTAGTCCGCATTGATTCCATACTTTTTCACGAGTTGATTCCACTCAGCTTCGGTCTTATCGTCAGATGCAGAGGTAAAGAACGACATAATATTGCCCTCTGCATCATCAAATGTGATCTCATTGTAAACAATAAAATCCCAAACCAGGAATCCCCGTATGCCATTGATTTCCGCTTCGACTCGCTTGTGAACAAACCCGTGGATTTTAGAAATTTTCTTAGCCTCCGGTATTAACTGTTGGATGATTGCAAGAACTGCCATCGCTTTTTCGCCGCCCATAACTATGACCTCCCAATTTTTCGTTAGTGTTGAAGTGATTTATTTGCGCTTGAGGGTTATATATGTATCGGTCTTTTCCACGATTTTGTACTTATCCCTCAACGTATTCAGCACACCAACACCCCCGGCGCAAACGCCTATCGCAACGGCTGGTACAACTGCGGCTCCTAACGTAGCTGCCGCTGGTGTAACCATTACAAGGCCAGCCCCAGCCGGAGCACCACCCCCAACCGGAGCCACGGCAACCGCAGCTATAGCCACCGCTAATGACGCAACGCATACTCCCCATGCAACTTTTCCGGTAGCCTTTATACGCAAAACGCCGTTTTTTAGGTCGCCCTCGATTGTGATGTATTCCTCATTATTTTTTACAGCCTCGGCAAACTCTTTCGCCGTCCTACAAACTCTTGACATTTGTGGTTCTTCCTTTCCGCAAAATATCACTAGGGAAAGCCTGGAATCTTTGCCTTGAAGTGAATGATACCACATCATGTTATCACGAAAACCTCTATTAGTCAATATAGATACCCCCTGTTAGATGTTTCTTGCTGGCCGATCACTTGGGTAGAATAAGCAGGGGGTGAACACATGGACTATAAGAGGTTGGGCGAACGGATCAGAGAAGAACATCTGCGGCTGAATCTCACACAGGCCCAGCTTGCGGAGGCCATTGACATATCAGATACCTACATGGGTGCAATTGAGCGTGGGGAGCGGAGCTTGACGCTGGATACGCTGGTGCGGCTGGTAAACCGCCTCGGAGTAACTGTGGACTATCTGCTGGCCGATTCCGTATCTAACAGCGATACCAACATCATGGAGCAATTCAAACAGATCATAGATCAGCAGCCTTTGGAGCGTAAGCAAATGGCAATCAATGTATTGCGGACGATTTTCGCGTATTTCGGTGGAGAGGGGGCGTAGTCTGCTACGCCCTCTCGATTTTACCAATTCGGAGGTTTCTTACAAAGTCAATATCATCCACCAGCCGCCGCACGGCTAGATTGACAAGCAGTTCAACCGACACCGAATACTCGGCTGAGAGTGTATGTAGCCTGTCGTACAGCATAGGGTCGCTAAGTTCAATCTCCAATTTTTCCATCTCCTATCATAATACCAGTATTTCTCTGCGGTTCCCTTGCCAGTTCTGTAACTTGGATAAGCCCTTTGTTCTCGCGCTTTTTTGCATATGATACCAATTCCCTTGCGTTGCTGGCAGTATGCCACGCATAGGCAATCAGATAATCGCTGTGGTCTACCATGTAGCGGTTAGCCTTTACGATAGCTGCTCGTTTCGGTACGGTTTCCATCCCTGGCGGGTAAAATGTACTGTCAAAACCTTCCGGTGTTGGAATGGGGCGGTCATATGGATGATAGGCCAGCAATAACGTGAGCGTCACCTCCGGGTGGCGCTTTTTAGCAGCCTTGACGGTTCTCGCTGCCATTGAGTCAAACCATCCATAGATCCCTACAACAAAATCTGTCACCTTCAGTTCTGTAATATGACGATCTACCTCGGCAGATAGCTGCGGCAGCAGATAATCCGATGCTTCACGATGCCCAATAAAGAAACAGGTTGGCATAGTCCTCCTCCTGAGTATGTAATGATTGTCGCTTTGTATCCCGCATTATACGCTATATTTGACTTAAAGTAAATAATCGTTTTCTTTGTAGAAATTTTAATTGCATTGTGAAGTTGGTAGCATACTATCAGGGAGTGATGCCGTATGCAGACCGAATTTCCGGAAAAGTATAGAATACTTGGCTTGAAAATCGCTTATTACAGGAAGAAAGCGGGTTACACGCAGGAGGTCTTTGCAGAAAAGATCAACAAAAGCGTCAATTTTCTTGCGCAGGTTGAAGGGACAGGTACAACGAGGGGCGTATCGCTGGAAACGCTGTTCAAAATGGCTGCTGTCCTTCAAATCCCGGCTTCAAAGCTGCTGGAAGATGACTGAGCGCAATTGCCGGCGGCATAAAGCTGCCGTCCCATTGGAGGGCGGCGGCTTTGCTTGCTCTGGACAATTCCACGCCTCCGTCTGGCTGAATGACACTCAACACACGGGAGAGCGCATCCATCGCCATTGCCTCATGATTTCCCAACAGGTTTACTACGTTGGGCCGCTGGGCCATGTCCAACATGATTTTGAATCCATCCGGGCCACGGTCGATTACATCCCCCAGGACATAGAGAGTATCATCGGGGCTAAAGTTGATTTCGTTTAGTAGATCAATGTACTTGTCATAGCAGCCGTGAATATCCGACACGGCATAGACCATTTCGCATCCCCCTTTCCGTACTACCTGTAAATTTCCTGATACCCAGTATAAAGGAGTCTTTGTTTCCAAAGGTGTGCTGCCAGCATACAAATACAAATTTTTTACGGGACTTTTCATATGCGCCACGGTCTGATATAATGTAGGCATATCTCCAGCGGAGGGCGCAGTATGAAAACTGAAACAAGTAAGGCAACCACAGCAACTAAGGTAACAACAGCTGATGTGCAGGAAAGCCTTTTCAATGCGGCAAATTTCAAGGATTTTCTGTTGAGAAACGAACAGAATATGCTTGCTCAAACACTCCCGGAATATCTGGCACTCCAACTGAAGCAGAAGCATCTTAAACGGGCGGATGTGGTTCGGGGGTCGCACCTCGACCGTACCTATGTCTATCAGATATTTTCCGGGAAGAAAGCTCCGTCCCGCGATAAGCTGTTGGCGATTGCTTTTGGTTTGCAACTTTCTGACGAGGAGACACAGAAAATGCTAAAGCTGTCTGGCAATTTGGAACTATATGTGCGTGATAAACGTGATGCAGCAATCTTGTTTGCAATCCAGCATAGGAAGTCTATTGATGAAGCAAACGACCTGTTGGATCAGCTTGGTGTTTTGCCCTTGGGTGTTCCAGATGAATAGAGTTCTGGGTGTTCTGCCCTCCCTTCCTGTTGATAATTTGCGTCATTTTATATCACCCCTGGGATTTCACCTCTTTTCGTGATAAAGTAAACCGCCCCGTGCCATTTAAGGCACAGAGCGGTTCCTGGGTATCATGAGGATAATATATCGTTGCGGATATGGCTCATACGACACACTATGAGGCAAAGAGAGGACGCTATCGGAAATTGTAGTGGAAATGTTAGCTGGACTGTGGTATACTGATAGTGGGAATAAACTTGTTGGGGGTGTTGCTTGATGGGACTGCTACCAATGGAAGCAGATATACTACCGCCGTCCGATGACCGGGTATTTAAGCTGATCCTGACATCGCCGGAGGCCAAGCAAGCGTTGATGAATCTGATTTCATGTGTGATTGGCCGTACTGTGGTTGATGTAGTTCTTCTGCCCAACGAGTTAGCGCCGGGAGACACGGAGGAAAAGGCGGAACGGTTTGATGTCAACTGCAAGATAGACGATGGTTCCCAGGTCAACCTGGAAATGCAAGCCAGCTATATGGTCGAGGACCTGGATGGCCAACACAGGAATCTGAAGGGCAAAAGTGTATACTATCTCACAGACCTACATTCCTCCCAGCCGGCAAAAGGACTGCGGCGATATGACAGGCTGGCCCGGTCATACCAGATCACATTCTGTTCTTATACGATCTTTCCCAATACACAGGATTATGTAAATTCTTTCTCCATGCGGCATAACGTGACGGGAGAGCTGCTGTCGGATGCCATCAGCGTAACATTTGTTGAGTTGTCCAAGCTGGGCGAAGTGGTGAAGAAGCCTGTCAGTGACATGACAGCCCTGGATAAGTGGTCGGTGTTTTTCCAGTACGCTCCTGATCTGGAGCACAGGGAGATCGTGAACAAGGTCATTGAATCGGAGGAGGTGCTTCAAGTGGCCGGGAACCTTTTAATGAGTATCAGCAAGAACGAGCGAGAGCGGGCCATCTACCGTAGCCGCAGGAAGTTCCAGACGGATAGGCAGTCGGACTTGGCTACCGCCGAGGATAACGGCAAACAAATTGGCAGGGCTGAAGAAAAAATTGAGATTGCTCGTAATGCTTTGCAAATGAAAATGACCGTAGCTGATATAGTCAGACTTACGGGCCTTACCCAAGCAGAAGTAGAGAATTTGTGCAAGGAAATCTAACCAACAACAAAGAAGGTGGAGGTGCGGTGATGCACCCCACCTTCTTCATATCGCCTAAAGAGAAATACACTGTCCCCTGCTGGGGGGGCGGTGTCTTTTTTTGCAAAACCATCGGTTATTACATAGCCTCGTTTGTAGTTGTCAACCTTTTGACTTCTTCATATTGAGATTGCAGATTATTCCGATATTTCTTTGATTTCCGTTCCAACTCGTCTTTATCATCATACTCATTAGGAACCAGTATAAATGTATTTCCTAAAAGATTTGAATTGGTAGAGTGCTCTCGCAAAAAATCAATATATTTGTGTAAAGTCGTTACATACGTCGAAATTACAGCATGGATTTCCTCGGTTTCATCGTAAATTGCCACATATTCTATAGCCGTTTCCATATGACCCACGAATTTCAGAGTTCTCAATATATGTTCTAAACCATCACCTATTCCATGTTCCACCTCCCCAATCACGAGGCCAAAATTGAGCGGATCAGCCGCAACAAAATCCGCTATTTTGAATAGTTCAAAACAGTAAAAAAATTCATCAGCTATACGCACCGAACTCCACTGCTGTAATAGGTGAGGATTCAATTCGTCAAACGTTGCTATATAATCCTCAAATCCATTCTTCAGATAATCGCGTATATATTTTGGCTTTGATGTTTGCACCGACTGATTGCCTTTTGCGCTAATGTCCGAATCTGTAGAGAAAATATCTGCACTCAAAGGGAGCACATCGGTATCTGGCATGTCCAGCTTTTTAGGTGACCTTATCAACTGTGCCTGTGCTTGAAGCAAAGCATTGTTTTTTTCGACATTACTATTCTTCACTTGCAGTGGCGGCTCTTTTTTTGACTTTCTTCCTCTTCCGTTTTCGTCAGCCATTGCTATTAAGTAGTCTATGCTGTCTTTATAGGCTTTGTATTTTGGCTTTTGAAAATCAGTAGGGAATGCACTGCTATTAAGTGAAACACATAGTTTATGAAAATACTCCTTTAATGTCTCGGGGGTCTTATCAGGGGGAGCAAATATTTTCTTGTATATGTCAACTTGCGGCTCAAAACGGCAAGTATCTCCGTTTTTATGCCTGTAAACGGTAGAACGGCTTGTTTTCAGTTTGCTAGCCAACGCACTATCCGTTAGTCGAAACATTTTTTCGGCTAAAAGGAAAACGTGTCCCCAAGTAAATTCCATACTTTCACCTTTGATAGTAGAATCAATCGAATTTGTTGCATGTTGTTGCAAATTTGTTCACTTTGTCTCAAATCCTGTACTTTCTCTTTTCAGTGGCGTATTTTATCAACAGACACAGGCCCCTACTGCACCTTGAAAAAGAAAGCCCGTTTCTCCAATGGGTAGTATAGGCAAGACCGGAGGTCTTTGTTACGCCGAGCTGAACGGCTGGTGCGCCATGACATTTTTCTGTCTTTCGGAAAATTGAGCGACCAACACCGACGCCGGGGAGTGGGTTCAGCAACCCGCGAGCCAGGACGTGTAGCATGACTATTTTGCTGGGAAGCTACCAGCAACTCGGTTTTTTGATAAAAATTCTTAGGAGGTATTGTTATGAGTGAGAAACCCGGTGTGCTCTCCGTGATTCGCAGAGAAAATAAAGAGGTATCAGAACATGATTTGTCTCTGCAAGAGTACGAGGAGATGGTCGAAAATGCACGGAGTAACCCCAATTCTATCAATAAACATATGAGTTTTATTGGTAAGATTTTAGAGCCGTGCACAGAAGATTGGGGTGAATTAGTCTTGTCCAATAACAACCCCTGCTTTGAGTTTCAGGGAAGGCCGTTCACGAATTTCGGAGTCCTTCTCCTGCTGGTGATTAAGATTCATTTTCTTGACCGAGTGGAGCATTTTTTGGAACTGCTTATATGGGGGAAGCATTTACCACCCAAAATCATCCGTGTGGATGCCAGAGAGTTGAGATCAAGTCGATGGCTTGATGACTTGGGACCTCAATACATCTGTGAGGGGGTTGCAAGTCTCAAATATCTTATCAAGACAATGTCTCTATATGCTCCTAGCAGGGATGACTACGGGTACTCAGGATGGGTGTTGGATCGCGAGGATGTTTATGTTTGGGCTGGACAAAAGCTTCGAGGGCGTGATTGGGGCACAGAGAGAGCTAACGTCTCTTGTACCCACGCATTGAGTCTGCTGGACGTCGCACCACATACTTTAACAATTCCACTACTATCCATCGCACTCCTGTCACTTGTCCACAGCCGAATGATTGGCATTGGAACTTTTTTCAAAGGCGTTATCTGCCTTGTAGCCCCCACGCAGTCCTTCAAGACTACACTGGCCAGCCTGTTTTTTGACTTTGAAAACGGGCGCGAGGCTGACAGCAACTTTGAAGCGACTATGGCGGCTATCGTAAGGACAGTAGGAAATACCCGGGACGCTACTGCTATTATAGATGATTTCAAGCCCGGAGCAACCAAGACGGAGAATAACAGCCAGATTCAAAAGCTCAGCACGATCATTCGGATGTGCGCAGACGATTCCGGCGGCATCCAAAAGGCCGGAGTGCAAAATACAACATTTTCCAATGTGTCACACGGACTGGTGGTGGTGACGGCAGAGCAAATTCAACTTCAAGTTCAATCGACAGTTGCCCGCTTGTTGATCTTGGACATGAACCGGAAAGGCGTAGATATTGACAAAATCTCCTATTTCCAAGAACATCATCAGCAGTACCGTGAGTTCATCCAGAATTTTGTGAGGTATATTGCGTCAGTGGGAGTGTCCAAATTTTGTGAACGCCTTGCGCAACAATTTCAGCAAGAGAGACATTCTCTACGCAAGGAAGTTGCTGCGTCTGTGCCGGTTGATAATCGAACCAGTGATGTCTGCACATGGTTGTGGATTTCCTTCCGCGAGTTTTTAAACTACGCTATACAGGTTGAATCTATTAGCCAAGAAAGTGCCGCCGCTTATGCAGAGGAAGCACACGCAGCGTTCCTGTCTATTATGGAGCAGCAAGCGGAGCGTGTCGCTGAGTTGAATCCTGTGAAGCAGTTTTTCAAGGGACTGCAAGTGCTGATCGAGACGAAAGAGGTCACAATCGGTAAGTTACAGGCTAGGAACAGTGGGTACGCTACGATTGACAGCAAGGAGGCAATCGGTTTCGCCAAGAAAGGCTACGTCTACCTGAAGAATGGTACGGCACTTCAATCCGTAGTCACCTACTATCGCCGACACGGGGTAGAGTTTATGGTTAGCGATACAGCTTTGCGAAAAGCCCTTTCTGATGGAGGCTTTATCGTTCCCAAAAGCGAAAAGTCGTATATTCACCGGCTGTCAGTTAATCATGCGCAAGACGTTGTATCAGGTCGTCCGCACCTATCTTCGCAAGGCCCCTGTTGACGAGCCAGTGTACCAATTCCTGGACAAGAAGCGGGCCGAGGGCAAACCGTATTTCGTTTATATGACCGCTGCTCAGAACAAGTTCCTGCACATCTACTACGCCAGGGTCAAAGAGTGTCTCATTGACGATGATACTAAGGGGCTTTCCGAGAATTAACTGACACTGAAATCTACGTTCATTCGCTCCGCAAAAATTGCACTCTTGCGGGCTTGTTTTGTTGTACCCTTTTTCACTCCCCTAAAATTTTTCTTTTTTAGGACTTGACTTTTGTTTGCAGGACTCCACTCTTTCCCCTTGACCGTCTGGATTTTTGCCGTTGCCATTTCGCCGCCGAAAACGGGGAACA
>OFGR01002028.1_pt1 | contig 14410 bp, 11 predicted proteins | sample 1521811 | NCBI WGS metagenome assembly OFGR01 (sample SAMEA3504098, study PRJEB24116) | mouse gut metagenome | biome: mouse gut; feature: mouse-associated habitat; material: faeces | place: Denmark | collected 2011
AATGGGGAAATTCCACATTCTCTTAACATTTTTGTAACTTTATAAGTTTATCCTGTACTTTCAGGCAAAGCATTGGGCAAGTGTGACCTTAAAGAAGTGTTATTTAGATTCTAAGACACTTACAAATTCTCCCAAATATGAAAATTGGAAAAGAAACAGTAGCATGATGGATTATATTTTTACAGGAAGCCAGTTTGATTCTGATTTTTGTAGAAGGGCGTTTGGTTTTTCGGGTGAGACTTTGGAAATAGGCTCTGCAAGAACAGATGTATTATTTGCGCCAGATGAAGCAAATGCAAGGATAAGAAAACTTTATCAGATACCGACAGAGGGTAAAATCTTAATGTACGCTCCCACCTTCCGCTATAAAGATGGAGATTGTTCAAAGGGATGTGAATATATTCTCATTGCTGACTTTGGGGTAATAAAAAATGCATTAGAGGAGCGTTTTGGGGGAGAATGGTTTATTCTTTTACGCTTACACCCGAATGTGCAAAATTCTATAGGGGAATTGTGTCTGGAACCATGGGTAAAAAATGCTACTGCTTACCCAGACAGCCAAGAACTGGTAGCTGCTTGTGATATTTTAATATCTGACTTTTCAAGCATCATGTTTGAGCCGGCATTTGTGCATAAACCAGTTTTTTTGCTTGCCAGTGATTTTGATAATTATGTGGGAAAAGAATATGAATTGGCGATTGCATATGAATCCCTTCCATTTGCAAGGGCTGAAAGCAATGGGCAGCTTGCGGAAAACATACGGGCATACAAGGAGGATGAGTATGTTGCAAGGGTAGATGCATTTATGGAGCATTATGGTGTAAAAGAAGATGGACATGCGTCAGAACGGGCGGTTAAATATATTTTAGATTTACTATAGGAGAAGACGGATATGGATAATGTTGGGATTTCTGTAATCATGCCTTCGCTGAATGTGGGAGAATATATTGAGGAATGCCTATGCAGTGTATTGTCTCAGTCTTATCAGGACATTGAGGTATTGGTGATAGATGCAGGGTCTACGGATGGAACCAAAGAAATTATTTTAAAATATGCCCAATTGGATTCCCGCATAAAACTAATACATTCTGTTAAAAAAAGTTATGGCTATCAGATGAACTTGGGAATAGAAAGTGCTAAGGGCAGGTATATAGCGATTGTTGAAACGGATGATATTTTAGCAGAGAGAATTTATGAAAAACTTTTATTGATAGCAGAAGAAACGGATGCCGATTTTGTAAAAGGGTTTCCGGAACTTTTTTGGGGGAATTATCAGGAAGCTGTTTGGACAAGTAATACACTTTCTTTTTTTGACGGTATTGACCAGAGAATACATGGAAATCAAATAGTAATCTGGCCTAAGGATATGCCGGAACTTCTGCAAAGAGATTTGTTTTTATGGACTGGGATATATAAAAGAAAATTCATACAGAAGATTCGGTTCAATGAAACCCAAGGGGCAGCATTTCAGGATCAAGGTGTTTTGCTGAAGATATTAAGCCAGGCAGCCAAAGGCGTATATATAAATTCCTTATCCTATAAATACCGTCAGACCAATCCGAATTCATCTATTGTGAATCCTAAGGGACTTATGTATCTTGTTAATGAGTACAAAGCCAATGAAGATTATGTAAAGCAATTATCGCCAGCTTGGCAGAAAGCATTTTACAGAAGATTATGGATTCAATGTATAGAGCGGTTTCGGTGTATGGCAAGGGAAAGAAAGTTCTGGCATTCAGAGCTTTGCTATATGAAAGAACTGAAAGAAATGTTGGCATTGCAATGGGAACAGGGAATTATTCAGGAAGCGTATTGTGAAAAGTATGAGGTAAATACTTATAGGCTATTTTGCCAGAAGCCGGAGATGTTGTATCAGGAGTATGTGCATTACTATCAAAAATATATAGAATTGCTGCAACAATTAGACCGCTTTTTGTGGAAAAAAACAATTATTATTTTTGGGTGTGGGAATATAGGGAAATTTCTACATTTGATTTGTGAATTAAGAATGCCGGGGCAGGTGGAAGCCTATTGTGACAATTCCCATAAGCGTATTGGTACAAAGGTCCAGGGGCTTACGGTATATTCGCCGAAACAGGCGGTTAAGATTTTTAAAGAATGTATTTTTGCCATTGCAGGAAAGCGGTATGAGGCAGAAATGCGCAGGCAATTAGATTCGCTTGGGATTCCAGATACCCGTATCTATGTTTATACTGGTGGTATAGAGTTGGAATTACTGAAAATTAAGTGACAGTGCAAAAGGCGGGAAGGGGTGAGGAGCGTTGCTTTACTCATTTGATATATTTGATACTTTGATTACAAGGACAACTGCATCACCCAGAGGAATTTTTGCTATTATGCAGGAGCGCCTGAAAAGGGGACAGGAAGATGGAATCCCTGGTTTCATAAAGGATAATTTCTATCAGATCAGGGCGCAGGGAGAAGAGACGGCGCGATTAATGCTAATGAGTTCTGCATACCAGGATGTTACCTTGGGGGAAATATACAAAGTGATCCAGGAGAACTATCAGTTGGCAGATGAGGTAATTGGCCATTTAATGCAGCTTGAACTAGATACGGAATTTGATAATATCCTTCCGATTACTGAAAATATAGAGAGAATAAGGGAGATTTACTCAAGTAAAGAAGCTGTGATATTGATTTCTGATATGTACCTGTCCCAGGATCAAATTCGAAGGCTTTTAATAAAAGTTGACTCTGTTTTTGAAAAAATAAAAATGTATGTATCTTCAGAGTACAGGGTGACCAAACACACCGGACATTTGTATCATTTGGTTCAGCAAAAGGAAAATGCCACATGGGAAAACTGGACACATATAGGAGATAACACTTATTCTGATGTGACAGTGCCAGCCGGACTTGGCATAAAGGCCAGCCGATTTTGTGGGAAACGGGATTGTAATTGGATGAAGCAGTTGATTCAGGAATATGGGGAAAAAGTTTCTTGGCAGTTCGTGACAGGTGCTGTGCAGAAAGCCTTAGGGAAGGGAGAACCTCCTTCTGCTTCTTATCTGGTGGGAGCGGGGTATAGCGCCCCTATCTTGTATCCTTATGTGGAGTGGTTAGTAGAGCAAAGTATATCCATGGGGATCCAGGTATTGTACTTTATTGCCAGGGATGGCTATGTTTTGAAAAAAATTACTGATATGATTATTAGGGCGAGGGGACTGTCCATTGAAACACGTTATTTGTATGGCTCACGAAAGGCATGGAGGCTGCCTTCTGTGAAAGTCGGTGACTTTGATATTTCATATTTTTTTAAATGGAATTATCCCCGTTTGATTAGCTCTTTCCAAAAAATAGCAGATATTTTAGATATGACGATGGATGAGTTAGCGTTATTCTTCCCATTCCCGATTGATAAAAATATGCAGATAGGGGATGCTATGAAAGGAGAGATTTTCCATATTTTAGAAGAGCAGCAGGATGCCATTGCGAAATTTATCTGTGAAAAGCAGAAGAATAACAGGCTTCATGCCCAGTCCTATTTGCAGCAGGAACTTGGCAGTGCAGTTTTAAAAAAAGTGGCATTTGTGGAGCTATTAGGGAGTGGGTATTCCCAGAGGTGCTTTGCAAAGCTGGTAGAAGATTGGTTTTCACTTCCTTTGATTACCTTTTATTATAAACTGGACGATATCACAAACACACAACATAACCAGAATTATTCTTACTTTCCCAATAGAATACCTTTCAGTAATATTATTGAGATTTTATGTCCTGCCAATCATGGGCAGACAATGGACTATCATATTGTAAAAGGCAGATGGGTACCCGTTTTTGGGGAGGATGAAGGGCAATTGCTGGATGCGTATGGTTTTCAGGATTATATACAGGGGATATGCACCTATGTAAAGGAGATGCTCAAGATACCAGTGCAATTAAAGCGTTTTACCCAGGATTTACAGATACCTGTGAGATTGTTTAAAGTTTTAGAGTGCAGGGAAGATGCCGGTTTATATGATTATATTGGGGATATGCCATATGGCATACGTGGTGTGGAAAGAAAGGTTACTTCTTTTATACCAAGGCTGACTAACCGTGATTTGCGAAAATTGTATATTTATCATTATGGCGAGCCAGTATACCAAAATTATTCAGGATATGAGATTGGGTATTCTTTAAAACGGCTGAATGAAAAACAGAAGATAAAAATGGAAAGATATAAAAAAATTGGCAGATGTAAAATGATAAGGAGTATGGGCAACATTTTGGGGATGCAGGGGCATCGGAGGATATGCAATAGCAAGTATGACTTGATTGCACAAAGGGTGGCTATTTATGGGGCTGGAAAAAAGGGACAGATGTTATATGAACAGCTAACAAGAGGACATAAATATCATGCGGAAGTGCTTTTATGGGTGGATACAAATTATGAAAAATACCAGAGAGAAGGATTACCGGTGGAGTGCCCGGAGAAGATTTCTGGGGCTGCATATGAACAGGTTTTAGTTGCTGTTGCGAAAAAGGAACTGGCAGAGGAAATAAAGGAAAAATTAAATCAAATGGGAATTCCTGGCCACCGCATTTTATGGATTTGCCCAGTTAAAGTTTAGGGATAAGATTGCATATTGGAAAGTTGTTGGGATCCAGGAAGACTATGCAACGTAAATGAAAATTAAGACAGATTAGAATCGAGGAAAACAATGGCAGTTTTACATAAACAATACGCGGGCAAATCTCCACAAGTACCCTCCCCAACAGACCAGATTATTTTGGATTATATAAAATCTTCCCGCAAAGATTATTATGATGAAGAAATTTCTGATGACATCCATTTCCAGGTATGGCTGCAATTATCCAGCCTAAGGACAGGCTTATTAAGCTGGTATGATTTCAGGGAACAGGCCCAGGTGTTGGAAATTGGTGCAGGCTTTGGCCCGTTGACAGGTCTTCTGTGTGACAGGTGTGGGCACGTTTTTGCAACGGAGCGTCTGGTACATCGGGCAGAGGCAATTACCACACGATGGCAGGAGAAGGACAACCTGGATGTTTACGCAGGAGAATGGGCAGAGATGGAATTTGGTGTGAAGTTTGACTACATCGTCCTAACTGGTATTCTGGAGCGTGCCTGCAATGGTTCGTCGCAGGGGCAGCGGTATGCGGAATACTTAAATTCTGTGTCTAAGCTTTTAAAAGAGGATGGTATTTTACTTTTGTCAGTGGAAAACCGTCTGGGCCTTAAATATTTCTGCGGAGCCAAAAGCACTTACAGCAATAGGGCATTTGATGGGATCAATCATTTTCCAGGTGGTGCCCGGGGATATGCCTTTGACAGGCAGGAACTGAAAAATATCATAAAAGAAGCGGGATTTCCAGCATCTAAGTTTTATTACCCACTGCCGGATTATAAGCTGCCACAGCTAATTTACACGGATAACTGCCTGCCGGAAAAAAATTTAAAAGAACGGCTGATACCATATTATACTGAGCAAAATTCCCTGGTGGCAATGGAAAGCGATTTATATGACGATGTGATAGCAAATGGCGTTTTTTCCTTCTTTGCAAATTCTTTTCTGGCAGAGTGCGGAAAAGCAGAGAGTATGTGTACGGCTGTCTATGCGGCAGTATCCACAGACAGGGGCAGGGAAAGGGGCTGTGCCACCATTATATACCGGGAAAACCGGGTGGAAAAGAGGGCAATCTTTCAGGAGGGTACCAGGAACCTTGCCTTGTTGTGCCGTAATTTGGAGGATTTGAAAGTGCATGGTATCCCGGTGGTGGATTTTGTGCAAAGAGCCGGTGGTATATCTATGACTTTTGTGGTATACCCTACCTTATCCAATTATTTAAAGACGCTTATAGAGACGGACAGGGACAGGTTTCTTGAAATATTGGATCGGCTCTATGGTTTTATTCTCCAATCATCCCGGGAGGTACCGGGGGATGAGAACAGGCTTGCCAGGCGGCTGTGCCAGGAAGCGGCAGAGAGGCAGGAAAAGGAAAGGATTAGCATGTTGGGCTGGGGGCCTGTGCTGGAAAAGGTTTATATGGAACTGATCCCCCTGAATTGTTTTTATGAGCCGGAAAAGGGAGAATTTATATTTTTTGACCAGGAATTTGTACAGGAAAACTATCCTGCGAAATATGCGCTGTTTCGGGCGATCCATTATATTTACTGCTTTACACCTAATGCGGAAAGATATCTTCCCCAGAGGGAACTCCGTGAGAGATATGGTATGGAAGAATTGTGGAATTATTTTTGGCGGGAGGAGCACCGGTTTTTAGATCAGGTCAGGAACCACCAAAGGTACAGGCAGTTTTACCGCTGGGCGAAGGCTGATAAGGGCATGATTGTAAAAAATGCAGATAAACTGAAGTCTGAAGCAGAAGTTGTTGTGGAATATAAAATTTCCCACAAGATGAAAAAAACCTGGAAGGTGGAGCTTGCCATGCTGGATGAAGTGGACAGAATCTGCAAAAAGTACAGGATTACCTATTTTCTTGTACACGGAAGCCTCTTAGGGGCACTCCGCCATAAGGGATTTATTCCATGGGATGATGATTTGGATATTGCCATGCCAAGAAAGGATTATGACAGATTTCTCCAGGTAGCGGCAGGTGAGTTAAAAGAGCCTGTATCCCTTCATACCCCGGCCACGGAGAAGGATATGTTTTGGGGCGGTTTTTCACGGCTCCGCAATGGTGCAACCACAGGTATTGAGACCAGATTTCTGGACCGCAGGGGAAACCTTGGAATCTGGATAGATATCCTTCCCCTGGATGTCTGTCCTATGGATGAGGATAGGTTTGAAAAGAAGCAACAGATAATCCGTCATTGCCACCGTCTGATTAATGCCAAGCTTTATGGGAAAGATCACAAAAAATATGGGGATATGAAAAGGGTAAAGTGGAATTACTACAAATTGCTGGCACGGCTTTACAGCCATGAAAGGCTTTGCCGGAGACTGGATGAGGCAATGAGGATGTATGGGGAAGAACCCTCAGAGGACGTGGCTTTTTTTACAGGCGCTTATGGGCACAGGAGGCTGTCAGCCAGGGATTTTAGGGAAACAACACAGTTGGAATTCGAGGGGCGCAGGGTTCCGGTGCCAATAGGGTACAAAAGCTATCTGTTTATGACCCTGGGGAAGGACTATTTGCGGTATCCACCGCAAGAAGAACGAAAGCCCAAGCATCAGGGGATTTTTGACCCGGAACGGCCTTACCAGGACTATAAAGAAATTTTGTGTGGGATGTTTGAAGGGGTGAAGGGAAAAAAGATAATATTGTTTGGATCCGGGAAAATGTTTGAAGATTATATGGAGAAGTATGGAAATAAGTATCGTCCTGCTTTTCTTGTGGATAATGATGAGTCAAAATGGGGGCGCCGGCGGATGGGAATTGAGATTAGGAAACCGGAGGCTGTTTTTGAGGTTCCGGAGGCGGAACGGAAACTGATTATCTGCAGCTTTTATTATAGGGAGATTACCCAGCAGCTTGAGAAGCTGGGTATATACGACTATAAAATTTATATCCAAAGGCTGGATTGGATTGTCAAGACAGAAGAGCAGCAAAAGTAAACATGATATAGAAAAATATGGGAGGTCAAAATGGAATTATCCCAATACCAATACATAGTAGGATATGGAATCGGGCAGTATTATGATTATGTAAAAGCACGGATTCCGGAAAAAATCCGTTTAGACTATCTTAGTGATATGAAATGGGAACAGATAGGGGATCAATATGATGGAATAGAAGTAATCTCACCGGGCAGGTTAAAGGAGCTGGAAAATGTATTTGTTATTGTCTTTTCCGGCAATCCCCGGAATTATCAGTCTATCAGTAGCATGATGGTACGGTTTCAGCTTCCCTTTGCTCATATAAGCCAGGTAGTTTCTTTGGATTATGCAATTTCAGGAAAAGAACTGAGAGAGACAGGAGAAACCTCTTATTGTGATGGCAACGGAAACAGGGTTGTGTTTACCAGGGATATTGAAGATTCGGTATTGATTACTTTCCAGGGGGGAAATAATCTGGTGCAGATAGGCAAAAGCGTAAGTGTGGGAAGGCTAAGAATCTCCTGTGGCAATTCTGCCATATGTACTATTGGTGAAGGGACAGAAATTGGGGAGGCCAGTATTTATGTTACAGGAGGGAAAGTGCTGATTGGAAAAGAGTGCCTTTTTTCGCAACAGATTGTATTGAGAAACCATGACGGGCACCATATTTTTGATAAAAATACAGGAGAGCGGATGAACCCTTCTGGAAGCATAAGCATTGGAAATCATGTATGGCTATGCCAAGGGGCGGTACTGCTTGGAAATGCCTCAATTGGAGATAACAGTATTGTAGGAACAATGGCGGTTACTTCCACGTCGTTCCCAGAGGAAGTAGTTATAGCAGGAAACCCGGCGAAAATCATACGGAGAAATGTATGCTGCTCAAAAGATAATACAGACTTTTACGACAGGGGATCATTGGGTGAATGTATGGCCAAAGAGGCGATGCGGTATTTTAGTTGAGGGGAAGGAAGGCGAATACAGTGCAGTCAGAAAAGTACAAAAAAGGTTACGTCCCCGGCGTCTATGACCTGTTTCACATAGGCCATTTAAACCTGATACGCCGTGCCAAAGAACAAAGCGAATATTTACTGGCAGGCGTGCTGACAGACCAGCTGGTGGCGCACTTTAAAGGAAAAAGCCCTTACATTCCTTTTGAAGAACGGATCGCCATCGTTGCCGCCATAAAAGAAGTGGATGAAGTAGTGAAGGTAGATTTTTCCAACACAGTGAAAATGGATGCCTGGAAGCTTTACCATTATGATGCCTATTTTTCCGGTGATGACCATGGGCATGAATGGGAGGAGGAAAAGAAAGCCCTGCAGCAGGTTGGCTCGGATATCGTTTTTCTGCCCTATACCCAAAGCACCAGCTCTACCATGATCAAGAAAAAGATGCAGGAAGGGCAGAAAAAGCAACGCCTGTATTTATTTGGGGCAGGAAAGATCGGGCAGAGAATGGGAAAGGAACTGGAAACAGCACCCAGGGGCAGGAACTGGGAAGCTGCCGGATTTCTGGATAATTCACCGGAAAAGCATCTTACCCGTATCCTGGGGCTGCCTGTTTATAAGCCGGAGGAACTAAAGACCCTGGAGGGGCAAGGGGATTTTTCCATATTGATAACCATGAAGGAAACCCATGAGCCCAGAAAGCAGCTAAGGCAGCTTGGGATCGGGGAAGACAAAATCATTGATGCCTTATAGCTGTAAATAGATCTGCGTTTATACCCGGCATAAACCGGCGCAGAGAATGGCAAAAACCGCTATCACATAAGAAAGGGCTCCTTAAAAGAGGAGCCTTTCTTTGTTGAGGTTCTTATTCGGTTTCGGTTTCAATGCCAGCATCGGAAGCCATCTTGTCAAAGCCTTTCAAAACAGCATCATAGGTCTGCTTGGAAATCTCAGGAAGATTTCCGCCCCAGGTCTTTTCTGCCTGTTTGTAGCCTTTTAAGAAAGCGGAGCGCATCTTTTCGATTTTGCTGGGGTCACCGCCGGTTAAAGCTGTGGCGAAATCAAGAATACGCTGTGAGGTCTGGTTAACGCCCCAGTAGCCGTCTTCAGCAATGTCAGCCTGTGCCTGTGCCTTGGTAGCGGCGTCAACAGTGAAGTTGCCTTTGGACAAAAAGCTCCAGATATCGTTGGCCTTGCCATAGGTTTCCCCCTGTTTGGTTATCATCTTCTCTACAAGGCTCTTTAACTGTGCCGTCCTTGCGTCTGCGTCCGCCTGGAGCTTTGCCACTGTCTTCATATCGGGCTTGTAGCTCTTTGTGGTGGAAGCAGGTTTTTTGGAAGAGGACTCGTACACTGCGCCGGCAGATTCAGCGGCTGTCCCTTTCCCTGTGTCCTTTTTGGTTTCGGTTTTGGTGCTCTGGTTCTGGGCAGCATAGGTGCTGTATACATCACTGGCACTTGTAACTCCGTTTACGCTCATAAAATCACCCTCCTTGGTTGGGAATTGTTAAGAATAAATTGGCAAAGCAATTGCCGGACAATTCCTTTGTTTTCTATACTGTTATCGGCTTATTGCCGCCGAAAGATTAGGAAAGTAAAAAAAATTCAGGCCAAAATGTACCGAAATGATCGGATATTGTCCTGAAATTCGGCAGGTACTTTCCTAATATTTTAAGCATACCATATTTTCTATATTTTGGAAAGTTGGGAAATTTATTTCTCACAAAAATCATTCCCCCAATTCCCGGGTGCATTTATCAAAATTTTATAAATCCCCCTGTTGACGGTTCTCTTAAGGCTTTGGTACAATAAAGGAAAGCATAGAAATTCTAACGGAAATTCGTTCTATTATCTGAAGTTCTAACAGGCATTCCCGGCAAGGGGTGCTATCTGTTTTAGAATCCTTGCTTTATTACCCATTTAAAATAAGGCAGGGGGCATGGAAATCCTTTCCAGGAGGAAGAAGCTGGCCCTGCCTGTGGAAAGGAGTGCGGATGAAGAGGCCAGAAGAGATAAAGGATATTGTGGAGAAACCAAAGCAGCACTGATGGGAAAATGCTTTTAAGAAAAGCGGGGTATGCAGGAGCCGTATACCGGGAGCAGTACGAAAGTAAACTGCCAAATCTCTTCCCTGTGATTGCTTTTGTGCTTTATTGGGGGGAACGCAGGTGGAAAAGCAGCCGCAGTACCCGGAGGCTGTTCAGGAAACGGGAGCTCCAAGAGGAGAAATGGAAGTATATAGATGAAATGAAGCTCCATGTATTTGAAATGCGGTTCCTGCCGGAAGAAACCAGGAAGATGTTCCAAAGCGATATGCGCATTGTGGTGGACTTCCTGGCAGAAGGGGAGGGATACCGTTCCCAAAGGAAGATTGTACATAAAGGGGCGCTGATCAGGATGCTGAAAGTGCTTTCCGGGGAAACGGATATAGAAAGTGTTGAAAAATGGATGGAGGAAAATCAGGTCAGGGAGGAGGATTTAAGGAGGGCTTTATCTGACCGGAGCTTCCGGCAGCAGCTTTACCGGGCTTTCCTTTTGTATTGACGTGGTTGGGGGCATGTGGTATTATAACACAGAATTTTAGGTTTTTAGGGCGAAGTAACGGGAAAAAAACGGGAATACATCGATATTCCGCAACAGTGCTTTCCGCTGAAGAATCTCTCCGCAGGGAAGGTTATTATGAGTTTTGCGGCTGGAAAGCGGTCTGTATGGAGGGCAGGCTTATGGACTATTCAGGAGGGCTTTTAGGGCGGGCCGGAGGTGAAACTTTGCCCATTAGGGAAGATGGGCAGGACAGTGGCATGCGGAGCGTCCAGGATCTGGAGGCAGTTATCAATGAGGGCATCCGTGTTGCCCTGATGGAGGAGTCTTCAGACCAGTCTCTGGAGGTGCTGCTGGAACATCTGGGAAAAGCGCTAAAGGGAGACCGGATTTATATATTTGAGCGGAACGGAGACGGTTGTGATGACAACACCTATGAATGGGTGGCTGACGGCGTGGAGCCGGAAAAAGACAATCTTCAAAATGTCCCTCCGGAGGTGTGTGCAAGCTGGTACCGGGATTTCAGCGTGGGCGGGCATATTGTTATTGGGAGCCTGGAAGAAATCAGGGAGTCCGAACCCCTTCAGTATGAGAACCTGAAGCGGCAGGGCATCTATTCCCTTGTGGTGGTCCCTCTTTATGACGGCAAAGAGGTAATCGGCTTTTATGGCGTGGATAACCCGCCGGTTAAGTCCCTGGAGTATGCATCGAATATGCTCCAGACGGCAGCATATTTTATCGTATCTTCCCTAAAGCGGCGCAATCTGGTCCGTGAGCTCCAAAAGCGGAGCTATAATGTCCTCCATGCGCTCAGCGTGGATTACCTGGGCATCTATCAGGTGAACTTCGATACCGGGGAATGTGAGACATACCGGCACAGTGAACGGATGGGGATGGATTGGGCCTCCCGCTTTGGGGACGGCTATCAGGCTGCCATGGAGTGGTATATTTCCAGGTATGTGGTCCCCAGGGACCAGGACCGGCTCCTGGCTGTGACCAAAAGGGATTATGTGCTTGCCCAGCTACGGACGAAAAAGAAGTTCTCTGTGCGGTACCAGGTGAAAGACAGCCCTTCCAGGCTGAAGCACCTGGAGATCCATTTTTCCGCAACGGAAAAGACAGAGGAAAAGCACTGTGCGATCATGGCCCAACGGGATGTGAATGCGGTTGTTGAGCAGGAGGAAAAGTACAAACTGGAGGCCAGGCAGAGTTTGGAGGATATCCTGGAGGGTGCCAGGACCGGCATCTGGACGATTGAGCTGGAGGAGGGCTGCCAGCCGAGAATGTACGCGGATCGAACCATGCGGATTCTCCTGGGCGTGCCGGACGAGATCGGGCCGGAGGAGTGCGATACCATCGTCATCGCCGGTATGGGCGGAGAGACGATTGCCGCTATTCTGGAGGCCGCGCCCTGGACCCGCCAGGATAAGCTGTTGCTTTTGCAGCCCATGACCGGCGCACCCCGGCTTCGCCAGTGGCTCCAGACCCACGGCTACGTCGTTGAGAAAGAGACGCTAGCCCGTGAAGGAAATAAACTTTACAGTGTTTGGACAGTCAGAGGTGGGAACATGCCGCCTCTGTCCCCGGCAGAGCTATGGGCCGGTGTGGACGGCGGCGATCCGCTTCGGCCTGCTTACTTGTCCTCGCTGTTGGAAAAGGCGGAAAAGGCCCTGCGGGGGCATTTGACTGCACAGAAGCCGGACCAAGCTGTCATCACGTATCTGGAAGCGGTACTGTCTGGATTGCGGAAAATGAGAGAGGAGTGGAAACCAAATGACCACAGTGGGTGAGGTATTTAGGTTTTTGCAGGAGAAAGCCCCCTTTGAGCTCCAGGAAGGGTTCGACAACGCAGGATTTTTGGTCGGGCGCGAGGAGTCGTCCATCAATCGCATCCTGGTGTCCCTGGATATCACGGAGCAGGTGGTGCGGGAGGCGGCGGACCAGGGCGCTCAGCTGATCGTGGCCCACCACCCAGTGATTTTCGGCGGTGTGAAATCGGTGACGGACCAGACCATCACAGGACGCATCCTGCTTTCCCTGGCCGAAAATGGGATTGCCGCCATCTGCGCTCATACCAATTTGGACGCGGTGGAGGGGGGCGTCAATGACGCACTAGCTCTGCGGCTGGGGCTCACCGACATCGGGCAGTTGAGACAGGCCGGCGTAGACGGACAGGGGAGACCCTACGGCATCGGGCGGGTAGGCATGGTGCCTGAACAGCCCCTCTATGACTTCGCCGTGGCGGTAAAGCGCCTGCTGGGAGCCAACGGCATCCGGCTGGTGGACGGCGGGAAAGGGGTCCACATGGTGGCGGTGGGGGGCGGCGCCTGCGCCGAATTCATGACTGACACCCTCGCACAGGGCTGTGACACTTTTGTGACCTCCGACGTGAAATACCACCAATTTTTAGAGGCCCGGGCGCTGGGGATCAACTTGGTAGACGCGGGGCATTTCCCCACAGAGAACGTGGTATGCCCCGTTTTGCAGGATTGGCTTGCCAAGCGTTTCCCCCAGGTGGCTGTGTCGGTATCCCAACGGCACGCGGAGGTGTTCTCCTACCTGTGATCCAGGCATGAAGTGGCCCCTGCCTTCATATTGTGAAGGAGGGGGGACTGGCTTATGAAACGTGATATTATACTGTTGGCAGTCTGTCTGTGTGTGTTGGTTGGAGTGAACTGGCTTGGGGGATTACAGGCGGAACCTGTGTCCGCAGCTGTGGAGCTGAATGAAAGGCCAACGCTGATCCTGGATGCCGGACACGGCGGGGAGGACGGCGGCGCCAGCACCGCGTCAGGGGAGAAGGAGAGCGATATCAATTTGGCTATCGTACTCAAAACCCGGGCGCTGATGGCATTTTTGGGGGAGAATCCCCAATTGACCCGGGACAGGGACCGCTCCCTGCACAGTGATGGGGCGGATACGATCCGGCAGAAAAAGGTATCTGACCTGAAAAACCGGGTTGAAATGGTGGAAAGCACCTCAAACGCCCTGCTTATTAGTGTACACCAAAATCACTTTACAGATCCTCGTTACAGCGGGACTCAGGTGTTTTTTAACCTCGGAGATGAAAACCGCCAGTGGGCAGAGCGTGCGCAGGAGATATTTCGTCAGACTCTGGCCCCGGGCAATGATCGAAAGGCCAAGCCCATGCCGGACGGCATCTATTTATTTGACCACATCAGCTGTCCGGCCATTTTAGTGGAGTGCGGCTTTCTCAGCAACGGGGAAGAGGCTGCGCTGCTGTGTACCGACGCCTATCAGCGGAAGGTAGCTCTGGCGCTGGCGGGGGCGTACTATGCGCGATTCCAATGATATACCTATAGTCATGGGAGGGGAATGACATGGCCAAGGCCAAATCCTCGTTCTACTGCACAGAGTGCGGGAACGAGACCATCA
>OFGR01002030.1_pt1 | contig 14393 bp, 16 predicted proteins | sample 1521811 | NCBI WGS metagenome assembly OFGR01 (sample SAMEA3504098, study PRJEB24116) | mouse gut metagenome | biome: mouse gut; feature: mouse-associated habitat; material: faeces | place: Denmark | collected 2011
CCCCGCGCCAGAAAAACTGCGTCCCGATGGTGGCGATGATGGACGGCACGCCCACCGAGTAGATCCGGCTGATAATGGCCCGGTTGGGCCGGAAGCCCCGGAGCTTCACCGTGATCTCCGGGTTCCGGGTGGCATTGAAGTAGACGCCCAGGGCCGCGCCCACCACCTGTCCCAGCACCGTGGCCCAGGCCGCGCCCACCACGCCCATGCCCAGGACAAAGATGAAGATGGGGTCAAAGATGATGTTCACCACCGCGCCCACCATCTGGGAAATCATGCTGTAGACGGTTCTGCCGGTGGCCTGGAGCAGCCGTTCAAAGGAGATGGCAATAAAGATGCCCGGGGAGCAGACCGTGCATACCCACACGTAGGCCGCGCCCCCCTCCACGATCTCCGCCACGTCCGTCTGGACCGTGAAGAAGGTCCGGGAAAACAGAAGGCCCAGCACGGCGAACGCGGCGGCGCTGCAAACCCCCAGGAACACCCCGTTGACGGCGGCCAGATTGGCCCGCTCATAGTTTTTCTCCCCCAAGCTCTTGCTCAGCAGGGCGTTGATGCCCACCCCCGTGCCGATGGCCACGGCGATCATCAGGTTCTGCACCGGGAAGGCCAGGCTCACCGCGTTCAGGGCGTTCTCGCTGATGCGGGAGACGAACACGCTGTCCACGATGTTGTAGAGCGCCTGGACCAGCATACTGAGCATGATGGGCACGGACATGCTCAGCAGCAGCCGCCCCACGGGCAGCACGCCCATCTTGTTCTCCTTCATTTCTCTCTCGTTCATTGTTTTCTCGTCCTTTCCGGGCTCCGCTTCCCGCGTTGTTTGATGATGGCCGCCGGAGCTTGACCCGGCGGAGGTGCAAAAAAGCGCCGCCTTTTGCAAGCGGCGCTCCCTATGGTAGCATGATTAAATTTTTATGTCAACAGGGGAATTGCCGGTTTTTCACCTTTTTTATATATTTTTCCCGTCACTTCCCCGCAGGGCGTCTCAGGCCCAGCTCCCGCCGCTTGGCCTCCAGCTCCTCCGGCGTGATGATGCTGCCCATCTCCTCGTAGGTGCGCAGATCGTCCTCCGCGCTGAAAACCAGCCACAGGGGGATCAGAAACGCGGCCAGGGCCACAAAGGGGCCGCAGCCAAAGGCCTCCATGGTCTTGATCGTCGGTCTGTCGGGGAACAGGAGAAGCAGGGCCACAGGGCACGCCAGCATCGCCGCGCCGGGCAGGAACCACAGGTAGTTGACCCAGAGACGGAATTTCTTCAGCTTTGTCACCGTGTTCACCAGGACAAAGGCCGTCAGAAGGAGCTCCCCGATCAGATAGGGATACAGCACGTACCCCCAGTTCGGCAGGGCGTTGGACAGGTGCATCGTGATATTGGTAACCCACAGGCGCGCCAGGAACACAAGCACCACAACAACCGCCAGGGGGGTGTCGCGGCTGCCTTTGAAGAGCACAAGGGCAAGGATAAGATAGGGCAGATAGCTGGTCAGGACAGGTATGAGGCCAAAGTGGGTGCAGAACATCCATGCGGCGTAGACAGCCAGGAGGGCTCCCGCGACGCGGGGCAGGACCACTTTACAGAAGGGCTTCATATTTGGTTCTCCTTTCGATTGATGGAACAAATCAACAGGATTTGCCAAAAGCCATTATACACCACACGCGTGCAAAATGCAACAAAAAAACAGCTCTCTCGCGGACAATCCACCCTCTCAGCCGAAGCGTCCCCGGAGGCGGGCCCGGTAGAATCCCACGCTCACCCGGAAGGACAGGACCATGGCCCCAGCCCCCGCCAGGGCCATGGCGGCAGCGGCCGCCCCCAGCGCCGGACCGCGGAAGCCAAAGAGCATGTTGTGGAGCTTTGTCCCGGTCAGGGACAGGAAAAGCATGACCAGAATGTTCACCAGGATCGGCGCTCTGGTCCCAAGGCGGTACAGGAGCGGCAGGGTTCCGGCGGCGATGAGCGCCGTCAGCCAGACCTGAATCAGGACATAGGCCGGCAGATTGAGCTCCGCGCCCCACATGGCCTCCGTCCGGCCCATCAGGCGGAGCGCCGCGTTCTGCGCCGGGAAGCTCAGGGCCATGCACGCCGCCGCCAGGGCGATGCAGGCCAGGTGCAGCAGATACTTCTCCGCCACCACCAGCTCCGCCCGCAGGGGCGTCATCACCGCGTATCGGTCCCAGCGCCGCTCGTCATTGGCGATGGTCATCCGGGGCAGGGCCAGCGCCAGGGCCATGGCGTAGGCCGGACCCATCGCCCCCGGCGACAGGCACAGGAGCGCCAGCAGGGGCAGGTAGGGCCATGCGTAGGCCTTCACGTAATACAGGTCCTTTCTCAGAAGTCCCGTCATCTCGTCTCCCTCCTCCTATTTAATAGATGCAGCCGGTCAGGTGTACGCCCCGTTCTGCCGCTTCCTGTAGAACCGCACGCTCACCCGGAAGGACACGTAGGTGGCTCCCGCCGCCAGAACAGCCAGCAGCAGGAGCACCGCCGGCAGGGGCAGGTCCGGCAGCTCCGGCGTCTCCCCAAAGATCCCCATCACCCCCAGGGCGGCGCCGACGCCCACGCCCATGACCAGGATCATCACATACCGCCCCTTCTCCGCGCCGAACCGATACAGGGCCGGCAGTCCCAGGGCTGTGACGAACAGCATACTTCCGGCCAGCAGGGCGGCCATCTCCAGGGTCTCCCGCCAGTCCGCCTGCTGAATGGCCGCGCTCACCACGATGACGGCCCCGCCCAGCAGGGTAAAGAGATAGGCCAGCAGGTACTTGCTCCACACCAGCTGCTCCGGCCGGTAGGGGAGCATGGCCGCGTACCGGTCCCATTTGCACCGCTCGTCATAGGCGATGGAGTTGAGGGGGATCATCAGCGCCAGCATCATGGCGTAGGTGCACCCGAAGCTGCGCATGGAGGGAATCAGGCTGAACGCCACGGCCAGCACCAGCAGCAGCCGGCCGGTTTTGTCCGCCACATAGAGATCCTTTTTCATCAATCCAATCATTTCGTCTCCTCCTTTGACAGATACAGGATGATATCCTCCAGACTGGCCCGGTCCACCACCGCGTCCCGGGGCATGTACGCCCGCTCCACCAGGGCCTCCACGCCGTAATTACCGATCCGCTTGCCGTGGACGGCCTCCTGGGGGATGTTTTTCAGCTGCTCCCTGGAGCACTTGAGGATGCCGAAGGTGTCCAGCAGCACGTCCTTCTCCTCGCACAGCACCAGCCTCCCCCGGTGGAGAAAGGCGATGTAGTCGCAGATCCGCTCCAGATCGCTGACAATGTGGCTGGAGAGGAGCACCGCGTGGCCGTCCTGGGCGGCGAAGTCCGCGAACACCTCCAGCAGCTCCTCCCGGACCATGGGGTCCAGACCGCCGGTGGCCTCGTCCAGCAGCAGGAGCTTGGCGTTGTGGCTCAGGGCCGCCGCGATGCCCAGCTTCATGGTCATGCCCCGGGAGTACTCCTTGAATTTCTTCCCCTCCGGCAGCTCCAGCCGCGCAATCCACTTATCATAGGCGGCCTGATCCCAGCTCCGGAAGGTCCCGGCCATGATCCTGCCCAGCTGTCTGGCCGTGAGGATCTCGGGCACAAAGGTCTCGTCCAGCACCACGCCCACGTCCTCCTTGCGCCGGAGAAAATCCGGGCTCCGGTTGTCCGCGCCCAGCACGGACACCGTGCCGCCGTCCCGCTCCAGGGCGTCCATGATGAGCCGGATGGTGGTGCTCTTGCCGGCCCCGTTCTCCCCCACCAGACCCAGTACGCACCCGTAGGGCAGGTCCAGGTTCAGATCCTCCAGGGCAAAGTCCTTGTACCGCTTGGTCAGGCCCCGGATTTCAATGGCGTTTGATTCCATTTTGTTTACTCCTCCTCGATAAGTACTTGCAGTATATGCTGTAATTCCTCCGCCGGCAGCTCGATCTGCCGGCTCAGCTCCACCGCCGCCTGGAGATGCTCCTCGATCTCCCGGAGATTGCTCTCCCGGGCCAGCTCCGCGTCCTGGGCCGCCACAAAGCTGCCCTTGCCGGCCTGGGTGCAGATAAAGCCGTCCCGCTCCAGCTCCTCATAGGCCCGCTTGGTGGTGATGACGCTGATGCGGAGATCCCGGGCCAGCGCCCGGATGGAGGGCAGCGGCTCGCCGGGCTTCAGCTTCCCGGCGGCGATAGCCCCCTTGACCTGCCGGCAGATCTGCTCGTAGATGGGCTGGCCCCCGGTGTTGCTGATGATAATATCCATGGCCTCACCTCTTTTGGTTATCTGTTCATCTGTACATAAACAGTATACACAGTATTAACGGTTTGTCAAGGGGGTGGCGAAAATTTTCTGCGGGAGAAGAGGTTCCAAAAGAAATGGGAAAAACGGTGGGCTTTTTGGCCTGTTTTTCCTGATTTCGGGGTTGTTCTTTCCTGGTGGATATGGTATAACCTTAAAAGAATACAAATTCTTGAGGAAAACGAGGTGACTTTTGTGATGCAGAAACGCCGTGCCCCGGACCCGGAAGCCGGTCAGGCGGTGAAGAAGCCGGGCTACAGCATCGACATGGTCAACGGTCCCCTGGCGGGGAAGCTGCTGCTCTTCGCCCTGCCCCTGATGCTCTCCAGCCTGCTCCAGCTGCTCTTCAACGCGGCGGACGTGGTGGTGGTGGGACGCTACGCGGGCAAGGAGGCCCTGGCTGCCGTGGGCTCCAACGGCTCCCTCATCAACCTCCTGGTCAACCTCTTTATCGGCTTCTCCGTGGGCGCCAACGTGGTGGTGGCCCGGGATCTGGGGGCCGGACGGGAGGAGGACGTGGGAAAGAGCGTACACACCTCCGTGACCCTCTCCCTCATCAGCGGTGTGGTCCTGATGGCCGCGGGGACGATCCTGGCCCGCCAGCTGCTGGTGTGGACCGCCTCCCCGGCGGAGGTGATCGGGCTGGCCACGGTGTATCTGCGGATCTACTTCTGCGGCATGCCCGCCAACATGCTCTACAACTTCGGCGCGGCCATCCTCCGGGCCCAGGGGGACACCCGGCGGCCGCTGTACTTCCTGTCCATCGCCGGGGTGACCAACGTGGCGCTGAACCTGCTGTTCGTCATTGTGCTGGAGATGAGCGTTGCGGGCGTAGCCCTGGCCACCATCATCTCCCAGTATATCTCCGCCCTGCTGGTGCTCCAGTGCCTGATACGGGACAAGGGGGCCCTGCGCCTGGATCTGAAAAAACTGGGTCTGGACAAGCGGGTCATCATCCGCATCTGTCAGGTGGGTCTGCCCGCCGGGTTCCAGGGGATCGTGTTCTCCCTGTCCAACGTGGTGATCCAGTCCTCCATCAACTCCTTCAACTCCACCGCCATTGTGGCCGGGTCCTCCACCTCCTCCAACATTGAGGGCTTTGTCTACACGGGCATGAACGCCATCTACCAGACCTGCCTGACCTTCACCAGCCAGAACTACGGCGCGGGCAAGTGCCGGCGGGTGGACCGGACGCTGCTGCTGTGCCTGGGGTACGTCACCGCCATCGGCCTTGCGCTGGGGAATCTGGCGGTGTTCCTCGGCCCCCAGCTGGCCTCTATTTACGCCCCCGGGGAGCCGGAGGTGGTGGCCCAGGCGGTGCTGCGGCTGCAGTACGTGTGCAGTCTCTACTTCCTGTGCGGCATCATGGACACCATGGTGGGCGTGCTGCGGGGGCTGGGGTACTCGGTGGTGCCCATGGTGGTGAGCATGGTGGGCGCCTGCGTCACCCGGCTGGTCTGGGTGGCCACCATCTTCCAGGTCTACCGCAGTCCGGAGGTGCTGTACCTGTCCTATCCGGTGAGCTGGACCATCACGCTGACCGTCCATATCCTCTTCTTCCTCTTCATCCGCCGCCACGCCTACGCCAAGGTCCAGGGCATCCACGCCATCAAGGCGGGGAACGCATAGCCCGGCAGACGCCAGATGCAATGGGGCTCCTTTGCCCTCTCATTGCGGCTGCCAGCTTCACCGCTCCTGCTTTTTGAGACGGCCCAATACAAACGCCGCTCCCTGAAAAACGGGAGCGGCGTTCGCTTACTGTTTTTTCCAGCGCTTGAGGGTGGGGAACCAGGCCTGCATCCGCTGCCGCGCCTCCTCCTCGCTCATGCCGGGGTTGGCGGCGGTCATGTGGGGGACGCACAGCCGGATCATCTCCTCCATGGAGCCCTGGAAGGTGAAGGCTCCGTCCTTGAAGCAGTAATTGCAGTAGTCCTCGTTTCTGCCGCCGCCGGCGTTGGTCCCGTGGAGCTCGCCGGTCATGGGCATGCCGCAGCACTGGCAGAATGCTTGATTCATCAGGTTCATGATTTGTACCTCCGTCGCGTAACGCTGTCGTATGTCGCCGTATCGCCGGCGCAGGTTTATGATAGCATACAAATCATGACATCCTCTGTCAGGGTTTCGGCAGCCGGAAAAGTTTCTTCCGGAGGACGCGGAGGCGGCTTTGCTGCCTGTCACTGATTCTTCTCATAGATCTCCCGGGCCCGGGCGGCCAGAACCTCCCGCAGGCGGGCCGGCTCCAGCACCTCCACCTGCGCTCCGTAGGAGAGCAGGTACCCGACGAGCCACGAGTCCGCCGGCAGCTCCGTGGAGACAGTCAGGCTCCCATCCCGGCGCCGGGTGATCTCCGTGCCGTCGAACTCGTCGTAGACCCGGTAGGCCATTTCCCCGGGAAATCTCAGGACGATCCGGGCGCAGGGCAGGGGCGGCGGTTCCTTCGGGCAGGGGCGGGGCACAAAGGTCCCCTCCAGCAGCTCCAGGTCCAGGATGCGGTTGAGCTTGAAGAGGCGGAAGTCCTGCCGCTCCAGACAAAATGCCTTGAGGTACCACTCCTTGGACTTGTAGGACAGCTTCAGGGGCTGCACGGTCCGCCGGCTCTGCCCGCTGCCCGCGCTCTCGTAGACGATCCGGATCTCCCTGTGCTGGATCACCGCAGCCTTCAGGGTCTCGAACTTCCGGTTGTCCCCGTCGGACTTCCCCCAGCGGGAGAAGTCCACCTCCAGCCAGTCCCCGGCGTTCACCCGGAAGAGAGCGGACAGCTTCGTCAGCAGCTCTCCGGAGGCCCGCCCCGCGGCGGCCATGCTCTCCAGGGCAGTCAGCACCTCCCGCCGCTCCCCCTCCGAGAGGAGGGCACGGTCCAGCACCGCGTCATGGAGCAGGCAGATTCCCCCGTTCCGCCCCGGCTCGGCATAGATGGGGATGCCCGCGCCGCTGAGGGCCTCCACGTCCCGGTAGATGGTCCGCTGGGAGACCTCAAGCGCCGCAGCCAGCTCCGAGGCGGTGGCCCGGCCCCTGTCCAAGAGGTAGTAGAGAATTTTGAATAAACGGCTGTCCGGCATTTACCAGCTCTCCACCTCCAGCCCTCCGCTGATGGTGTTAACGCCGATGCTGCAAGCACCGTCCCCCCAGACGTATACGTTCTGACTGGGCCGGAGGCATGCCATCTCCAGCTCCGCGTCTCCGGAGGTGGTGTCAAAGGTCAGGGTAAAGCCCAGCTCCGCCGGCAGTGCAAGATCAATGTCTCCGCTGCGGCTGCACAGGTCCATGGAGCCGGCCGTCCAATCCCCCGCCTCCAGGGACAGGTCTATGCTGCCGCTGGTGGTTTCCAGAGCAATACGCTCCGCGCCCAGGAGGTCCATTTCGAGCTCCCCGGATATGGATTTGGCCTCCAGGACCCGGGCGGAGGAGGACAGCCCCTCCACATCGCCGCTGGCGGTGGAGACGTTCAGACTGTCCGTGGTCAGGCCGTCGAGATAGACGTCCCCGCTGGTGGTCTTGACCGTGATCTCCGCCGCATTCACCCAGCCGGCCCTGACGTCGCCGGTGACGGTGGTGATGTCCAGCGTATTGATGTTCACCGTATCAATCATCACATCCGCGGGGGAGGCGTTGATGGTCAGGCTGTCCAAAACGTCGTCAGGGACCGCCATGTACAGGGTGTCGCCGCCGCCCCGGGAGGAGATGTTCAGCGTGTTTCCATTCTGCTCCCAGTGCAGCAGTCTCTCGTCCCCGTCTGTGCGCAGGAAGATCCCGCCCCCATCTCCGGCCGATACCCACACCGCTCCGGTGACCATCTGGACGTTCACGGCGCGGATCCCCTCCAGGGGCACCCAGAATCCATCGCCCTCGTAACCGTAGTCATATGCAGTCTGGTCCTGGGCCGGGAGGCTCTCCTCCAGCACCACATCCGTGGTATCCGCAGCCCGGGACCCCCAGCGATCCCGGGCAATCCACCGCCCCAGGGCCCCCAGTGCGCACAGGATGGCCAGAGCCCAGAGGAGGATGCTGGCCGGCCTGCGCCAGTCCCGCTTTTCCTTGCCCTGATAGGCTCTCGCGCCCCCGCCGCCGGGGATGCGGGAGGCGTCCGGGTACGCGGGGGACTCCGGCGGCCGGGAGGACACGGCGCTCCGGCCTTCCTCCTCCAGGATCCGCCGGGCGATGGTCTCAACGTCCTCCATGCTCTCCACGGCCTGCTCCTCGCTCATGCCCTCCTCCATGCGGTCCGCCAGCATCTCGGCGTAGTAGGTCAGGTGCTGCTCCGCCTGCTCCTGGGTCAGGCCCTCCAGGCGGTGGTACAGGTCATTCAGAAACTGCGCGCGCGTCATATTCGGCACTCTCCTTTATCATAGCATATATCCGCTCGATCTCCGGCCAGCCGGCCAGGAACTGGTCAATCTGCTCCACACCGCCGGGGGTCAGACGGTAGAACTTTCGCAGACGGCCCGCGTGGGCTACGGAGTAGACCGTCAGGCTCCCCGCCGCCTCCAGCCGCCGGAGAATGGGGTAGAGGGTGGACTCGGAGATCTCGATGCAGCCGGAGAGGTCCTTGATGATCTGGTAGCCGTAGGAGTCCCCCTTCCGCAGCGCCGACAGGACGCATATGTCCAGCAGTCCCCGCTTGAGCTGTGGGTCAATCATTTCCACGCCCCCTTTCGCACAATACTATACAACGCATTGCATCATCTGTCAAGGTTTATCGGCGATCAAATTCTTAGGATTTTCTTAACAGGCAGAAGATCCCCGGCCGCACGCGTCAGCCGGGGATCTTTTCCTATCTTGAAATGCTACAGGTCCACCCTGGAGAAATTCCGCTCCCCCAGCCGGCAGGCCAGGAGGTTGGAGGCGATATAGACCAGAACGCCCAGGAGCAGCTCCTTGCGCAGCAGATTACACATGGAAGGTCCTCCTCTCCGTGCGCACCATGATCTCCTCCAGGGTCAGCTCCCCCCGGTCCTCCGGCGTGCGCAGATGCCGGAAGGCGGCGGCAAAGTCCGCCTTGGGGGCGCTGGAGAGGAGCCGGCCGTCCTTGATGTAGGTGATATCGTCGGCGCACCGCTCCAGGTCCGAGGTGATATGGGTGGAGAAGAGGATGCTCCGTTTCCCGTCCGCCGCAATGGCCCGGAACAGGGTCAGCAGCTCGTCCCGGCTCACCGGGTCCAGGCCGCTGGTGGGCTCATCGAAGATCAGCAGCTCCGCCTGATGGGACAGGGCCACGGCAATCTGGTACTTCACCCGCATCCCCGCCGACAGCTCCCGGACCCGCTTGCTCTCGTCCACGTCAAATTCCTCCAGATACCGGGTGTAGGCTGTCTGGTCCCAGCCGGGGTAGAACCGCCTTCTCCTGGCTCAGCCCCCTGCTCCGCCGCAGGGAGGCCAGATTCTCCGCCAGATGACTTCCTTTCATACTTTTCATATGCCTCCTTCCGGATATATTCCCTATTTTACACGGTTTCGGAAGCATTGCAACCAACCAAAGCGAACAGAATATGTTTGCTTTGGTTGCGGGCGGAGAGGGAATGAAAAAACCCCGGCGGTGGAATCTCCACCGCCGGGGCGATATCCCGGTCAGCCGTCGTGGGAGGGGATGCAGGCCACGCTCTCACCGGGGATCAGCTGGAAGGGCACCACCTCGTGGAAGGGGCGGTTGGGCCGCTCGATGTTGCGCAGCAGCACGTCCACCCCCCGCTCCGCCATCCGCTGGGTGTCCTGGCGCACCGTGGCCAGCCGGGGGACGAAGTAGTCCGCCAGGGCGATGCCGTCGTAGCCCAGCACGGAGATATCCTCCGGCACCCGCTTGCCCAGATCCTGCAGGGCCCGGACCGTGCCCATAGCCATCACGTCGCTGACCGCGAAAATGGCTGTCAGCTCCGGGCACCGGCCCAGCAGCCGCTTGGCCGCCTCGTATCCGTCCATCAGGGAGTAGCGGCAGGGCTCGCACTGGCGCTCCCCGTCAAAGGGCAGACCCAGCTCCTGACAGGCCTGGGCACAGCCCAGAAACCGGCTGTGGCCGATCTGGAAGCAGGACCAGTTGCCCCCCAGCATCCCGATGTGCCGGTGGCCCCGGCTGGCCAGAAAGCGCACCGCCTGGCGGGACGCCTCCCGGTCATCGGTGGTGACGGAGGAGAGGTTGTCAAAGCCCAGATCCCCGGCGATGTTGGTCAGCAGCACGCAGGGGATGGTGATGCCCTGAAACTGGGAGCGGAACTGCTTCCGGTCCCCGCCCAGGAACATGATCCCCGCCGGCTTGCGCTCCCGGCAGAGCTGGAGGGCGTAGGCCACCTCGTCCGCGTCCTCGTCCAGGTAGTAGACGGAGGCGTCCCGGTCCGCCTCCCGCAGAAGGGCCTGGATGCGTTCCACCAGATCCGCGAAGAGCATGTTCTGGGTGCCCTTGACGATAATGGCGATGCTGCTGCCGGCCTGCTGCTTGAGATGCTTGGCGTTGGTGTTGGGCTGAAAGCCCTGCTCATCCACCACCGCCATCACCCGCCGCCGGGTCTCCCGGCTCACGTCCGGGTGGTTGTTGAGCACGCGGGACACCGTAGCCACCCCGCAGCCCGACAGCCGGGCAATGTCCTTGATCGTCACAGGCACACCTCCTTGTCCCTTGTATAATAACAGATTTGCCCGAACAGCGCAATATTATCCCTTCACCGCGCCGGCGGCCACGCCCTTGATGATGTGCTTCTGGCAGGTGAGGTAGAAGATGATGACGGGGATGATGGCCAGCAGGATCAGCGCCATGGTGGCGCCCAGGTCCACAGTGCCGTAGCTCCCCTTCAGGTACTGGATGTGGATGGTGATGGTGCGGTACTTCTCCAGGTCCAGCACCAGGTAAGGCAGCAGGTAGTCGTTCCACACCCACATGATCTCCAGGATGCCCACGGAGATCATGGTGGGCTTGAGCATGGGCAGGACCACGGAGAAGAAGGTGCGCAGGGGCCCGCAGCCGTCGATGGCCGCCGCCTCCTCGATCTCCAGGGGGATGGACTTCACAAAGCCCACGAACATAAAGATGGCCAGCCCCGCGCCAAAGCCCAGGTAGACGATGGGAATGGTCCAGGGGGTGTTCAGCTTCAGCTGGTCCGCCGTCTTGGAGAGGGTGTACATCACCATCTGGAAGGGCACCACCATGGAGAACACGCACAGGAAGTAGAGGGCCCGGCAGGCCTTCGAGTTCACCCGGGCGATGTACCAGGCGGCCATGGAGGTGCACAGGAGGATCAGGGCCGTGCTCAGCAGGGTGATGACCACGCTGTAGGCCGCGCTCTTCCAGAAGGGGTAGTTTCCGAAGGTCATGCCCTTGATGAAGTTCTCAAGCCCCGCCCACATCTCCCCGGAGGGGAGGGCGAAGGTGTCGGTCTTGACGAAGGTGTTGAGCTTGAAGGAGTTGAGCACCACCGTCAGCACGGGCAGCACATAGATTACGCACACGACAGCCAGAACCGCAGACAGGGCGGTCTTGCGGCGGCGGTCAGCGGTGAGGGATCGGGTTTTGTTCATTACTGCTGTACCTCCTTCCTGCGGGTATAGGCAAGCTGGGCCAGGCCCAGGCCCGCCACCAGGATGAAGAAGATCACCGCCTTGGCCTGGGCGGTGCCCTGGGAGGCCGAGCTGGAGCCGTAGAAGGTGTTGTAGATGTTCAGCGCCAGCATCTCCGTGGTCTTGACGGTGGTGCCGCCGGACTGGATGATGAAGGGCTGGCCGCCGGTGAGGGCCAGGTTCTGGTCAAAGAGCTTGAAGCCGTTGGTCAGGGAGAGGAACATGCAGATGGTGATGGAGGGCATCACGTTGGGAATGGTCACCCGGAAGAGGGTCTGGCTGCGGGTGGCCCCGTCGATGCGGGCGGCCTCCAGCATGTCCTCGGGCACCGCCTGAAGCCCGGCGATGTAGATAATCATCATATATCCCACCTGCTGCCAGCACATGAGGATGATGAGGCCCCAGAAGCCGAACCTGGACTCCAGGAGAATGGAGGTGCCGAACCGGCCCAGGATGCCGTCGAAGATCATGGACCAGATGTAGCCCAGGACGATGCCGCCGATGAGGTTGGGCATGAAGAACACGGTGCGGAAGAGGTTGCTGCCCTTGATGCCCTGGGTCAGGGCACAGGCCACAGCGAAGGCCAGCACGTTGATGATGACCAGGGAGACAATGGCGAACAGGGCCGTGTACCAGAAGGCGTGGATAAAGGAGGGGTCCTGAAATGCCTTGATGTAGTTGCCCAGGCCGATGAACTGGGCGTCGGAGATCAGGCGGAATTTACAGAAGGAAAGGTAGATGCCCTGGATAAAGGGCCAGACAAAGCCGATGATAAAGGCGCATACCACGGGTCCCAGAAAGAGCGGCCACCAGCGCCGGGTGTAGGCGCGGATGGTGCTGCCGCCCGCGATTTTTTTCTGTTTCACGGTCTCAGCTCTCCTTTTTAATATAGTGCCGGGGCAGGGTGGGCGAAGCCGCCCGCCCTGCCCCGGGAATGCCCCTGATCGGGTTATCAGCCGTTGGCGTTCTGGTACTGAACAGCCCAGCCGTCCACGAAGGCGGTGCGCACCTGCTCCCAGTTGGCGTCGGACTGATCGGCGTTGTACTGGTTCAGCGCGGCCACCAGGGCGGCGCGGTAGTCGTCCACGTTGGGCTGGAAGTTGGTGGCCCAGTTCATGACGTAGCAGCCGTTGTTGCTGTACTCGTTGGCGTCGGCCAAGAAGCCGTTGGTGGACTCGGCGGCGCTCTTATAGGGCATCACGCCGAAGGTGTCCACCAGCATCCGGCTGGCCTCGGGGTCGGTGACGCACCAGACCATGAAGTCCATGGTGGCCTTCTGGTCATCCTCGGACACCTTGCCGTTGATGGCCCAGCAGTTCTCGGTGCCGCAGTTCAGGCCGGCCTTCTCCTCACCGGCCACGCCGCAGTAGTAGGGGATCATGGTGGCGTTGGGCACCTGCTCCTTCAGCCCCTCGTACTCCCAGGAGCCCTGCACCTGGAAGGCGGCCTTGCCGGAGCGGAACTCCTCGCTGGCGTCGTGGCCGCCCACGGACAGGTCGGTGGGGGCGGTCAGGCTGTTGTTGATGCACAGGTCGTACAGGTTCTTGAAGTTATCCATATACTTGCCGGAGATGGTGGGGGGGCACTCGGTCCAGGTGCTGCCCTCCTGCTCGTAGTAGTACTCCAGGTTGGCCATGTGGCCGGTGAAGCGCCAGGAGGAGGAGCCGTCCATATCGCAGGAGGTGAAAGCGTCGAAGCCCAGCTCGCCGGCGCGGGCGTGGATGTCCTCCACCACGGCCTTGAGGGTATCGAAGTTGGTGATCTCGTCCATGGTGTGGCCGGCCCGCTCCACCAGGTCGGGGTTGACGATGATGCCGTAGCACTCGTAGCAGTAGCCGATGGACACCAGCTTGCCGTTCTCGTCATAGAGGTTGTAGGCGTCGGTGTTCAGCTCGTTGGCGATGGGGGTGCCGGTCAGGTCCAGGGCGTAGTCGGTCCAGTCGCGCACGCCGGCCTGGTTGCCCACGTTGAAGATGGTGGGGGCCTCGCTCTTGCCCATCTCGGCGTTCAGGGTCTGGCTGTAGGTGCCGGAGGCGGCGGTGACGATCTTCACCGGCACGCCGGTCTTCTCGGTGTACATCTTGGCCACGTTGTTGAGCACCTCGTCGGACTCAGGCTTGAAGTTGAGCCAGTAGACGCGGCCCTTGGCCTCGGTGTTGTTGTTCTCCACGGGCTGGCTGGCCTCGGTGCCGGACGTGCTGTTGTCGGCGGGGGGCTCGCTGGGCTTGTCGCCCTGGCTGGAGCATCCAGCCAGCAGCATGGTCATGACCATGCTGAGGGACACTACGAGCGCGAAGAGTTTCTTACTCATTTTCATTTCCTCCTAATTTTTGTTCCGGACTGGAAACGTTTCTGGTAACGCTACCGAAAACGTTTCCGGCCCTTGTGCCATCATAATAGCAACATCATCCGCAATTTGCAAGGGGAAATTTGCCGGTTTTGCCAACTTCGGAGGAATGCAAAAAAAGGGGGCCGCAATTTTGTGGAAAACACACAAGGGGCCGTGGGGGGAAAAAAGCCGTCCCCGGCCTTTGGAACAAAGACCGGGGACGGTGGGAAGGGGATAGGAGGGTCAGTAGCGGCGG
>OFGR01002031.1_pt1 | contig 14386 bp, 10 predicted proteins | sample 1521811 | NCBI WGS metagenome assembly OFGR01 (sample SAMEA3504098, study PRJEB24116) | mouse gut metagenome | biome: mouse gut; feature: mouse-associated habitat; material: faeces | place: Denmark | collected 2011
CCTATTTACGGGGAAAGAGCAGAACCGTGCCAATTTTGTGCGGAATTGTGCCAATTTCGTGCCAGGATTTTATGGTGTAAAAATGAAAAAATTATTTGAATATTTGCAGAAAAACGAGATAGTGTCCTTTATTTATATAGCATATGGGTTACATCCAAAATGTGGAAGACCCTTTGTACCTTGACAATCTTACAGCACCATTCAGGAGTTATACAGGTATAGACGGATAGTGTGCGATGACCATGCGTGAGCACGCCCTCTGATTAAAGATTGCATAGCAATACCTGAAATACGCGGCAAAAGAATTGGCGCAGGAAATGACCTGATTGAGTGTGCATAAATTACACCTCTTAAATTATAAGTAGAAAAAGATATGCTAATTGCAGTTGAAAAACAGGATGTTCAATTCGTATAAGATATATGAAGATACTTTATATCAAATGCCAGACTGATGCCACTTCGGCTGCAAAAATCGTTTTATGATAGCGAAAGATACTAAAAACAGGGAAAGAGAGGATATAGAGAATGGCAGCAGATATATATAATGAAGCGGCAGTTGATCAGCAGGTATACCTGGCAGGCGATATTCAGCGCATGCTTGGAATAGGAAAGAGTAAAGCCTATACCTTCCTTGAAGATGTGTATAAGCAGAAAAACCCGCCGTTCAGAGTTCTTAAAATTGGTAAGCTTTTTAGAGTGCCAAAGAAAGGATTTGATGAATGGCTGAATGGTAGTCTATGAGCGAGGTGATTTAGTGAAACAGTCAGCAAAGAAAAAAGTGGTTGCCTTTTATGAAGGAAACGCGTGGGTTCACAGAGTTAAACTGTTGCAGCCAGATGGTTCTGTAAAGTATAGTAAGCGTGGAGGCTTTCAGAGTGAGGCAGAAGCGGAAGCCAGTTATTACAAATATGAAAAAGAATTCAAGAAAGCGACAAGAACCTATCAGATGTCGGTAAAGCCAAATCCAGATGTGGATTTAAGAGATTATCTGCTCTATTGGTTTGAGGATGTTTTTTCCCAGAGGATTGAGAATACAACCCGCATGGTATGTGCCTATGTACTGTACGATCTGATTCTTCCGAATATGCAGCAGAATATAAAATTGCGATATGCAAATGAGGAATATTTTGATTCTTTGCTGGCTGTTGTGTCAAAGGCATGCGAGTCTGCTGGAAACAAGTCCAGAGAGTTCTTGAACATGGCAATGAAAGAGGCCGTAATACAGGAATATATCAGGGTTAATCCGATTCCTGCAACGAAGCCGTATCCAAGAAGAAAGCCAACAATCGTTATTTTAAACAAAGCAAATGTGAAAAAACTCCTGAAAGCTGCCTGCGATAGTGGATGGTATCTGGAAATTCTTCTTGGGCTGTTCTGTGGATTGAGAAAAGGTGAGATTTCAGGCTTGAAATTTGGAGATTTTGATGCTGAAAACAGAACAATTTACATTCAACGGCAGATTACATCAAACCCTGTTATCCCAAAGGGTGGAAGTAAAATTCAGACATATAAGGTCATAGAGAAACCGCCAAAGACGGATAATAGCTATCGCCTGCTGCGGATACCAGAGGCTGTTGCGAAGGAAATCGAAAAAAGGAGAACTTTGGTTGATGCAAATAAGCTGCAGTACGGTGAACAATATTTTGACCGTGATTATATTTCGTGCCAGGAAAACGGCCTGCCCCACTCAACTGCAGCAATGAACAGCGCTTTGTCAAAGTTATGTTCCAGAAATGGCCTGCCCCACATAACTGTTCATGGATTGAGACATATGTATGCTACCATATTGGTAGAGCAGAAAGTTCCTTTGATTAAGATATCTGCCCTGCTGGGCCATGCAAGTGTCAATACAACCTTTGAATATTATTGTGAGGTCATGGACGAGAATGAGCAGATTATTACGTTTATGAACAATATGTTTGTTCCAAAAGGGAGTGCTGCAATATGTTAGATTTGAGCTTAAAAAATTATGTCGATTGGAGAGTGGCACAGGTAATACCTGTGCGCTCCGGTTTCGGCTACAGGGTATTGTTGAAATATCCGGACGGAAGTGAAAAGCCACAGCAGAAGTCGGGATTTAAAACAGAGAGAGAAGCGAATAAGGCAAGAGAGAAGACAATCGCAGAATTATATAACGGTACGTTTGTTGTATACGCAAAGGTGAATGTTGCCGATTTTATGTCCTTCTGGCTTGAAGAGGAGCTTAAAAAGCGCACGGACAGTCATGAAACCTATTATAATTATTGCGGAATAGTAAAGAATCACATTGTTCCCATTCTGGGTAAAAAGAAAATGATGGATGTTACCCGTGGAGACATTCAGAAATTGTTTAATACCAAGACAGACTACTCAAGATCGGTGGCAGAGCAGGTAAAAACAATCATGAATGTTTCTTTTCGTTATGCGGTAACAATCAAAGTGATTCCAAACAGTCCAGTAGACGGGATAGGGCTTCCCAAAGCAGAAAAGCCGCAGCAGAGATCAGGATTCAGGACCCGGAATATTGATACACAGAAAACACTGACCATGGAGCAGATCCAGGTCCTGCTGGAAAAAAGCAAAGATACCCCAATCCATATGCAGGTGCTGTTGAATGTGCTTATGGGGCTCCGCAGATCCGAGATCAATGGGGTAAAATATTCGGACGTAGATTATATCAACCATACCTTAAAAGTGGAACGTCAGCTGGGGAGAGTACATAACGCAGTAAAAGAGGACTTTGCCTCGAAAACATTTACGAAACAGGAAGTAGGATTGAAGACAAAATCCAGTTACAGGGAGATCCCGATTCCTGATTATGTCTTTGAGGCAATCTTAAAGGAACGGCAGGTGTATGAGAAAAACAGAAACCGCAGAAAGAGAGGGTTTCAGGATCTGGGCTATATCTGTTGTTCCACCCTTGGCAGGGCAAGGAGCAAAGGGTTCCATTGCAGGTATTATAAGCAGCTTCTTGCTGAAAACGGTTTGCTATATACTGTGCGCTTCTGCTGAAAGAGTCTTTTAATCCAAAGGCAGTATCAAAGCTCATGGGACATGCCAAAGAAATCATAATAATGGATGTTTATGCAGATAATAGAGGCATCATAGCGGATGCAGTGTGATAGAAAAGACAAAAAGAACAAAAGTTCGATTTGCATCTATACAAATTTAACGATTTGTGGTAAGATAAAAAAGCTCTTCAGTGCTGTTTCGTCCATATAGAATTACGGCGGTGCGCTGAGTTGCAAAAACAGCAAATTGTGAACGGAATTCGTCAAGGACTTTTTTCCTTCGATTTGAGTAAATGCCATGACGAAAATGAAAAGTTCCTTGACGGATTTGTGGCATATACGCATCTTTTTTTATAATGCGAATGTGTCATTCGCATTGAATTTATGGAGGTGGTATTTGTGCAAACTGCACAAAAAATGTTCGAACTTCACAGCGAATACAAGCCCACCGGCGACCAGCCCCAGGCCATAGAAGCCCTTGTAAAAGGATTCCGGGAAGGCAACCAATTCCAGACTTTACTGGGGGTTACGGGTTCCGGCAAGACCTTTACTATGGCGAACGTGATCGCACAGCTGAACAAGCCGACTTTGGTAATCGCGCACAATAAGACATTAGCGGCACAGCTCTATGGCGAGTTCAAAGAGTATTTTCCGAGTAACGCAGTGGAATACTTTGTGTCCTACTATGATTATTACCAGCCGGAGGCCTATGTACCATCTTCGGACACTTATATAGCAAAGGATTCTTCCATTAATGAGGAGATCGAGAAATTGCGGCTGTCGGCGACGGCATCCCTTACGGAGAGGCGGGATGTGGTAGTAGTGGCCAGCGTGTCCTGTATTTATGGCTTAGGAAGTCCTGACGATTATCAGGAGATGATCGTATCCCTGCGTCCGGGAATGATAAAGGACAGAGATTCGGTGATCAGGGGACTGATCGATATCCAATATGACAGAAATGATATGGACTTGGGGAGAGGATGCTTCCGGGTACGGGGAGATGTGGTGGAGATTTATCCCGCACAGGGGGGGGACTATCTTGTAAGAGTAGAGTTTTTTGGGGATGAAATAGACAGAATTGCGGAAACCGATCCGCTGACCGGCCAGGTACACGCGGTGCTGGAGCATATTTCCATATTTCCGGCATCTCATTATGTAGTGTCCCAGGATAAAATTGCCGCGGCGTGTAAAAATATAGAGACGGAACTGGAAGCGAGGGTACGCTTTTTCAAGGGAGAGGACAAGCTGCTGGAAGCGCAGAGAATATCCGAAAGGACGAACTTCGATATCGAAATGTTGAGGGAAACAGGGTTTTGCTCCGGTATTGAGAATTACTCCAGGCATTTGAACGGGATGCCGGAAGGGGCGACGCCTCTTACATTGATGGATTATTTTAAAGATGACTATTTGATCATTATCGATGAGTCCCATATGACGATCCCGCAGATCAGGGGTATGTTTGCCGGGGACCGTTCCAGGAAAAATACTTTGGTGGATTATGGCTTTCGCCTCCCGTCCGCGCTGGACAATAGGCCCTTGAACTTTCAGGAGTTTGAAGAGCATATCGATCAGCTGCTATTTGTTTCGGCGACTCCTGCGGAATACGAAAAGGAGCATGAACTGCTGCGGACGGAACAGATTATCCGCCCTACCGGGCTGCTGGATCCGGAAGTGGATGTGCGGCCGGTGGAGGGGCAGATCGACGATCTGGTCAGCGAGGTGAATAGGGAGACGGAGAAACATAATAAAGTATTGGTAACGACATTGACGAAGAGGATGGCCGAAGATTTGACCGATTATATGAAAGAAGTGGGCATCCGGGTAAAATATCTTCATTCGGATATCGATACGTTGGAAAGGGCTGAGATCATCAGGGATATGCGGCTGGATGTGTTTGATGTGCTGGTAGGGATCAATCTGTTGAGAGAAGGCCTGGATATACCTGAAATATCGCTGGTAGCCATATTGGATGCGGATAAGGAAGGTTTTTTACGTTCGGAGACTTCCCTGATTCAGACGATTGGGCGCGCTGCCAGAAATGCGGAAGGCAGAGTGGTCATGTACGCCGACAATATGACAGATTCCATGCAGGCAGCGATAAGGGAGACAAACAGAAGGCGGGAAATACAGAATAAATATAATGAAGAAAATGGGATTACCCCTCAAACGATCAAAAAAGCGGTGAGGGAACTGATCAGCATTTCCAAAGTGATCGCCAAAGAAGAGGTGAATTTCGAAAAAGATCCCGAATCGATGAGCGATGCGGAGTTGGAAAAACTGATCGGAAAGATCCAGAAGAAGATGAAACAGGCGGCAGCTGACCTTAACTTTGAAGCGGCAGCGGAACTCAGGGATAAAATGGCGGAATTAAAGAAACAGCTGGCAGAGCGGAAATGAGGATGGATATGGAAGAGACGAATAAGAAAATGCTGCCCCGCAGGGAATATATCAGGATACGTGGGGCGAACGAACATAATCTGAAAAACATTGATGTGGATATACCAAGGAATGAGTTTGTGGTTCTTACCGGGCTCTCCGGTTCCGGGAAATCCTCGTTGGCGTTCGATACCATTTATGCGGAGGGGCAAAGGCGCTATATGGAATCTCTTTCTTCTTATGCGAGGCAGTTTCTTGGGCAGATGGAAAAACCCAATGTGGAAAAAATAGAAGGGCTTTCTCCGGCAATTTCCATCGACCAGAAATCGACCAACCGCAATCCGAGGTCAACGGTGGGCACGGTAACGGAGATTTATGACTATTTCAGACTGCTGTATGCCAGGATCGGGATTCCCCATTGCCCTTCCTGCGGGCGAGAAATCAAAAAGCAGTCGGTGGATCAGATGACGGATCAGATCATGGCAATGCCGGAAGGGACGAAGATCCAGCTTCTTGCGCCTATTGTCAGAGGCAGGAAAGGTGAACATACGAAGGTATTCGACCGTGCAAAAAAAAGCGGATATGTGCGCGTCCGTGTGGACGGCAATCTGTATGAACTGTCGGAAGAAATTAAACTGGATAAAAATATCAAGCATAACATAGAGATTGTGGTGGATCGTCTGGTAGTCAAGGAAGGGATTGAGCGGAGACTGACGGATTCTATTGAGAATGTGCTGGCTCTTGCGGAGGGCCTTTTAGTTGTGGATGTCATAGGGGGAGAGCCGGTCAATTTCAGCCAGAGTTTTTCCTGCCCGGATTGCGGCGTGAGCATCAGCGAGATCGAACCGAGAAGTTTTTCTTTTAATAATCCTTTTGGCGCTTGTCCGGATTGCTTCGGCCTGGGATATAAAATGGAATTCGATGTGGAGCTAATGATCCCGGATAAACGTCTCAGTATCAACGGAGGAGCGATCGCCGTCATGGGATGGCAGTCCTGTAACGATCCTTCCAGTTTTACTAATGCTATTCTGCTGGCTCTCGGAAAAGAGTATGCGTTTGATCTGGATACTCCGTTTGAGGATTATCCCGATAAAGTGGTAGACATTATTTTGCATGGAACAAAAGGAAAAGAAGTCACGGTATATTATAAGGGACAGAGAGGGGAGGGGACTTATCCGGTTGCCTTTGAAGGACTGATAAAAAATGTGGAGCGCCGTTACCGGGAAACTTCTTCGGATGTCATGAAACAGGAATATGAATCTTTTATGCGTATTACTCCGTGCAGGCTTTGTAAAGGAATGCGTTTGAAAAAAGAATCTCTGGCCGTTACGATATGCGATAAAAATATTTTTGAAATCACTTCCGTTTCCATTGGGAAGCTTCATGGATTTTTACAGGATATGGAGCTGACCAGGCAGCAGCAGGTGATCGGGAAACAGGTATTAAAGGAGATTCGGGCGAGAGTCGGATTTCTGATTGACGTAGGATTGGATTATCTTTCCCTGGCGAGGGCGACGGGAACGCTCTCCGGAGGGGAGGCGCAGAGAATTCGCCTGGCGACGCAGATAGGCTCCGGCCTTGTAGGCGTATGCTATATTTTGGATGAGCCGAGCATCGGACTTCACCAGAGAGATAATGACAAACTTCTGAATACGCTGGAGAATTTAAAAAATATGGGAAATACGCTGATCGTAGTAGAGCATGACGAAGATACGATGCTGGCAGCGGATTATATAGTAGATATCGGCCCGGGAGCCGGTTCCCATGGCGGCGAGGTGGTAGCTGTGGGAACGGCGGAGGAGATTATGGCTGTACCCGAATCTATAACGGGGCAATATCTTAGCGGAAGTCTGCGGATTCCGGTACCGGAAAAGAGGAGGAAGCCTACCGGGAAATTAACGGTGCTAAAAGCGGCGGAAAACAATCTGAAGAATATCGATGTGGAATTTCCCCTCGGAGTGCTGACTTGCGTAACGGGAGTTTCGGGGTCGGGAAAGAGTTCCCTGGTCAACGAAATATTATACAAACATCTGGCAAAAGATCTGAACAGAGCAAGGACGATTCCGGGCAGACACGGGGGAATCAAAGGGATCGAACAGTTGGATAAAGTAATAGATATCGATCAATCCCCCATTGGCAGAACACCCCGCTCCAATCCAGCCACTTATACCGGCGTATTTGACCAGATTCGGGATTTGTTTGCCGCCACGGCGGACGCTAAGTCGAAAGGCTATAAAAAGGGACGTTTCAGCTTTAACGTAAAAGGGGGCAGGTGTGAAGCCTGCAGCGGCGATGGCATCATTAAAATAGAAATGCATTTCCTGCCTGATGTTTATGTTCCTTGCGAAGTATGCGGGGGCAAGAGGTATAACAGGGAAACTTTGGATGTGAAATATAAAGGAAAAAGTATCTATGACGTGTTGGATATGACGGTAGAAGAAGCGGTGGGATTTTTTGAAAACGTGCCTTCAATCCGGCGGAAAATAGAAACTTTGAACGATGTGGGACTGTCTTATATCAAATTGGGGCAGCCTTCTACCACGCTGTCCGGAGGGGAAGCGCAGAGGATAAAACTGGCCACGGAATTGAGCAAGAGAAGTACGGGGAGAACGATTTATATTCTGGACGAGCCGACTACGGGGCTTCATTTTGCGGATGTCCATAAGTTGACGGAGATTTTGCACAGGCTGGCGGATGGCGGCAATACGGTAGTTGTGATCGAGCATAACCTGGACGTGATAAAAACGGCGGATTATATTATCGATATCGGGCCGGAAGGCGGAGACAGGGGAGGCACCGTGATCGCCAGCGGAACACCGGAGGAAGTGGCCCGGAGCAAAAAATCCTACACGGGGGCATATGTGAAGAAGATGCTTGAAAAACAGCATACGCCTGGGAAATAAGATTTGCAAATTAAGGAAAATAGAAGGAAAGACTAAAGTTTTAAGGGAAAGAAACCGATGTATTTAGAAATATTAATCTTTTAAAAAAATTGAAGAAACCTCTTTGAAAAACTCTTTCTTTAGGTTATAATGGTTTTGTGTGTTTAGTTTATGGACAAATGGAAAATATTAAAATAGATGTTCAGTAAAAATACAGACTGTAAAAAGAAAGGGGCTTACCATGCAATATACGGATATCGGGATCGATTTGGGCACAGCAAGCATTTTAGTATATATAAGAGGAAAAGGGGTAGTATTGAAAGAACCCTCTGTCGTGGCGTTTGACAGGGATACGGATAAAATTAAAGCGATCGGGGAAGAAGCCAGGCTGATGCTCGGAAGAACGCCGGGAAATATCGTGGCAATTCGTCCTTTGCGTCAGGGAGTTATTTCCGACTATGAAACGACGGAAAAAATGATGAAATATTTTATCCAGAAGGCGATCGGCAAAAAAACGTTCCGCAAGCCGAGAATCGCGGTCTGCGTACCGAGCGGAGTGACGGAAGTGGAAAGAAAAGCCGTTCAGGATGCGACGGAGCAGGCGGGAGCCAGAGATGTATTTATTATTGAGGAGCCTATTGCGGCAGCGATAGGAGCCGGGATTGATATATATAAGCCTTGCGGCAATATGATCGTCGATATTGGAGGAGGAACTTCCGATATCGCGGTTATTTCATTGGGAGGAACGGTAGTCAGCGCTTCCATTAAGATCGCCGGTGATGATTTTGACGAAGCGATTATCCGGTATATGAGGAAAAAGCATAATCTTCTGATCGGAGAAAGAACGGCGGAGGATTTAAAAATAAAAATCGGATCGGCTTATAAACGGAGCGAAGTGGATTACATGGATGTCAGAGGGCGTAACCTCGTCACCGGGCTTCCCAGAACCGTTAAAGTTTCTTCGGAAGAGACCGAAGAGGCGCTTAAGGAAACGACGGCGCAGATCGTGGAGACTATTCATAGCGTATTGGAGAAAACACCACCTGAGCTGGCGGCGGATATTGCAGACCGGGGGATTGTTTTGACCGGAGGCGGGAGCATGCTGCGTGGGTTGGAAGATCTCATTGAGGCCAAGACAGGGATTAATACAATGACAGCGGAAGAGCCGATGACAGCAGTAGCGATCGGAACCGGAAAGTATGTGGAGTTTCTGGCAGGATATCGGGAAGAATAGAGGGAATGGCGGCGTAAGGCCGCAGCATAAAAGAACGGCATAATTTTTCATTGCAGGATGGGGACGGAAAAGAGGAGGAGAAAAATGCTTAAGGGTTTATATACCGCATATACGGGTATGTTGAACGAGCAGCACCGGATGGACGTAATGACGAACAATCTGGCAAATGCGAACACCAATGGCTATAAAAAAGAAGGGGCTACCAGCCAGGCGTTTAACGATGTGCTGGCTTATAAATTAAAGGATACTTCGGAGACGGCAAGGCTGACGAGGCAGCTTGGCGTAAATAACCTAGGCGTGAAGATCGGCGAAGGCTATACGGATTATTCCCAGGGGCCGATAAAGGGTACGGAAAATGCGTTTGACCTTGCATTATCGGGGCCGGGATTTTTTGTTGTATCTTATACAAACAGGAATAATGATACTTCTCTTAAATATACGAGAGACGGAAGTTTTCGAATGGATACACAGGGATATCTGGTGACGCATGACGGTGATTTCGTTATGGGTGCCAACAATGCCAGAATACGCTTGGATCCCCTGCTGGATGTCAGGATAGATACTAGCGGCAATATTATGCAGGGGGATGACAATACGCCGGTTGCGCAGATCGGTATCAGGGATTTCCAGGATTATAATTACCTGGAAAAATATGGAGAGAATTATTACCAGACCGTGGAGGGCGCGGCTTTTCAGGATGCCGAAGCAAAGGTATACCAGGGATATCTGGAGAGTTCCAATATTTCGGTAGTAACGGAAATGGTAAATATGATTAATATATCAAGGGCTTATGAAACGAATCAGAAAGTGATCCAGACATATGACAGTACATTGGAGACTGCCGTTACTCAGATCGGCAGATTATAGGAGGGTATAAGTTATGGTTAGGAGTTTATGGTCTGCGGCGACAGGAATGAATGCACAACAGACAAATGTTGATACGATTGCAAACAATCTGGCAAATGTCAATTCTGCCGGATACAAATCCCAGGTCGCGCAGTTTAAATCGTTATTATATCAGACGCTGCAAACGGCTACGACGACTGCAAACGGTGATCCGAAACCGGTTACGTCCCAGGTTGGACTGGGTGTCAGGACTGCTTCTATTAATCAGCTTTTTGGCCAGGGCAGTCTGCTCGCTTCAGAGAGCAAGACTTCGTTTGCAATCGAAGGCGACGGCTTCTTTGCTGTCCGTAATGCGAACGGGGAAATTAATTATACACGGAATGGCGATTTTACCTGGGGGATCGGCGGGACGAACCGCCTTATGCTGACGACTTCGGACGGCTTGCCGGTATTAAGTACGGCAAACCAGCCTATTATACTCGCGGGTGATTTTGTTACCAGCAGAATAACGATCAGCGCGGACGGTACGCTTATGTATCCCGATGAAAATAATAATCCGCAATCGCTGGGAATGACGATAGGAGCTTTCCAGTTCAGGAACCCATCAGGTCTGGAACGGCAGGGAGATACTTTGTATGCGGCTACGGCGGCCAGCGGGGCGGTAATCAATGAGGCGACAAATCCGAATGTGCGCCGGAGCAAGCTTGTGCAGGGATATCTGGAGGGATCAAACGTAAAAGTTGCGGATGAAATGGTCAACCTGATCGTAGCGCAGAGGGCATATGAAATGAACTCAAAGGCGATTACCACTACCGACGAGATGCTTCAGCAGGCAAATAACCTGAAACGATAAGTTTTTGAGGGGCAGGAAAACATTTTTATTTAGACGGAACAGGAAATGGAAATGGAGGATAGATCATGGATATAGGCAACGGAGTTTCTTCGGCATATGCCAATTATATATCGTCACAGGCAACTTCTTCGAAATTGGACGGACAGATCAGAAAAAAAGATTATACCCAGTCTTCGGATGATGAGCTGTTGGCGGTCTGTAAGGAATTTGAATCTTATTTTGTAGAACAAATGTTTAAGGAAATGCAGAAAACGGTGGATGTTTTCAGCGACGGGGAATCCAATCCCAACGATACGCTGGTAGATTTCTTTAAAGACAATGCGTTGCAGGAGTTGGCAAGCACTTCGACGGAGAAGCAGGGTCTGGGACTGGCACAGATGCTTTACGAGCAGATGAAGCGTAATTATAATTTGTAATATCAGTATACGGTAAATCATATTGACATACATAAAAGGCTGCTTGTTATGGCAGCCTTTTGGCATTATGGGGAAATGGAAAATGGAACAGGTAAAAGGTTATGTAGAGCATATCATTTACCGCAACGATGATAACGGATATACCGTTATGAACCTGATGAATGGGGAGGAAGAAATCGTATGCGTAGGAAATTTCAGGACGATAGACCTGGGGGAAACGCTGGAAGTTTCCGGCAATTATACGGAACATCCCATGTATGGTATGCAGCTGAAAGCGGAAAGTTACCGTGTGGTGGAGCCGGATGATGAGGCCGGCATGGAACGGTATCTTGCGTCCGGGGCGATTAAAGGGATCGGAGCAGCACTGGCGTCGAGGATTATAAAGAAGTTCGGAAAGGACACTTTCCGGGTAATCGAGGAAGAACCGGAACGGCTCGCGGAAATAAAGGGAATCAGTGAGAAAAAGGCGAGGGAAATTGCCGTCAGGATGGAAGAAAAAAAGGACATGCGAAGCGCTATGGTATTTCTTCAGAAATACGGAATATCCGATGCGATGGCAGTGAGGATATATAATACCTATGGCGAGGGAATATACGGCGTAATGAGGGAGAATCCCTACCGCCTGGCAGAAGATGTGGGAGGTATCGGGTTTCGGGCTGCGGACGAGATCGCCCGTAAGGCAGGGATTCATATGGATTCCGATTATCGCATCAGAAGCGGTATTTTATATGCTTTGGCGCAGTCAATGGCAGAAGGGAATATCTATTTGCCGGAAAACATATTGTTAGAAAGATGTACGTCGCTGCTGGAAGTGGATAAAGAAGGGATAGAGCCACAGATATCCAATCTGGCAATGGAAAAAAAGATCGTAGTAAAGCTGGCCGATGAAAAAAGAATATATGCCGCTTCCGCTTATTACGAAGAATTGAACTGTGCAAAAATGCTGCATGATCTGAACATATCCATGACACAAGGTAATGGATGGGAAGCATCGGAAGAAAAGCGCGTTCAGCAGCGTATAAGCATGCTGGAAAAGACACAGAAGATCCGGTTGGACGAATTGCAAAAACAGGCGGTGCTGGAAAGCATAAAAAACGGAATTATGATTTTGACCGGAGGCCCCGGGACAGGAAAGACGACAACGATTAATACTATGATAGGATATTTTGCGGAAGAGGGGATGGATATTTTTCTGGCCGCTCCAACGGGGCGGGCGGCCAAGAGAATGACGGAGGCTACCGGATATGAGGCGAAAACCATTCACAGGCTGTTGGAACTGAACGGTGCTTCCGTGGAAGAAAAACGGTTGGCAAAATTTGAAAGAAATGAAGAAAATCCACTGGAAGCGGACGTTATAATTATTGATGAAATGTCCATGGTGGATATTCATTTATTCCAGGCATTGTTAAAAGCGATTATGCCGGGAACAAGGCTGGTCATGGCAGGGGATATCAATCAGCTGCCGCCGGTAGGGCCGGGGCAGGTGCTGAGGGATCTGATCGACAGCGGATGTTTTCCAAAAGTAATGCTGCAAAAGATTTTCCGCCAGGCGGAAGAAAGCGATATCGTGGTGAATGCCCATCGGATTCATGAGGGAAAAAATATTGCCCTGGATAATAAGAGCCGGGATTTCTTTTTTTTGGAAAGAAACGATGTCAATGTAATCTATAAGCATATGATCCAGCTGATCCGTGAGAAGCTCCCCCCCTATGTTAATGCCGGAAGATATGATATACAGGTGCTGACGCCGATGAGGAAAGGAAGTCTGGGGGTGGAAACCCTGAATGGGATTTTACAGCAATATTTAAATCCTCCCGATGCCTCCAAAGAGGAGCATCCATATGGGAACGGCCTGTTCCGCGTAGGCGATAAGGTAATGCAGATCAAGAACAATTATCAAATTCCCTGGGAAATAGTGAGCAAATATGGCATACCTATAGATAAAGGAATGGGTATCTTTAACGGGGACACAGGGATTGTCCGGGAAATCGATGAACCTGCGGGGCTGCTTACGGTGGAATACGATGAGCACAGGAGAGTGGAATATCCCTTTGCAGGGCTGGACGAGATTGAACTTGCGTATGCCGTCACGATTCATAAATCCCAGGGGAGCGAATATCCGGCAGTAATACTGCCGATTCTGTCAGGGCCGAAAATGCTCCTGAACAGAAACCTGCTGTATACGGCAGTGACCCGCGCCCGGAAATGCGTTACGATTCTGGGAAGCAGAGAGACAATACAGGAAATGATCCAGAATGAAAAGCAGCACAAACGGTATACCAGTTTATGTGACAGGATCAGGGAGATAATACAAGAGGAGAGTAAATGGCAGTAAAGGATAAATTGCTGGATTTGGTATTCCCCAGGCGGTGCGTGGTCTGCGATGAGATCACGGACCGGACAGGAAAGGCCTTGTGCAGTAAGTGTCAGGGGAAGATTCTGTATATAAAGGAACCCTGTTGCATGAAATGCGGCAAACAGCTAAAGGGCGGTGAACAGGAGTACTGCGGGGACTGTCGGAAAAAGAAACATAATTATATACAGGGAACTTCCCTGTATGATTATGGAAGTATGTCGGATTCCCTGTTCCGGTTTAAATATGCCGGGAGAATGGAATATGCGGATTTTTACGGAAGGGAGCTGGCAGAAAAAAAGGCCCGCTGGCTTTCCATGATAAAGCCCGATGTGCTGATTCCTGTACCTGTCCATCCATCCAGAAAAAGAAAGCGGGGATATAACCAGGCGGAGCTGATTGCAGGAAAGCTTTCACGGTATTCCGGTATTCCGAT
>OFGR01002033.1_pt1 | contig 14361 bp, 19 predicted proteins | sample 1521811 | NCBI WGS metagenome assembly OFGR01 (sample SAMEA3504098, study PRJEB24116) | mouse gut metagenome | biome: mouse gut; feature: mouse-associated habitat; material: faeces | place: Denmark | collected 2011
AGGATATAGGGCGCTTTCTTCACCGCCGCCCCGGCCTCCGGCAGGCCCATCAGGTATATCTTGGCGGGCCTCGGCAGCAGGGATTCCCCGTCGCCTTTCTGCCGCTTGACTGGCAGCAGGACGCCCTCTGTAGCCTCCTCGGTCAAATCCCGCAGGTGTTCCAGTAATACCGTTCTTGTCACGTCTTACCCTCCCCAGCCGTTGAGGATACGCAGGACTTCATGCTCCAGGCGCTCCTCGAATTTCTCTGCCGTCGCTTTTGCCAGTTTTTCTGTTACTTCCTCGTTTCCCAGCATCTGAGGCGGCGCCGTTCCCATAAGGCTCTTGATTTCGTCGCTGCCGCTTCCCGTAGCTCCGCCTGTACGTTCAAAAATAGCAACGTGCCCCGATCTCATTCTTGCAACAAAGGCATTTTGAAAACGTGTCGGGGCTGTACTGGTCAACTGGTGTCCAGAGGCCGGCATAGATGGGTGTACCGTCCGCCACCCTCCACTGACCCTAGCTCGAACCAAACTGTTTACATCTTTAGCGGGTGCTTTTGAACTTCCGTTGTATCGGCTCAACGATATTTTCTTTCCTGCAAACTTGATAAAGACTTGAACGCCGTTAGCATAAGAATACGAAACAGTTACCCGCTCATTTGCCTTAACATCTGCTGCAGGAATGGCATACCGTTCACGGATTGCTTTCGTGCTGTTCGTTTTCATATAGGACGCGGCTCTTTGTGCGGCACTCTTTGAGGCTGTTGTAATTCCGTTCGGAATTCCTGCTAAAAGTCTTTGCGCCCGGCTCACTGTCTCCTGGCCTGTGAACTCCATGCGAATCATGCTCATTCTTCGATTGCCTCCAGTTCCACCCGTAGCATCCCCATTTCATCGTGGGAGGCGGCAATGTAATATGCGTGGAAAAACCTGCTGTCCTCCTGGTCGCTGATCTTGATTTTCTGACCTTGCTCCGGTTGCTTTCCGCCCAGGTCCGCTGTGGCACAATGCAAAATCACACTGACCTGATACAGTCCGGCTGCACTGTCTGACCGCCCGCCACCAACTCCGCCCCCGGCGGAGACCGGCTTCCGCTCCAGTTCGTCCGGTCCTTCTAGTACGGCCAGAATATCCGCGTATGTTACGCCGTCGTATACAATAGTGTGCCGCTCGGCGAATTCATCCACAGTCAAAAATGTTTCAAAAACATCTTTCTGAATAGTTTCCTTGAACGTCACGGCATTTTTCCTCCCTTGTATAGCCTTTATTTTTCTCAATATAGTGTTGACTTTTTTTGACTAATCTGTTTTAATTGATGTGTGGAAATAATCAGCATAAAGTTGAAATATCCAGCAATCTATTTCACAGAAAGGAAGTGCGTTTGTATGACGTTTGGTCCTTGGGATATCCCAGACAGCGAATACATGGAAACTGCCCTGCGGTTAGAGCGGGGGCAACGTATCCGCGCAAATCTTGTTGGTCCTGTTAAAGAAGATACGAAAGAAATTAAAATATCCGGTTCCAAAGGAAGCGAATATTCTGTTTCTTTGAACGGCTGTACTTGCTCCGACTTCCGTTTCCGTGGCCTGCCTTGTAAGCACATGCTCAGGCTTGCGCTTGAATTGAAACTTCCGTTAGATGTTCCTCTGTTTGACCCCAATGCGGCATCTGAGTATGATGTAGAAGAGGACATTTCCCGTTTAGAGGCGCGGTGGCGAAACGGACAGCTCACTACAGAAGCCCTGTCAAAATGTGTGGATGCACTTCGGGCATCTTCCGAAAAATCAAACAGGAAGAAGTAACACCTCTCATTCACGGGTGCCTGTCACTGGGCACCCGTGTTTTCTGCTCCCTTAGCATTGACGTGGACCATGGCTTCCGCCGCCGCCAGTATGGCTGCCCGCTCGGCATTGTTCTTGGCGGAGGAGATATCCACGCCCATCTTCCGGGCAAGCTGTTCCAGGTCAGCCTTTTTCCATGTTTCCAGTTCCGTCTCGTACAAGCGTCCCGTTGACCCTTCTTTTGCCTTTCCACTGTCGGTCCCCTCGGCTTCCTGCTGTGCCTCCTGGCTCTCCCATGCGGCGCTCTCGGCTCTCAGCCACGCCTCCACTATCCTGGGGTCATGGACCGGGAGGACCGCGCCCCGCTCGTAGGTCCGGCCCAGGTACAGCACCGGGCGCTGCGCAATCAGTTTTTTCATCTGCTTTCCTCCGTCAGCCCAGCAGCTTGACCAATACGGTGGCGTCAGCGGCTGCCGCGTCCGCCACCGCATAACCGGCAGGGACGTTGCCCCCCGTTTTCTTTGCTTCGCCCTCCGTAACCTCGGTGGAGGCCGTTGTGGTAATGGCGTCCGCCTCGCTGTCATAGTAGACGGCGGCGCCCATCTTGATTTCCTCAGCCGCTTTATCCAGAATAAACACACCCGTCACATGGATGTGACCCAGTTCCCCGGCATTGGTAGGCGCAGCGGCAATGCCGATCCGTGTACCCAGGGGCACTATCGCCCCCGCCTCCATTGCCTCTTCCGGGATATAGTCCAGGGTTTCGCCTCTCTGATAGTAGATTGCTTTCACATTTATCACTCCTTATCTTGTGTTGCGTCATTCTCTATGGCATGGTAAAATTCTATTGAAGAATGGAGGTGAAGCAAGCCATGTTAGACACAAGTCTCAAGTCCTTCAAAGACATGTTCTGCCCTATTTTGAGCACCGGTCCTGATGGCCCTATTTCCTGTCATACAAATTGTGCTTGGTTTAATCCAGAAGCACAGTTATGTGACGTGAGCGTAATTGCGGCCCATTTAATCAGTGATCCTGATGTGCTCGAAGTCGAGAAGGAGAACGAAAGGCAACTGTAAGGATATCCTCGGTCATTTCAAATATCCTTCTCATGTCTTTCACGGTGACCGCGCTCTCAACTAGGAGCGCGGCCACTTTTTCTGCTATGGCCTGCCGTTCTGCCCGAATTTCCTGCTGCTTTTTCTCCCATTCGCTTCTATAGTTCACGTTTTTCTCCTTTACAGGTCAATCGCAACGCCATTGTTCCGGGCAATGCCGCGATAGTCTACAGCCGTAATGCCCCAGTCCAGCCAAATGTCCCACACATAGCCCAGCTGGCCGGGGACCTCGCTGCGGCGGATGGTGGGGGCCTCCTGGCCGTTCAGATAGTCAACCTGCAGGCTCTTGGCATAACTCGGATCACCCACCATAAACCAGGGGGCCGCGCCCGTTCCGGCCAAGGCATTGATGGCTCCATCCTCCACCACGTTCAGCTGTTCCTTATACTGGTACAGCGGGTTCACCGCCTGGGTGTTGTCGCTGGTGTTGATGGTAGGGGAGGCCAGGATCGTGGTCATGAGGAATTTATACCCCACGGGGACGATGATGTACGCGGGCTGAACCATGATGGAATCGCCGGACGGGTCCTTCTGCATCAGGAGTTTCATCATCAGCTTTTGGATCGCCTCGTTGGAGGGCTTGGACCCAGTGGCGATCAGGTTGTCGTGAGCAGTATCGAAGAGGGCCACGCCGTCGAAAATGGCGGGATTCTTTACCAGAATGGAATAGACCTGCTTGTTGATGGTCCTCTTGGCGCTGGCCGCATACAGGCCCGGCACCTCGGTGATAAAACCGATATCGTCATTGATGAACGCTTGACGGCTCATGGAGAACTGGCGCCCATAGGTGTCGATCTTGCGCTGGGGCAGCAGATCTGTCCTGGGGGTGTCGTGTTTCAGCTCTCCGTTTTCCCCCACCAGAAGGAACTCACCCGCGCCGCTGACCAGATAGCTGTGATCCTTGGTGGGCTTGAAGTCGGCCACACTGCCCTTACTGGTCCAAAGCTGGAAGGTGGTGGGGACATACTGGTATCTGTGTTCGATCCCCTTTCTGATTGCGTTGTCCAGGATGGCCGGGAACGCCGCCGTGGGATTGAAGAATTGACGGCAGGCCAGGCCCCACAGATCATCTTTGCCCATGCGCAGCAGGCTTGTGGTGCTGCCCTCGCCGTCTCTGGCCATACACTCAATGGCCAGGTCCCGCAGGCTCATCCCCCGGAACTGTTCTGCGCTCTCTGCCGGGCGCTCCACAGGCACCCCAGCCCGCATCAGCATGGCGTCCACTGCGCCGGCACGAAAATCGTCCCATCCGGCATCCCTGGCCCCCGTCTGCACCGGGGCACCATGCCGGATCATGTGCTCCACGGCGGCAGCCCGAACGGTATCCATGGACGCCCCGCTGCTGATATAGTCCTTCGGGTCCATGCCCACCTGACGGCAAATCTCCACAATATCGCTGTTGCGCTTGCGCTCCTCTGTCACAGCCCGCTGGGCCTCCTCGGCGCTGGACGGCGCAGGCGTTCCCTGGGTGGCACCTTCCGGCTCCTGCCCGCCGGCACTGCGCTGGCCTCTGGCAGCGCCCTGACCTTCCGGCTCCTCCTCGGCTTCGTCGATCTTCCGCTGGAGGGCGTCAAGCTCCGCCTGTTCCTCTTCCGTCAGGCCCCGCCCGGCAGCGCGGGCGGCGTCCAGAATTGCCTGCTGCCGCTCGATCCACTTTTTCTTGTTTTTCATTCTCTTACCTCCATTTTGTTGTTGTTGATCTGGATTTGCCTTTCATACACGGACAGGTCCGGCGGGCCAGCGTCGGACCGTCCCACGCCCACGGTTGCGTCCGCAGGCACGGAAACAACGGAAACCTCCAGCGGCGTCCATTTCCTGGCGATCTGACAGGGGCCAGTGAAACGCCCGTCCGCAGACACGGCCCCGGCCTTGACCTCCTCCCAGGCGTCCACAGCGTAGCGCACGGACGTGGTTTTCAGGGTTCCCGCCGCCACCTTGCTGAAAATCTTTTCCGCGTCGTCATCGCTGTCGAACTCAATTTCTGCCATGCCCCGGTTGTTCTCCACCCAGGCCCGGATTACCTTGCCCACCACTCTGTCGTTGTCGTGGTTAAACAGGACCACGCCCACGGTGTTCAGGCGGGACAGGTCCACCGCACCCCCGGCATGGTCCAGGATCTCCATGCCGAAATAGCGCCGGTATGGCTCCTCACTGGAAAAGCTAATCGTCCGCCTGCGGCTGTTCTCCGCTTCCGGGCTGTTCGCCTCCCTGGTCAGGATCTCCCCCATGCTCCGGGTCCCCCGGTTTTTGTCCCGCTCCGGGTCCGGCCTTTTGGGCTGCTGTCGCTCCAGTTCCAAAAATCACACCTCCCATATCAATCCCTTTTTTCCTGCCGTACTCCAGGACCTCCGCCAGTTCGTCCACAGCGTCTTTCCAGTCCTTGCCCTTTTCTGCCTGGAGGTCCTGGAAAGTCTTTTGACCGCTTTGCAGGGCGATCTTGTCCGCGCTGGCCTCCTTTGCCGGGTCGATCCACTTTTTCGGCGTCTTGACCCATGTATGATCCAGAAATTCCTCTTTGTGGTCCCAAAATCCCGGCATTTGAAACAGGCCGGACAAAACCCCCGAAATAACAAAATTTTCGTACACCTCGGACATGAACGCGGTTAATAGTTCGATCTCCTCCGTGTATGTGTTTTCATCCTCCAGGGCATTTTGACGGGCGGACGAATAGGTGGCCCCGTTCATGTCCCGGCTCACCGCCTCATAGGAAAGGCCCTGGCCTGCTCCAATTAGCCCCTGCTGGGTTTTCAGAAACGCGGTGGCGTCGGTGGCCGCCCCTTTGGGATCCACCACTTCCACGTCGTCCCCGGCCCCCAGTTCCATGATCATGCCGGGCGTCATTTTCTTGCCGGAATAGTCCACCTGGCCGCCCTTGCTGTTCCAGTTGCTCCGCCCGGTGCCTCCGCTTGGCATGGTCTTTTTGATCACCAGTCCCACCAGGGCGGCGATCCGCTCTTTGATGGCCACAGCGGTGATAAACTCGTTTGTGTCCCGGATCCTGGTGATAGTGGGGGCCATGTCAGAAATTTCCCGGATCTGGCTGGGCCGGTGCTTGCTTTTGTAGAAAAACACGTCCTTGGCCTCGATGTATACCGGATCCATCAGCTGCCAGCCCTCTATGTCATACTGGCGGATCCAGTAGCCCACGGGGCGGCGGTGTATGTTGTACTCAATTCCGCCCACCACCCTGTTGCCTCTCTGGTGTGGGGTGGCCTGGGTCTGGTCCAGTTCGTCCACCTCCAGGCATTGGAGTTTGAACGGGACCACGCCGCCGGGGGTGTAGCGGTACAGGACGATCATGCCGCCGTCCACCTTTTTCCGCTCCACCATCATCCGCAGAATTTCATTGAAAGACTGTTCCCCGGTCACGTCGCAGTTGCGGGCCTTGCACCAGCGTTTCCACGCGGTTTCAATCCGCTTGTCCAGGCCGTCGTCCCCAGTCATGGCCCGCAGGGTGTAACCCTTTCCCACCACGTTACGCTTGTAGGCGTGGAGGATGGCCTGGGCAATATCGCTGTTGCGCTCCAGGTCCCGCGCCCGTGCCCGCACCACGTCCCGGCTGTGCCTGTCCGTGGTTTCCGCGCTCTCATTGTGGACGCGCCACCCGGCATTGACCCGGCCAAAACCTGCGGCGTCATACCCTCGCAGGCCGTCCAGCCCTTGCCGCCACAGTTCCCGCTCGTAGGCCCGGCGCGGGGACACGGCGGCGATCACATTGTCAAACCAGCCCACGCCGATCACCTCCCATCGAAAAATGCCACATAGGTCCGGCCCAGTAGGCTGCCGCTTTCCTCATTGGCCAGTTGTGCCTCCAGGTCGTCCCGCATGGACTTTAACATGGCCAGGTCCGCACGGGTCAGGGACCGGCTGCCGATCTTGTAGGACTGGCCGCCACACAACACGGTGGTGATGGCGGTATTGACCTGGGCCAGCATTTCCGCCGCCGTCATTTTCGTTTCGTCCATGGTTCCCTCCGCTTAAATCCACTCACCGCTTTGGCGGATCCAGTTTTCCTCCGGGGCCGTTTCCTGCCTGGGCGTCTGGTCCGCCTTTTCCTGCGGTTTCTCCGCTGTGCTGTCCTGGTTCTGGAGGAACAGGGACCGGACCTCCAGCACGTCCGCCGCCGCTGCCGCGTACACCTCACAGTCCAGGTAATGGTTGGCCGCGTGGGAGGCTTTCAGTGCCCACCGCTGGACCACCTTTCCCTTGGACCGCTCCGTGATCTTATGCTCCGCCGTGACCTGTTCCGCATACTCCAGATCACAGTCTTTGTGTACCATCCAGGCGCCCCGCCCGTTTGGTTTCCTCATTCTGGAGGCGATCATGTCCTTGTATTTTCCACCGTCCACCAGGACCAGCTGCATACCGTTGGCGCGGCTCCCTGCCTTGTCCACGGTGGAAATTCTATAATGCCCCTGCATGGTTGGGACGCCCTTGCAGGCCCGCACCCACTCCGCATTGATCAGGCAAAATTCATATACCGCGTCTGTCTGGTCGCCGCTGTCCATTAGGGCTAATTCCACCATCATTTTTTCGCCGGACGGCATGGAAAAGCTGGTATTCATAACCCGCTCCACCTCCGACATGGAAAGGGCCTGGCCGTGGGCCACGTTTTGGCTGGTCATAAAATCGCCCCAGGCCCGGATCGTCCAGTACAGACAACTTTCCTGCACGTCGATCCCGCCGGTCAGCAGCTTGGTCCACTCTGGCAGTTCCCAGGCGGGCACCTCGGTCTGGCGCTCCATGACCAGATCCGCGTTGGTTTTCAGGGCCGTGTCCTCCCACGGCTCCGCCAGCCAGCTGTTGGTGAAGTTCTGCAGCAGTTCCGGGTCGTCCTTGCTCCGCATGAACTCCCGCGCTATATCGGAAAAGCGGGTAAAGGGGGAGTATAGCGTATTCATCCAGAACGCCACGCTTTTGGCGGTCCCGCCCCGCTGCCGTACTGGCCGCCACTGTCCGGCCTCCAGCATTTTCCCCTTGTCCTGGTCTGTGATCACGCCCCCACACGCCTGGCACACATAGAACGCCATTTCCGCCCGCTCCGCGTTGTCCGGCACGTCGTCCTTGCTGGGCCACTTGATTTGTGCGAATTTCAGTTCTATGTACTCCCCACAATGGGGGCAGGGGACGAAATAGTGTTTTTCCATGTCCGCCCGTTCCAGCGCCCGCCATATATGGCCGCTTTTCAGTGTCGGTGTGGAGGCCATGAAAATTTTTCTGTTGAAAAACGTCTTTGTTCGCTCCCTGGCCAGGGAAACGGGGTCCGCCTCCCGCTTTGACGCACCTGGGAACTTGTCCGCTTCATCCAGAAATAGGTTTCGGATCGGTTTGCTGGACAGGTCCGCCGGGCTGTTTGCGCCGGTCAGGTATAGAAACATATCCCGGAATTTCAGCTGTAATTTTTTGCTTTCCGTTTCCCGGAACTTGCCCGCTATATCCGGGCAGGCTTTGAACATGGGCACCAGGCGGGTTTCCGCCGTTGTTTCCGCCAGGTCGTCCGATGGATAGACCACCATGGTGGGGGCCGGTTCCTGGTCCACCAGGGCGCCGATCATGTTTTCCATGGCGGTGGTGCCGCCCACCTGGGTGGGCTTGACGAATATAATTTCCTCGATCACGTCGTCAGAAAATGCGTCCATGATCTCCACCAGGTATGGGGTCACGCCGTTGCGCCACGGCCCCGGCATGGCTCCGCCGGTCAGGGTCCGCTTTTTTTCCGCCCACTGGGAAACGGTCAGCCGCTCCGGTGGGCGCAGGACTTGAATGGCCCGATATATCCAGCTTGGCACCGTGTAGGGCTTTATTTTTTGCCGCCGTTTCATGTTTCCTCCTGGCGCTGTTCCATAGCGGCGTCCGAAAACGCTGTCAGCATGGTTTCAAGTTCTTTCCTCATTGCCTTTTCCATGGTCCGTATGGTCAGCGCGTCCGCATAACCGGCCAGGGTGCCCACCGTGCGGGGCGGGATATTCATGGCAAACTTTTTGAACATGGCCATAAACTCCGCCAGTTCCTCCGCCGCCTGGTCCGCCGGTATGTATTTCCCCTCTGCTATGGCCGTTTTCAGCCGGTGGAGCTGCCCCTGGCTCTCTTTCAGTTCCACCTCGGCCTCCAGCTTTTTCAGGGCTAATTCTGCCGCCCGGCCCCGTTCCCCTGTTTCCTGGGCCTTTTGCTCAACATGGGCAATATACCGCTGGACCGTTTCACAGGTCCGGTATTTCCGCGCCCCTCCGCCCGGCGGGACCTCGGTTTCCAGCACCCCGTCCTGGGTCAGCTGCTGGACCCTGCGGCACCCCTTAAAGCCCAGCATTTGGGCGATCACTCCCGTGCTGGACCACTCCGGCACGGTCCCGGTCAGGACCGCCGGCTTTTCCGCTTTTGGCTTTTTCGGCGCCGCTTTTTTCACGGCTGTTTTCTTCTGCTCCGCCACTGGAGGCGGCCCCCTTTCCCGCCCCGGCGGTGGAGGTCCGCCGGTTTCGTTTTTCCTCTCGCGCCCGTTTCGCATTTTGACCCGCTCCGGCCCGCTCGGTTATCCCCCCTAAAGGGGGGGATAAAATTTCCCGGTGTTTTTGCTATACGTAACGTAACAGGCCCAAAATTTTTTGGTTTTGTGGGCAAAAATACCGGGCTTTCCTTGCCCCGCATGGAATTTGACCCCAGGGAGGACCCAAACAGGGGTGGCCGCCACTCTCACGGGTCTGTCAGCCCACCCGGCCAGGCCGCCCACACAGGCTATGGAGGCCAGCAGGCGGGCACGTCCACGCCCGGCAGGCTCCGCCCCCATGGCGCGGGAAACAACGGGGCCGCCAGGTCTGTGTCTACCTGGCGGCCCTCGCTATTCCCTTGCGGCTTTCCATGCTATCAATATAGCACAGGTAAAAGTCCAAAAGCGTCCACACTTTTCAGCATGGCCATTTTATTTCTTGGTGCCCCTGTTCCTGGCCTTGAAGTCCCCCAGCAGTTTCCCGCTGTCCTCATGTTTGGCCAGCATATCCAGGGCGGCATTGTAATAATTAAAAACTGCTGACCGGCTCATGTAGACCTCCCTGGCAATCTGGTCCCATGGCCTGCAGTCTATATGCCGCATTTCCACCACGGTGCGCTCGGTAGACCCCACAGGCAGCAGGTCGATCAGGTCCATAACATTCTGGACGGCCTTTGCCATTTCCGCCTGCTGGGCCTCGATCCGTTCCTCCACGTCTGCGATCTGGAAAACAACAGCCCCCGCCCCGTCCGGGTGGACCGGCTTGGCGGATGGTGTGGCCCTGTATGCCGGTGCGGCGGATGGCCCCCGCAGGTCTGCGGACAATGTGCGGCGGCGCTCCTCCAAAATCCGCTTTTTCTGTTTGGCCGCGTGATACTGTTGCAGGTAGCGTTTGACCGCCTCCCGCTCCGGCCTGGTCCCCGTTGTTTTCTTGCCCATGGTTCACACCTCGGTTATGTCAATGCCCAGCTTATCTTTCAGCAGTTTCCGCTTTAGCAAATATTCCCTGGTCCGCGTTGGTTTGCTTTTTACATCTTCCACCACCAGTTCCCAGGGGATTCCCCGCCATGCCTCCGGCGGTCCTGCATAATCGCATCCCTCGCAGCCTCTATACGATCCGCTGGAGCAGTGGTCGCACGGGTTTTCCTTTGGCCGGTAATAGGTGAAATCTGCCCTGTATCGAATGGCCCGCACTCTGTTTCCCTCCGCGTCTGTGTACGCTTCCTGGAGGGTAAAGTCTACTTGGAGGCGCAGGTCCCATATCCGCCCCGACTGCTCCAGCATGGCCAAGCGATCATAGCGTCTGGCCTCTTTTGCGCTGTCAAAGTGGAGAACAGACCCGGAGGCTGTGACCCGATCCGTTGGCCTGTTGTGGTATTTGCTTTCCTTTTGCGGCTCACTGACGGCAGGGAAGGGTGGACCCTCTTGCCGCTGCTGCTCCATGTACTTCCTGAGCGCTTGGGCCTGATATTCTGGCGGCAGGTCTCTAACATTCACGGCCATGGCTATCCTCCATTCCTCGCCAATAATACGGGCAGCGCATATCCTCCGCCGCAAACTTCCGCACCACTGGGATTCTCTTTTTCACTTCATTCACGGTACGGGCCCTACGCCAGCGGGTGCAGATATAGGCGCCGTGTTCTCTCAGCGCACAGATCTGACACTGCCCAGCCACGCTTGCTTCCCGCGTTTTCCGCATGATGCCCTCCTTTCCGTCCTTCGTCCCCAAACTTTACACATTTACAAGGCGATAAAAAGCCGAATCCTTATCCGGTCCGGTCCTGCTGTTTCCGCCGGGTCCGTTTATGCGGGGCCGGTTTGCGCACATATTTGAAATATAGGTATCCGTATTTCGTGGCCTTGCTCTCCACAAATATGTATCCCTTCGGCGGGCGGGGCGGCTTGTTTTCTGTGTAGTTCCGGCGCACCGTTGTGGATGGCTCCCGTTCCGGCTTGTCCAGGTTGCTGGTCTGCTTCCAGCGGTGACCGCCCTGCTCCGGTGTCCAGTGGTCAAAGAGGTAGTTTGCCAGACCCGTATAGTCCCGTCCGCGATCCACACCATTATAATAATTGTGCGCTCTCAGGGGTTCGATCCGCTTGATCCCGCCCATGCCCCACAGCTTCCCGATCTGCTCCTCCGGTATCCCGTCGGAAACCATGTGGAAGTGGATACGCTGCGTGCTTTTTCCGCGCCCCATATAGATCAGGAGTTTTACAGCAGGGAAGTGGTATTTCAGGCGGCGGACGTAGTTGTCCCGCAGGCGGCGGGCCTCCTGGAATGTGTGGACTTCGTAATCATCGTCCAAGGTCAGGGTGCTGTAGAGGGAGGACGGGCCAAAGTTGGCGTTGAAGAGGCGGGCATGGTTCCGGCGTGATATCCCAAGGCGGTGCTGCGCCCGCTCCTCCTCGCTCTTGAATCGCGGCCTGGGTTCCGCTCGTTTGATATCCCGCACACGGTCCGGGACATTAAAAACGATCTGCTCACACACATCCCCAGAGAATATCCTTGTTTTTACCCTCTGCATAGCCGTCCCGCCTTTTTGTTTTGATAGGCTCCAGCACCGACGGCGTGTTATCCGCCGCCGGTGCTGTTCTTCCACTCCTCCATAATGCAGTCCCGGCAGTACCGCAGGTCCCTGCAGTATTCGCAGAGATCAACCCCGTCCTGCGCTGCTGCCCGAATCATATCCGCCAAGTTCGGAATGTTTGTCTGTCTGGTTGGCCGCAGCAGTTCCAGCGCACGGGCCAGGTAATGGACCGCATCATAGTCTCCATAGATTTCTGCCGGACCGTCCGGCTCCATGGTGTCCGGGTTCAGCGTTGCAACGGCCACGCATCCGCCCGCCTGGTCATATTCCCAGCGCGGCGGGGCTTCCTTAACCACGTTTCCGTCCTTGTCCGTCTGCTTGTGTCCAAGGGTGCAGGTGCCCACGCCTATGCTGATTATTCCCACACCTTTTCCCTCCTGTTACCCACGTTTAGGGTCATACGCCCTAAAGTCTGGCACCGATTTGAAAATTATTCTATTGTTGCACCACCGCTGCAAATTTTTGATTTCCTGCGGTGCTCGTTCTTTGTCATATACCATCACATACGGATCATAATTCAGAGAACGCAAAGTATAAATCCTGTCAAGGTCCTCTTCTAACGTACTGTTAAAATTCGTCAGGACATAAACAATCTTTTTCCTGTGGTCTTTTCTCCTGTACCAGTTGGAAAACTGTTCAAAGTGTGGCCGTAGGTCCTCCGCTGGGTTATCCCATGCAAAGTGCAGTCTCCTGATCCGCATCTTACCCAGCAGATTTGCCGTGTCCTGGTCCATCAATCGAATATCCAAACCCTGATTAAAGTCCGCATAAGCCTTGGAATCTGCTAACTGCTCTAGCAGCTCCATCCGATCTGGACAGGATAAAATGTTTGGGTCCATGATAACCACGTTTTTCTGGCCACGCCAGAACTCCGAAAGATCGGCCACTTTCTGAGAGGCCCGGCCCTCTTTCCCGCCTACACAGCAAAAGCCGCATCCTCGTGGGCATCCCCGCGTTAAAAATCCATAAGCCGTTTTTTCTGTCAGTTCCGGGTACAGAGAATAGTCCGGGTATATGTGTTCTATTTCTGGCGGCAGAGGACGGTCCTGCTCCGGGTGGTATACCTCCCGGCCATGCTCCATAGTAATTGCATACCCTGTGCCTCCCTTTATCACACGTCCAGCGTTTAATGGTTCCGGGCGGTCTGGTGTGTATGCGTTGCTGAACACCTTGGACATATAAACCAAATCATAGGAAATAAAATCGGACCACCACCATTCCACTGTATCGCCTCTGGCCTTGTGCCATGCAGACAGTTTCATGAGTGCCAGGTTCGGGTAGTTGTGCCCGTCTACGTCTATAATGCCGATTTTCATTTTTACTTTTCGCACCACTCCGGCAAATTCGCCCGCACCAGGGCCTCCGCAAACGGCGGCGGGACCGCATTCCCGCATCTGGCCACCTGTTTTGTTTTGCTGTATGCCTTGCCGGTGTAGTCTCTGTCGATGATGTACTCCTCCGGGAATCCGTTGGCCCGGTATAGTTCCCGTGGCGTCAGCATCCGCAAGCCGATGTCTGCCATAAAATACTGGGCCCCGGCAATGGAAAACAGGATCACAGCATCATCCTCCAGGCGGTAGTCACAGAACGCATTCAACATTGCCCGAATTTCCGGCCAGTGCTGCAGGTTTGTCCCCGGCTCCGCCTTGGCAATCCTGGTTGAGACAACGCCATGATGGCTCCCGCCTGCTGTGATGGTCTGCAATGGGTCCTGGGCCTTACCTCCCAGGTCGGTGCCCTTCATCTTTATCATGTGGGCAGTCCGGAGTGCGTTGTGGTCCACTGCTGTCACAGTGAGGAGTGGATCAGATACCGCCGCACCTACTACGCCGCCATAGAACTTGGACAGGCTGGCCATGGTCAATCCCTCGCGGTCCCGTGTGGTTATCGTATGCAACGGGGCCGCTGCGTCCTGGTTGTGATCCCCGTTGTAATACTTTGTCAGGGTGGCCGCCGCCAGTCCGTAACGGTTGGAGGCGTCAATGGTCATGATGGGGTCCGTCACGCCCTGGCCCCTGACCCGCTCGGTTTGCTCGGTGTGATACTGGATCATGGCCGGTGCGATCATCATTTGATGACCACCCGCACCCGTTCCTGTTATCGTGTTCACCGGGTCAGTGATAGAGGTGCCTACTGCGTTCTGGTTGTTGTGCATGGTCAGCGGGGCCATAACAGGGGAGGCTACGCCATATCCGTTCTTTGCTGTGATCGTCTGCAGAGGTTCTCCCAACCCCTGCCCTCGGAACTCCCCAGTGTGGTTTACAACCACCAGGAAGGGAGAGGCAGAGCGGATCACGAACTTGTCCACGCCCCTGGCAACCCGCCGCATGGTGTTTCTGGCCAACGGGCGGACTGCCGCCATGTCATACTGTTCCCGGATATCCTCTTTGGTTGCAAAAATGGAGGGAGTGGGCA